>ERZ779850.976-NODE-976-length-30950-cov-13.655187_pt1 | contig 30950 bp, 28 predicted proteins | sample MGYA00511249_ERZ779850 | MGnify/ENA primary metagenome ERZ779850 (study PRJEB29588, sample SAMEA2162475) | human gut metagenome | biome: human gut; feature: human-associated habitat; material: faeces | place: Denmark | collected 2008/2010 ...
GGACGCAATTCGTAAAACCGTTGGCTTTCGCATAGTCCTCCAGCATTTTCTTTTGGAAAGTGATTTGTCAAGGGTGTTTTCTCCACGATATATCACCCTATATCAAAAAGCCAAATAAACATGCCAAAATATCGCTCAATATTACATCGTTCGCAAATATAATAATTGAGAAACCGACAAATTTCTGCTATACTTACTTTTATAACTGATTTTATTTGGACGGAGGATTTTTATGAAAGTCAGCTATAAGAAACTTTGGAAGCTATTGATAGACAAAGATATGAAAAAAAGAGATTTAGAAAGATGTGCTGGAATTAGTCATTATACCATCAACAAATTAAATCATGGTGAAAATGTTACAACCGATATTCTTGGGAAGATTTGCAAGGCATTAGGGTGTACAATGAACGATATTATGGAATTTATTGATGACGATTCTGCACAGTAAAAGCCTATTTTGTAAAAGCATCTCAAATTTTCAATATCTGATTATTCAAAAATATCCTCAAGTATAGGAGATGAAGATATGGCATACCAAAGCGAAGCAGCCCTTGAGCAACAGTTCATAGACCAGCTCAATAAGCAAGGCTATACCAGCGTCTCTATACCAGACTATGACGCACTGGTAGAAAACTTCAAAGCTCAATTTGAAACCTTTAATTCATCGAAGCTTGACCGCCCCTTGACCGACAAAGAATGGGAGCGTGTAATGAATATCATGCTCGGAAAATCTGTTTTCCAGAGCGCAAAGATCCTTCGAGATAAGTTCGTGTTGGAGCGTGAGGACGGGACGAAGGTGTACCTCTCTTTCTTCGATGCCGACCACACAAAGAACATTTTTCAGGCGACAAATCAGACAACTGTTGTCGGCAAGTATGTCAATCGCTATGATGTGACAATACTCGTCAATGGTCTTCCGCTTATTCAAGTGGAATTGAAACGGCGTGGCATTGACATCCGAGAAGCTGTCAATCAAGTGATGCGCTACAAAAAGCATTCCTACAATGGATTTTACCACTTTATCCAACTTTTTGTAGTGTCCAATGGTGTAGATACAAAGTATTTTGCCAACTCTGACAGAGATATGCTTCATAGCCTCGCCTTCTTCTGGACGGACTTCAATAATGTGCGTATTACCAACTTGAAAGAGTTCTCCATCTCCTTCCTTGCAAGGGATCACATCATAAAGATGCTGACGAGATATACCATCCTTAACGACACGGATAAACTGCTCATGGTGATGCGTCCTTATCAGGTATATGCGGTGGAAGCCCTTGTCCGGCAAGCTACACTTACTAACCGCAATGCCTACGTATGGCATACAACCGGCGCAGGAAAGACACTGACTTCCTTTAAGACGGCACAGATTCTCGCAGCCAATCCCAACATTAAAAAGGTCATCTTCCTCGTTGACCGAAAGGACTTAGACTCTCAAACAACAGAAGAGTTCAACAAGTTCGAGAACGGCTCTGTTGATGCAACTGATCGTACCGATGTCCTTGTAAAACAGATGCAGGATAAAAACCGACAGCTTATCGTTACTACGATGCAGAAAATGGCAAATGCGGTTAAGCGGCCTCAGTATTCAAAGATCATGGACACCTACAAAAATGAAAAGGTTGTCTTCATTATTGATGAGTGTCACCGTAGTCAGTTTGGGGATATGCATAAGGACATCGTTCGGCACTTCCAAAAGGCGCAATTTTTTGGTTTTACCGGCACACCCCGTTTTGAGGTGAACGGAAAGACTGAGGGGAAAATTACGCAGACAACGGAAATGCTGTTCGGAGAATGCGTACATAATTATCTCATCAAGGACGCTATATTCGACAACAATGTTCTCGGCTTCCATATCGAGTACATTAAAACAATGGAAGGTGATTTTGACTGGGACGATCCCACAATGGCGGATGCGATTGATGTAGGCGAACTCTACATGTCCGAGGAACGGATGTCGCTGATCGCAAACCATATCGTTCAGAATCACAAGGCAAAGACGAGAAATGGTCAGTACACAGCCATCTTTGCTGTCTCTTCGATTGAAGCTCTGATTAAATACTACGACATCTTCAAGAAGATCAAACATGACCTGAATATTAGCGGTATCTTCTCTTATGGGCAGAATGAAGAGGCTGAGGGTAAAGATGAACATAGTCGGGATGCCCTGGAACGGATCATCAAGGACTATAACGAGAAGTACAGCACAAACTTCTCGACAGATACATTTGCTGCATACCATAAAGATATTTCCGACCGTGTGAAGGGCAAGAAAACAAAGCCCCTTGACATCCTTCTGGTTGTAAATATGTTCCTGACCGGCTTCGACAGCAAGCAGTTGTCCGTTCTCTATGTAGACAAGGACTTGAAATACCACGATTTGCTCCAAGCCTATTCCAGAACAAACCGTGTGGAAAAAGAGACCAAGCCCTTCGGTATTATCATCTGCTATCGAAACTTGAAGAAGAGAACGGATGATGCTCTTACGCTCTTCTCAAAGAGCCACGACACATCGGGCATTGTCGTTCCCGAATATCCCTACTTTGTAGAGAAATTCAATGAGATGGTTACTCGGTTGAAGCAACTTGCGCAGACACCGGCTGACATCGACACTATGCAGAGTGAGGATGACCAGAAACTTTTCATTGAGACCTTCCGTGAGCTTACGAAGTATCTCCAATCTCTGCAAACTTTCATTGAGTTCAGCTTTGACCAGGACTCACTTATCATGACAGAGCAGGAATATCAGGACTATAAGAGTAAATACCTGATGCTCTATGCAAAGCACAAGAAAGATCGAGAAGTTGTCTCTGTCCTGAACGATGTGGACTTCTGCATCGAGCTAATGGAGAGCGACAGGATTAATGTTGCCTATATCATGAACCTCATCCGTAACATCCACTTTGATGATGCTAAACAGAAGGACTATGATATTAAGCACATCAAGGAAGAACTGGGACGAACCGATAATCCGCAGTTGCTTCGCAAGGTTGAGATCCTGCAAGCCTTCTTAGACCGTGTTGTTGTTGGCCTTGAGAGTGCAGACGAAATTGACGCTGCTTACAACGACTTTGAGAATGAGGCAAAGCGTGAGGAAATCGTTGCCTTTGCGCAAACAGAGGAAATCGACCCCGCTATGCTTACTGACTTCATCTCGGAATACGAGTTCTCCGGTACGATGGATGCGGGTAACATCCGTGACCGTATCGAAAAACCGATGCCGCTGTTGAAAAAACGTTCCTTAGTCAATAGGATTGTAGACTTTATCCGGCAGCATACCGAAAAATATCAATAAGGAGAATGTGAAATGGACAACAGTATTCAGGCTCACCAGAAGGAGCTTTGTAACAAACTTTGGGCAATGGCAAACGCTCTCCGGGGCAATATGGAAGCCTACGAGTTTAAGAACTACATCTTAGGCATGATTTTCTACTACTACCTTTCGGATCGCACCGAGAAGTACATGACTAATCTGCTGAAAGATGATAATATCAGCTATGAGGATGCTTGGACTGATGAGGAATATAAGACCGCAGTTGTAGAGGAAGCTCTTCGTGACTTAGGATTTATCATTGAGCCACAATTTCTGTTCCGCAAGATGGTCAAAATGGTTGAAAATCGTTCTTTTGATATTGAATTTTTACAGAAAGCGATTAACTCCCTGATGGAATCTACTCTTGGCAACGATTCGCAGGAGGATTTTGACGGACTATTCTCCGATATGCAGCTCGATTCTACTAAGTTGGGGCACACAGTTAAGGATAGAAGTGCTGTTATGGCAAAAATCGTTGCCTCTTTGGATGAGATCAACTTTAGTGTGGAAGACACGAAGATTGATGTCCTTGGCAATGCCTATGAGTATCTGATTGGGCAGTTCGCAGCAACAGCCGGTAAAAAGGCTGGCGAGTTCTATACTCCTTCAGGGCCTGCTGAACTGCTGTGCCGTTTGGCTTGCCTTGGGCTGACTGATGTTAAGGATGCAGCCGACCCCACTTGTGGCTCTGGCTCTCTTCTGCTTCGCCTCAAGAGCTATGCTAATGTCCGTAACTACTATGGTCAGGAGTTAACTTCCACGACCTACAACCTTGCCCGAATGAACATGATTCTCCGTGGCATTCCTTACCGTAATTTCAATATCTACAACGGGGACACCTTGGAGCATGACTACTTTGGTGACATGAAATTCCGTGTTCAGGTTGCAAATCCCCCGTATTCTGCTAAGTGGTCTGGCGACCTGAGCTTTATGGAAGACCCCCGTTTTAATGAGTACGGTAAGCTTGCCCCGAAGAGCAAGGCTGACTTCGCTTTTGTTCAGCACATGGTACATCACATGGATGAGGACGGACGAGCTGTTGTGCTGTTGCCTCACGGTGTTCTGTTCCGTGGTGCTGCGGAAGAAGTGATCCGCAAACACCTTATCCAGAAGTTGAATGTTCTGGACGCTGTGATTGGTCTTCCTGCCAACCTTTTCTTCGGCACAGGCATTCCGGTATGTGTCCTTGTCCTCAAGAGGGAGAGAAACGACAATGCCGACAACATTCTGTTCATTGATGCCTCTGGCGATTTTGAAGCCGGTAAAAACCAAAATATTCTCCGTGAGTGCGACATTGACAAGATTGTTGAGACCTACGAGCGTCGTGAGGATGTGGACAAGTATGCCCATGTTGCCACGATGCAGGAAATTGCAGAGAACGGCTTCAACCTCAATATCCCCCGGTACGTTGATACCTTCGAGCCGGAGGAAGAGATTGATCTGAACCAAGTAGCTGCGGAAATCCGCCAGCTCCAGAGCGAGATTAAGGGCATTGATGCAGAACTGAAACCGTTTTTTGACGAGCTGGGACTTGATTTCCCGTTCGAAGTGGAGGGCGAATAATTATGGCAAATGTATCCTCAAGTAACGGTCTCGAAAAGCGTCCGAAACTCCGCTTCCCTGGCTTTGATGAGCCGTATGTGCTGCATCGCATAGGAGACATCTATGCCGAGCGCAGTGAGCGTGGGGCAGCTGATATGGAGCTACTTTCTGTAACGATGAATGATGGGGTTATGCAGCGTTCCGAAATTGAGGGAAAAGATAACTCAAGCGAGGATAAAAGCAGCTACAAAGTTGTTCGCAAGGGCGATATGGTCTATAACTCCATGCGTATGTGGCAAGGAGCAAATGGTGTTTCCCCTTATGACGGCATTGTCAGTCCTGCATATACCGTTCTTACAGCTAAGTTACCTATCTGCAATGATTATTTTGCTGCACTCTTCAAAAACTATAAGCTGATCAATGAGTTCAGAAAAAACTCGCAGGGAATGACCTCAGATACATGGAACTTGAAATACCCGCAGATAGAAACAATAAAGGTGTATTTGCCGGTAATTGAAGAGCAGGAGAAAATCGCCTCTATCCTCGTTACCCTCGATAAAAGAATCGCTGCACAGGCAGCACTCGTTGAACAGCTCAAGAAGTATAAAAGAGGTGTCATATCTGTACTTCTAAGCTCAAGGAATAATCCTTATTATTCATCCGTAACATGGAAAGAAGTAGCTTTATGTGATGTAGCAAGCGGCTTTGAGTATGGCATGAATGCCGCTGCCACGGTCTACGATGGTTCTCATAAGTACATTAGGATTACAGATATTGATGATAATTCTCATCTTTATAGCCAAAATGTACCGGTCTCACCAGAAGGGCAAGTAGATGAAAAGTATCGAGTTCGAGAAAACGACATCTTATTTGCTCGTACAGGGGCATCTGTGGGTAAAAGCTATCGCTACCAGCGTAGTGATGGTGATCTTTATTATGCTGGCTTTCTTATTCGCATTCATGTAAATTCAGATGTGAATTGCGGTTATGTTTTTCAGAATACATTAACTGAGGCATATAGGCGTTGGGTTCTCCTTGAATCTGCTCGATCTGGCCAGCCGGGAATTAACGCTGATCAATATAAACAATATCGCTTTCTGCTTCCGCCCTTAGAGCTACAAAATAAAATCTCCACCTTGGCTACTAATCTCGACAATCTAATCTGCAAAGAGGAAAATCTTCTATCACAAATCGAACAAGTAAAAATAGCTTTATTGCAGCGGCTTTTTATATAAAGAGCCGCTGCATAAGCCCCGTTCTTTCGTTTATAAGCGTGTCCAGCATATTTTCGTGAGCGGTTATTGTGAAGTCAAGTTTTGAGAAAAAACGGGCGATTTTCTTTTGTTCATGTAAAGGCGGCAGAAAAACAGTTTGATTCAAAACCGTTCCACGATCTATGCCTTCAATTAGTCCTGTGGCGTTCCGCTTGATCCTATCCGACAAGAAACCCGTCAGGTAGTAGCAGAAGTCGCTTGTCATTTTTTCATTTGCACGCAAAGACATAAACTGTCTCGCTATGTGTACCTTTTCCTGTGTTAATCTCACAACTGCTCCTGAACCAGAGCCTTTACAGACAAGTAGGGTGTCACCCTTATACGCATAACACCGGGGTGTCTGCGTCCATCTACTGACCACTGTTTCTCCTTTCACAATACAACTGGCTCCTGTCATATAAGGAACACCTATTTCTTGATCATTGTATTCAGCAGGCGCAAAGTCTTGTCCTGATTGTAGCGAGATGAGGTCTCCCATTTTGTATTTATCCCATTTTTGAGGCTTAGCCGAAAAAGAAACTTGTTGAGTGAATACTGCTTTTAACGCACCTCTTTTATACTTCTTGAGGGCATCAATGATTTTACTCTGAGCCGTTGCCCTTTGATCCAGCAGATATAGGAAACGGCTTATCTTTTCCTGTTCAGCAATCGTTTGTGGAGATGAGATTTTAGTTTTAGAAATATTCCCCTTGCTGATAGACAGAACCTTAATACCTTGCATTAAAGGAATGAGTTGCTTGTGATAGTGGGAGGTGTTCATGTAATACCCCAAATACATGGATGCAAACGGGAAAAGAGGTCTACACGGAACTGTATGCAGTCCAGCCTCGATCTTTCTGCCGGAAATATTCAATAGTTCAATTGTTTTTCCAACCGTTTCATCTTCGGCGGTATCTGCAACAATTATATCCCCGTCTTGAAGATAGTCGTAATTTGTGCTTTCATGCCCAGAAATAATGTGGGGAATGGTGTTGTCTGTGGCATCGAGAATACTTCCGTATTTGATCAATACATCACCATAATGAATATCCAACACATCTCCGGTTGCATCAAGCTCAGCTCGTGAAAGAGTGTTGTTTTGCAAGAAGGAAAATACAGAGCTGAATTTGTGGCTACACCACGGCTCATCAAAGCCAGGGAAACGGAGTTTCGGACGCTTTTCGAGACCGTTACTTGAGGATGGAAATGCACATCTTCGTCCTCCACATGATAATAATCGTGGAGGTGGTCAATATGACTAACAATACACAATTCAAGACGTTGTTGAACACTTGGCTAAATCAGAAGAAGCCGATGATCACACCGTCAACCCATGCCAGTTTTACGCTGATAGCCGAAAATCACTTAATACCTCACTTCGGTAAGCGGAAAATCGGCAGCATTACCGAGCCGGACATTCAGAGCTATATATCGTATCTATACGAGTCCGGGCGGCTGGATAAGTCCGGCGGTCTCACTGTGAAGACCATACGAGATGTGATTCTTGTGCTGCGGCTTGCTATGGAATATGCCTACAAGGAAAGAGCGATACCGCTGCTCAACTGGGACTTGATAGAATACCCCAAAGAGTTGGGAATAAAAAAGGTGGTTTCTCTGTCCAAGGATCAAGAGCAGGCCTTAATTCAGTGTATATACATGAACCTGAACCGGAAGACCGCCGGCATACTCATTGCACTGTTTACCGGTGTGCGGATTGGTGAACTCTGCGGCTTACAGATGAAGGACATTTCGTTGACAGATAAAACCATCAGCATCAACAAAACCGTTCAACGCATCTATGACAAGAAAAAGGGAGAGTCCTATCTGCACATAGGGCCGCCGAAGACCAAGACATCAGCTCGAACAATTCCCGTACCGTCTTTGCTCATGAACATTATCAAGAAGTTTTATACGGAAAATCCCAACCATTACTTCTTGACTGGCAAAACAAAGCCGACAGAGCCTCGAACTTACAGGCAGTTCTTTTCCCGTTTTTTGAAACGCAATGGGCTACAAAAGGTAAAGTTCCACGAGATACGACATACATTTGCCGTAAGAGCCATTGAAATACCAGAGTTTGATGTGAAATCTCTCTCTGAAATTCTCGGACATAAAAATGTGTCTTTTACTCTCAATGTATATGGCAGTGCAAACTTGCAGCAAAAGGTAAAGTGTATGAATTTGTTAAATGATCTTTTGTAAGGTCATCTTGGGTGAGCAGGAACGGTGGGTTACCGTTCCTGTTCACTCTTTTTCTTTCGAAAAATCTGCTGCTCCTTCTGCGTCTGGCGCACCATTCTCCGCACGGCCAACCGCTCTGCATCCTCGACCAACATCCGGGACACTTCCTTTTTACTGTCAAACATCAGAAGTGGGTTGTACTTCTCGCCGTAAACCTCCTGCGCCCGGTTCTCCGCTTCCTGCTCCTTGCTGGGGCGGATGGCCTGTCTTGCTTCATACAGCTGCACCGGATCAACGCTCTGTGCCTGCTCCCGAAGCCCGGCATACTCAGTCAGGGCAGCGTCCAGCTCGGCAGAATATTTCTGCTCCTGTTCTTCCAACCGTTTCAGACTCTGCTCCATGGCTGCAATGTCTTTAGGAAACTTATCGGCGGCATCTTCCTCGGTATATGCCAGCGACGCCAGAAGCAGATTTTTCTCAGAACGCAATTCTTCCAAATCCTCTGTCAGTGACGCAATTTTTGCGGCCAGCTCCCGGTGGCGGAATACATGGACAGCAGAGAGCGCCTTTTTCTCGGTAAGCAGGCTGCGGCGCTCCTTCGTCTTATCTCGGATGTCCTTTGCCAGCTGATTGTACTGTGTGAGGGCAGGGCGCAGCGTATTCAGCGAAGCGTTCAGGCGTTCCTTGCCCTTGCGGAGATACCCCAGCTGATAACAGAACAGCAGCAGATTTTTTCGCAAATTTTCCATGGCCTCGGCGATCGCCGGAAGGGTGTTCTTGACAGTCTGCGTCAACTTCTGAACAGCAGACTTCAACTCCCGTAGCAGGGCGTTGTCGGCCTTGATCTGCCGGTTCAGTTCACAGCGGTCGGAGATGATGCCGCGCCGCTCCAACGCCTGGGCCGCCACACCCTCGTGGATCGTGGGCCGTTCCTCCAGGCCGCGCTCGGCATGGCTGCGATGGTCGATGCGTTCTTCATGCCCGGTGCGCTCCAGATAGCGGTTGGCCACATCCGCCCATGCGGCCCGCCACAGGACAAGCTGCTCGTCGCTGTTCCATCGTTCCGTGATGGGATTTTGCCTGCCATATTTGGTGCTTTTGGGGTACTTGGACACCCGTTCATAGCCCTGCGCCTGCGCTGCGGACGAGGCCATATACACCTTCTTTTTGCCTACCTTGTACTGATACTGTTTCTCCCAGCCGTCGGCCTGCGCCTGTTTGAACTCGGCGGCAGTAAAGCCCCGTTCCTCGCCATCTTTGACACAGAGATATTCTTTCTCGGTCTTGTACTGCCATTTTCCCTTTTCATCCAGCGGGCGCACCGTCAGCAGGATGTGGGCATGGGGATTGTGTCCGGGAGGATATGGGTCATGGATGGCAGCATCGGCGCACATTCCGTCTGCCACAAACTGCTCCTTGATGAAATCTTGCAGGAGCTGAATTTGTTCCTCCTGGCTTAGTTCTATGGGCAGCGCCGCCACAAATTCACGGGCGAGGCGGCTGTCCTTTGCGGTTTCGGTTTCCTCCACAGCATTCCACAGGGTTTCTCGATCTTGCCACTCTGCGGGGGCCGTGGCTGGCAGAAAAACCTGCCGCCATCCAAGTCCCTGTTTGCGGGTGTAGTCGTGCTGCACTCCGTCATACTCGTTGAGCATCTGGGAACAGCTCAGATAGGCCGCAGCAGCCACGGCGGAGCGTCCGGCTCCACGGCTGACCATCTTGGCCTCCAAATGATAAATCGCCATAAATCACCTTGTCCTTTCTGAAAGGGGTGCCCCGAAACAGGGCACCCTTGTTTTCGCTCAGTGCGTCGTGAAATACGACGCACCACCAGCAGGGGCGGAACGATTCGTTCCCCCCTGTATCTGTGTCAAGCTGCCGGCGGCAGGTTGATGCAGGCAGGCGGCGGGATGGGGTGGCAATATACCACCCCATGAACAGGGGCTTCCAAAGTGGAAACCCCTGCGCCGACTGCATGGGCAAGGCTGGCAGTTTGGTAGAAATGCAGCCTTGTCCAGCGGCTCCCGCAGGAGACGCAATCCCCCTCGGAGAGCGCACGTGCCCGACCAACGGGAGGGCTACCACCGCCTGCTTTAGCAGGTGGTGAGTAAGTGCGCCCTTCGGGATAAAAAAGAGGAAGGCCCCCGGTTTCCCGGAGACCTCCCAGCCGTTTTCAATCGTGTCTTGCCAGCTTTCGCCGCAGGTATTCTTCCAGATTGTCAAGCCCTACCGCCTGTACTTCCGGCAGCACTTTTTCCAGCACTGCGCCCTCCTGAATGAGCCGCCTTGTCCGGGCTTTTCGCTCCTTCACCCGGTCCCGTGCCTGGGCTTCCTCCAAGCGGTGCTTTGCCTGCAACAGTTTCTTTTCTTCACTTGTCATAGATTTACCTCCGTTTCTGCCAGATCAGGTCATAGCCCAGCACATCGGCCAGCTCCACAACCTCCTTGTAACGGATGGATTCCCGCTGGAGTTTGGCGGACAGGTTGGAGACACTGTCCGACCAGCCATATTCCTCATGGAGCTGGTCAACCAGCTCCTGCATGGTGTATCCGGCCCGGATGATCTGTGCCTTGATCTCGTTGCGTACCGTCATCATCAAAAATCCTCCTAAATTTACTTGACAAAAAAGCGAAGCTGGTACACGCTCTGGCATAACCGCTTCGCTGTGTGGTGAAAAATTCTCTTACCAATAAATCCGTTCAGAATTGCCAGTGTGATGTCCTGTCCATCTGCCGCACCTTCCGACTTTCCCGTTCCGTGTGACTTGGCTTGAAACCGTGCATTTTCCCATGATTCCATGCACCCGGTTCACCGGGGCGAGAAGCACGGTTTCGCAAAATGATTTCTTCCAATAGGCAAATACTTTTCGATTCCCACTTGCCTTGATTTATCATGGGGATTTGACCGGTGATTCTGACTGACATAGCCGCCGAATTGCTATAAAAGGGAGAACAACAGTCAATCAAAGCGTACGTACGTACACGGTTCAACGCCGCCACTCCTCCGGCACATCTTCCGGTACGTACGTACGCATCGAATCACCGGAAAACACTGATATATGATTTCTCACCAGTACCTCAATCCCCAGAAAGCCTCGCACCCGCCGCCCGGCTGCATTGGTCACATTGTTGCAGTATTCCAGATTGTAGCGGCTCTGGCAGGCAATCAGGGCTTCGCTGAAGCTGCGGGGTTTCAGGGCGGACAGGTTGTTTTCGGTGCAGTAAATCTGGTATGCCTCATACAGCTCTTTGGAGCTGGCAGATAGATCAGCTTTCAGGCGAACATACCCGTCAGAATCCAGAAAATCATATACATTGTTGTTGTCCCGTTTGACTGCCTCCCGGTTTTCTCTGGTGCGGTCACTTTCGGTAAACTTGAAGTTGTTGGCGGCCAGCCTCTGCAATCCCTCAAAAGCCCACAGCAGAATGCCCTCCACCTCGGCTTTCATCTTCTCCGCAAGGTCAGGATCATCTACACGGCCAGCTGGTTTTTCTTTTGTGGTCAGCACCAACTGGCGGCGGTAAAATCCGTCGCTCCGGTCAAACAGCGCCTGCAAATCTCCGTTGGAGAAGGCCAGCAGCCGGGCGCACATCCATCCCTGATAGCTCTGCTTGCCCTTACGCTCCAGATCCATCTTGCCCTGGGCGGTGACGATGGATTTCACATAGTTGGTCTGGCGCAGGGCCTCCATCCGCATATCGTCATCCACGCACAGGAGGATATGCTCCAAATCGGCACGGGCAAATCGGTTCTCCGATATTTTCCCGATGCTGCCGTCCTTCATGTTGGAGCCGAACAAAGTTCCCAGCACAGCGCCGATCTGCGACTTGCCCTCGCCGCCGCTGCCTTTAATGACCATCATCCTCTGTCCCTTGTTGCTGGGAATCAGGCAGTAGCCGATATATTCCTGCAAGGTGGGGATGTCCTCTGGGTAGAGCAGACCGTCCAGAAATTGCAGCCAAAGAACAGGTTTCGGGGCATTGGGGTTGTAGGCCACGGGGAAGCGGTTGCGGACGATTTTCGGCTTTCCTTTCGCAAAGGTTCCATCCAGAAAAAGCGTCCCGTTGGAAAGATGAATCCGATCCGGCTCCGGGGGAAAATCCTCCACCAGTGCTGCCAGTTTCATCAGCTCCACAATGTTGCTGATTTTGCGGGGAATGTTGCTGACCGCACAGCATTTCAGCTCCTCAAAAATCTCTCCCCGCAGGGGCAGCTCATCGGTCACACGGCCTTCGGGCGTGAAAAAAGCCCCGTTTGTGAAGATGATCTTGTGTGTCTGCAAGAACTCCTCACAAAACAGGGCTTCATTGATGTTTTTTCCATCGAACCAGGCGGGCATCCCGTCAAGCTGCGTTTTGTTTTTCATGGGCGTTGTCCTCCTTTTTCAGCCTGTCCAGCTGTTCCTCCAAACCGGCAATCAGGCCATCCTTGTTCAGCATTTCTACAATTTTTACCCGCTGTTCCAGCTCGGCGGCAATGAGCAAATCCGCCAGATACTCCACGTAGTCCAGCATCTGGCAGGCTTCCACAAACCGGTCATCCAGAACATCTTCCGGTGTCTTGGGTGTGTACTGCACCTTCCAGCTTTCCAGAAGATGCAGATAATCACACAGCACCCGGAGACAGCGCACTTCCTCCTGCCGGTATGCTTTCAGCAGGGGACGCTCCGGTTTGGGCAGGGCAGCTGCCGCAGGGGGCTTGTCCGGGCCAATCCCAAAATCCTGTACCAGCTTCTGTGCTGCCTCGTAGCTGCTCAGGCCAAACAGCCTCGCCACAAGGTCGATCACATCGCCGGCGGCTCCGCAGCCGAAACAGTAAAAATACCGTTCGTTCAGCTTCATGCTGGGGTGTTGGTCCTCATGGAATGGACAACTGCACATCCCATTTCGGTTGACTTGCAGCCCATAGTGTTCCGCCGCATCCAGCACACAAATATTCTGTTTTACCAGTTCAAAGAGTGTCATGAAAATCCCTCCGTTTCAGGGCATAAAAAAGCGGCCTGCCCGGTTTGTTGGGGCAGGCCGCAGTCTTTATGCAGTTTGTGATGTTTCCGTTTCTTTGGCTTTCCGCTTTTCCTGCCGGTAGAACTTCTCCCGGCAGGCGGGTTTGCAGAATTTAGCGTTGGGGCGAACAGACTGGAACGGCTCTCCGCAGCACTGGCACACCAGCTGGTACGGTTCACCCGGAACGATTAGCCCCTCGGCAATCTTCTGTTTGCGCTCCTTCTGGCGCAGATATTTTTCATGGTCACGGATGCGCTTCTGGCGGCGCTTTTCCTCCGCAGCCAGTTCTTCCTCGGTGGGTTCGGGCATGGGCACTTCAAATTTCCCGATAAAGTTCAGGTAAATCTCAATTTCCTGCACCCGTTCTCCGGTGCTTCTGTCCGGGGCATGAACCAGAATTTTCTCCACAAATTCATGGATCATGGGGGCGGTCAGCTCGGTGAAATCCGTATATTTCTGTGCCAGCGCCAGAAAGTGACTGGCACGGTCTGTATCCTCGTGAAATTGGTCCAGCTGCGCCTGCTCGGAGGCAAGCAGCTGTTCCAGCTCCGCCTGTTCCTTCTCATATTCGGCACAAAGCAGCTCGAACCGTTTTTCCTCCAACTTGCCCATGGCATAGGTTTCATACAGCTTTTTAATCAGCACATCCAGTTCGGCGCTGCGCTTGCGCTCTTTGGCAACCTTGCGCTTCAGCTCCTTGGCCGCTTCCTGCTGGCGAACCTGTGAAATGCTGCGAACTTTCTGAATAAATTCCTCCTTGTTCTGGATGGCATAGCTGGCGGTAGTGCGGATGGTTTCCAGAATCAGTGCATTTAGGGCTTTGGTGCTGACGGTGTGGGAAAAACACATCTGGGTTTCTCGCTCAAAGGTCAGAGTGTAGGTGGAGCAGTTATAGAAGTCGGTTCCATACTCCCGCCCGTCCTTTTTGCGCTTGCCCCGGTGGTTATACATCTTGGCTCCGCAGTCGGCGCAGAACACAAGGCCGGTCAGGGGATTGGCGGCGCCGGTGGTATCTGTCCGGCGCACCGTCCGCTTCACCTGCTGGGCCAGCTGCCAGGTTTCCGGGTCAATGATGGCCTCGTGGGTATTCTCAAAGATCAGCCAGTCGGACGGGTCATTTTTTACCCGCTTATCCCGGTAGGACTTTTTGGAGGAACGGAAATTGACGGTATGCCCCATATACTCCGGCTTTGTCAGCATGGAACTGACCGTGAAGCCGTACCAGTCATAGGGGCGGCTGGTGTCCACGGTGTTCTTCCGGCTGCCTCTGCCGTTTCGTGCCAGATAATAGGCGGGGCACTCCACCTTTTCCTGTGTGAGTATCTTGGCAATCTCATGGGGGCCGTGCCCCTCCACCGCAAGCAGGAAGATTCTCCGCACCACGGCGGCGGCCTCCTCGTCCACCAGCCAGTGGTCCTTGTCCTCCGGGTCTTTTTTGTAGCCATAGATGGCGTTGTTGGTGGTGGGCTTGCCTGCCTTGCCTTTGACACGGTATGCTGCCGAAACCTTTTTGGACTGGTCACGCAGATACCATTCGTTCATAATATTGAGAAAGGGAGCAAACTCGCCGCTGTCCTGTTCTTCGCTGTCAATGTTATTGGCAACAGCAACAAAATGAACCCCATTCTGCCGGAACATTACCTCGGTGTAAAAGCCGGTTTGCAGGTAGTTTCTGCCGATCCGACTTAGGTCCTTGCACAGCAGATGGGCCACCTTGCCCGCCTCGATGTCCGCCACAAGGCGCTTCCATGCGGGACGGTCAAAGTTGCCGCCGGACCACCCATCGTCTGTGTAGTGGACGATATTGGTGTAGCCCCGCTGCGCTGCATAGCTTTCGAGATAATGTTTTTGGTTCAGAATGGAGTTCGAGTCGCCCGTGAGGTCATCGTCACGGGACAGGCGCTCATAGAGCGCAGTGATTTTTTCTTCCGTCTGTCTGTTTGCCATATCAGGCGCTCCTTTCAGACGGACGGCTCATTTGTGGCAGTTCCATTATACCACATTCCGGCTGGTTTGCCAGCCCGTCATTGCGGATCAGCCGCAGAATTTTATCTTCCATCGTTTCCTCGGCGGTTTCGCTGAGGTAGACACGAACTTTATAGGTGGTGTTGCCAATGTGCCGGGTCAGAAACACGGCGTTTTTATCTGCCATAGAACCTCTCTTTCTTGCGCTTTCGGCGCATCCGGTGTATACTGTTGTTATAGTTCCGTTGTTTGTAACCTTCGATTGTGTTACTGTTTTTTGTATCAAGCCTGAACATGGCGAAAGCCCCCTTTCTCCTGCGTGAACGAGCCGATGTAACCCAAGTAACTTATTTTTAGATTACTCTTTCACTAATAGGAGAAATCCGGGGTGCAAAACGGAACCATTTTTGAAAAATCGCAAAATTTTTTTGAAAAGAGGTGGGGTCATGGCGTATCTGTCTGATGACAAGCTTCTGGATACCGAGGGTGGCTTCACCGGATGGGACGCTGGGGCGGAAGAAACGCTGGAACAGGCGCTTGCGGAAGAACGTCTGGCCGAGCTGGAAAGTGAGCTGGAGCAGGACGAGCATCCCATCGACTATGAAGCGGAGCTGGAGGACGAGGAGGAAGAAGCTGCCCCGGTCAGTGATAAACGGCTCAAACGGGAGATGCGGGCCGAGGCCATACGGCGGCTGGAGGAAGCCGCCCGCACCGAAAAGGATTTCCGGGCCGTGGTGGAGGAATGGAACAAGCTGGACCGGAACCGGGAGCGCCGGGAACGGGACCACGAAAACCTCCGTGGGGATGTGCCGCTGGAATATCAGGCGGTGCCGGAACCGAAGCTCATTCCCCGCTGGATGAACACCCCCACATACCGGCAGCTGATGGCCGGGAACTTTCTGGACATCCTGTTTGACTGCCCCTATGAGATGCACAACCTCACTGCCGACGCCTTTATTTCCCGCATGGTGGAAGAACTGAGCGAGGAACACAAGGAAGTCCTGTATTTTCTCTCTTTGCGGCTGTACAGCACCACCCGGCTTGCCGCTGTGCGTGGGCAGTCTGACCGTAACATCCGCAAGCTGCGGAAAACCATCCACAAAAAATTGCAGCGCCAGATGTATGACCATCTGTGCGGTAAACCGGAACATAGCCTGACCTTGCGGGAACATCAGTTTTTGGAGGAATACTCGAAAATCGCAAGGAAACAGGGCAAGGATGCCGTGATCCGGCGGGAGAACAAGACCAAGCGCAGAAAAAAGAAAAACCGCCCCTGATAATTGGGACGATTAAGGAGAAAAGGCGTGTATGATGAAAAATTTATTTGAACAGTCCCGTTCCCATTGGGTGCGGTACGATCACTACGAGCTGAAAACAGCGGAAGATGGCAAGCGGTACATCACCCCCGGCAAAAACGCAAAGCCGGATGTCTACAATCCGCTGAAAGAGGTCCCGAACATTGTGCTGGATGCGCTGAATGTGGGGATGCTGATGATGGGACGCAAGCCGGAAACAGAAGTGGAAAAGGCTGTAATGGAGTTTATCACCCGGTATGGCCTGCTGGGGCTGATGACCGCTCTGCCCACCACACCGTCCTTTATGGACTATGAGGCGGTGTACCTGCCGAAAAACCATTTTATCAAGGAAGAATCCATGGCGACAGACAAATATCTGTCCCTGTTTTACCCCTTTGACCAGCTGGACTTGGTGAAAAAGGGCATTGAATCCACATGGAATGTATCCGGGGACCGAACAATGGTTGCACTGACCATGACTTTCATGGATGAGCCGATGGCGAAGAACATGAGCTTTCAGCGGGAATATGCGGAACCCTATAACTGGGTTGCCCAGCAGTTCAAAGACTGGGCCTTTACGCTGACCACCGCTATTTTGTACTACAATGACTATGATTCCATCGACGAGGACGCACGGGGGCTGTATCGCAAGGCCATGGCTGCGTTCGGCGGAATCGCCCCCAGCTACCACATCGAGCTGCTGGATAAGCCCACTATTTATTGGGACTTTCATTCGCTTTTGTTGGGTATTCAGATGATGTTCAGCTTCATGCTGGTGGACGGTGACCAGCCCCTGCGCCTGTGCAAGCACTGCCAGAAGGTGTTCCTGGGCAGCCGGTCCAACGCCGCCTTTTGCAGCCCACGGTGCAAAAATCAGTACAATGTCTACAAGAGCCGGGGAAAGAACCGGACGGATGGAGGTGACGAAGAATGAGCGAGGAACAGGGGATGACCCCGTATGAAACCAGAGAAATCCTCTTTTACAAGACCGAAGACGGAGAGGTACGGGTGGAAATCCTGCTTTTTCAGGAAAATCTCTGGCTGACGCAGGCAAAAATGGCAGAGCTGTTCGAGGTACAGAAAGCGGCCATTTCCAAGCATCTGAAAAACATTTTTGAATCCGGCGAACTGAGCGAGGATTCAGTTGTTTCCAAAATGAAAACAACTGCGGCAGACGGAAAACGGTATCAGACCAACTATTATAATCTGGACGCCATTATCGCTGTGGGGTATCGTGTGAACTCCAAAAAGGCGACCATGTTCCGCATTTGGGCGAACAGGGTGTTAAAAGAGTTCATCATCAAAGGCTATGTGATGGATGACGCACGGCTGCGGGAGCCGGAGAACTTTTTCGGCAAGGATTATTTCGAGGAACAGCTGGAGCGTATCCGGGACATCCGGGCCAGCGAGAGAAGATTTTACCAGAAAATCACGGACATCTATTCCCAGTGCAGCGCCGACTACGATGTGGAAAGCCCCATCACAAAGGAGTTTTTCGCCACGGTACAGAATAAGCTCCACTATGCGGTCACCCATCATACCGCTGCCGAGATCGTATATGGCCGTGCCGACAGCACCAAGCCCAACATGGGGCTGACCACATGGAAAAACGCCCCCAAAGGCCGCATCCGCAAATCGGATGTCACCGTTGCCAAAAACTATCTGAACGAAACGGAAATGCGAAACCTGAACGAGATCGTCACCATGTACCTGGACTATGCGGAACGTCAGGCCCGCCGGGGAAATGTCATGTATATGGCCGATTGGGTCAAACGGCTTGACGCATTTTTACAGTTCAACGAGGAAGATATTCTGCATGATAAAGGCAAGGTGACCGCCGCCATTGCCAAAGCCTTTGCCGAGAAAGAGTTTGAAAAGTTCCGGGTATTGCAGGACAGGACCTATCAGAGCGACTTTGACAGGCTGGTTGCGGAAACCTCGGATGACCTGACAGAATAACCATATACACAGAAAGCCCACGCCTCCGTTTCTCTTTCCGGCTGCGTGGGCTTTTTCGGCCATCGCTTATTTCTTGTTTTGCAGCTGTTCATGGGCTTCCTGCTGGACGATCAGCCCCGCAGAAAAGCCATACTTGAAATGGCTTTCGCTTTCCTCGCACTGTGCGATAGCGTTCTGCGCCCGGAGTTCCTCCACCAGCGCATAATTCTCTTTGCTGAGCCGCTGGGATAGCTGTTCCATCAACGCCGCACAGGTTTGGACCGCTTTGCGGTGTTCCGGGGACGTGGGAACAACGGTTTCACAGGGATAAAACTCCCCGTTATATATGGCTTCTTAAATCATTGCGTTCCCTCCCTCAACAGTAGACCAGCTCGGCCAGGACAATTTCCTCGGCTCTGTTGTGGATGGAGTTCATGGAGCGCACCCATGCTACCTGGTCGGCAGCTTTCAGGGTTTCCGTGACACCCTCTTGCTGCATCATGGCTTTTTCAATGATTTCCAGCCGTTCCCGGCAGGCGGTGTCGATTTCCTCCAAATGGGGAAACAGCTTTTCGGTGACAATGAGATCGGTATACAGAATGGGCCGGTGTTCTTTTAAGTAGGCATGGCGCAACCGGCCATATTTCCCGATATGGTACTTTTTTGTGTCCGATAACACCAGGTCGGGAACGAGATAGTCGCCGCATTTGGTGTAAGTCAGTTCCATACAAGGCTCCTTTCGTGGGAATATGTGATTGACAGTTACGGTAGGTTTGGGGGCATCCCTCCTTTATCATAACTGTCTTTTCATTCGCCACAAATGAGCCGCCAGTCATGATGTAATGTTTTTTGGTGTAATCCACCCTCTATACATTACATCATGATTGATAATGCTGTTACTATCACCTGTGAGGTCATCGTCACGGCTCAATCTCTCATAAAGGGCGGTGATTTTACCGTTGCCTAATTTCTTGGGTTTCATGGGAACGCTCCTTTCTATGGGTGATTTCTTATCCCCCTTTCACAGCATATATCTTCATTGTGCGGCTTCGGGGGCGTGGTTTCGTGTTCTGTTACCCTTGCGGCAGGCTTTTCAAATCGCTGTCCCTCGGTAAAGGGCGGCACATCAAGCACAAGGGCGTTTTCCTCGTCGTCGCTGTCGGGTTTCTTTTTAAGAGAAGCGCGGTATCGTGCTTCAAGCTCTTTCCACCCGCCGCAAAGCACCGTTTTACCCTTTGCCGTAAATTCTCGGTCTGCACAGGAGAATACCGCCGTAACCGCTTCAAAGATATGCGGCTCCGCGGTAGCGGTCAAAAGCCGTACCCCTGCAAGCGTAAGGATATTTCGCTCACTTTCGGGAAGTGCTGCAAGGTCGCTTTTCGCAAGCTCCATTGTGGGAATAATGGCGTGGTGGTCTGATACTTTTTTACTGTCAAGCACACGGGCGATATTTGCCGTGTAATTTGCACCCTGCATAAACGGCAGCTTGTTCAGAAGCAGGGCGGCAATCCCCGCCGCCGTAGCTTCCATATCATCAGTTAAAAAGCTGCTGTCCGTTCTCGGATAGGTAAGCAGCTTCTTTTCATACAGAGATTGTGCAAGGTCAAGGGTCTGTTTTGCCGTGTAGCCGTAAATGCGGTTAGCTTCTCTTTGCAGGCTCGTAAGGTCAAAGAGCTTTGGGGGTGCAACCGTCTTTTTCTCTTTCGTGATAGAAAGACATACCGCCGCCGACGCTTCGCAGGCCGCTTTCAGTTCGGCAGCTTCCGTAGCTGCGCGGATCTTCGCGCTTGCCGCTTCCGCGCCGGGTAAATCAAGGCATACAACATAGTATTTTTCTTTCTTGAAGTTCGTAATAGAAACATCACGGTCAACAAGCATTTTAAGGGTCGGGGTCTGAACGCGCCCCACATTCAAGGTCTTGCTATAAAGGCAGGAAAAAAGGCGGGTCGCATTGATACCGATAATCCAATCGGCTTTTGCTCTGCACAAAGCAGAAGCGAAAAGGGGGGCATAGTCCCGCCCGTCTTTTAGGCTTTCAAAGCCCTGCCTAATAGCTTCGGTTTCCATTGAGGAAATCCAAAGGCGGCGCATAGGCTTTTTGCAGTTCGCCGTTTCATAGACAAAACGGAAAATCAGCTCGCCCTCGCGTCCTGCGTCGCAAGCATTGATAACCTCCGTAACATCTGCCCTGTGCATAAGCCCTTTAAGGATTTTGAATTGTTTTCCCTTGTCTGCGGCAATCGTATATTTCCAATCCTGCGGCAGAATAGGTAAGCTGTCATAGTCCCACTTTTTGTATTGTTCGCCGTAGGCGGCAGCTTCCGCAAGCCCTACCAAATGCCCGACACACCAAGAAATGATATAGCCGTTATTTTCAATATATCCGTCTTTTTTACCCGTAACGCCAAGGGCGGCGGCAATCGCCGCCCCGACGCTCGGTTTCTCTGCAATTACAAGTTTCATTCGTCCTCGTCCTCCTGTCCGTTGTCTGCGCTTTCGGTTTCGTCCTCCGGCTCGTCCTCGTCGTATTCCTCAAAGTCAAAGTCCTCAAGGTCGGTATTGCCCTTTGCTGCCTGCTTTGGTTTCATCACTTTGAAATAGTACAAAGCACCGCCGCCGCCAAGCAGGGCAACGACAAGGAAAATCACAAGCCCGCCCATATTGTTTTGTTCCTCCTGCGGCTCGGCAGGCTCCGGCTCGGCTTCCTTGCCCGTACAGTTATTCATAGCAACGCTGCAAACGGGGCAGGCCGTATTGATTTTGCCCGTTCCGCATTTGTCGGTACAGTTGCATACGGCAGGCGGGGCTTCGGTTTCCTCGCTTTCGATAATCGCCAACAGGTCGGCTTCGTCCACCTGATTTAAGAAATGCACCTTGTTTTCTCCCTCGGCGGCGTGGTCGATAACGATATAGAAATAGTTTCCGTTTCTGCTCTGCACAACGATAAACTGCTTATCCTCGGCGGCTTCGCCCTCTATGTCGTCCACAAGGCTCATATTGCCCTCCGGCGTTAAGGGCTGCGGGTCATAGATAACCCCGCTGTCGTCGGTTTCGGTTTCCTCTGCGGGTGTCTGTGCAAAGGCGGTAACGGAAAAACCGCCCAAGCACACAAGCGCGATACAAAGCACGCTCATAATACGGATAAATCCTTTATTCCTCATTTTCGCTGTCCTCCTGTTCGTTGTAGTGGTCTGCGGGGATAGGGGTCATACCGGGAATACCGCCGCCGGAAAGCAGGGCGGTAAGCTCGGCGGGGGTCATGTTCATAGCGCGCACAAGCTGGACGATTTGCAGATTTTCCGCTTCCGTCCTCTGTACTTCAAGGGTTTTCAGCTTGTTCTGATACTCCGTGATTTTCTCACGGGTCTTTTGGATTTCCTTGTCGATACGCTCAATTTTGTTCATAGCCATAATAAAATTCTCCTTTCAGATTTCAAAAAAATATGTGTTTGTTAGTTCCAATTCATCAGCCCGTACCCTTTGATACAGGCATAGTCAAGGGCATAGCTCTTTATCTTGCAGGCGTCGCCCGAATTGCCCTCAACGGTGTAAACGCGGCTTCCGTCTGTGCCTATCACAAGTCCGACGTGGTCGGCGCTTCCGTCTAAATCCCAATCAAAGAAAATGGCGTCGCCGGGTGCGATATTCTCATAGCCCCGCGCTCCCCATTGTCCGTGAGAGGTAAACCAAGCAACCCCCTGTGATTGACAAGCCGCAAATCTCGGCTCGGATAGCCCTGCCTGCCCATAGCACCAAGATACAAAGCAGGCGCACCATTCCACACGGCTGTTAAAGCCGTACCAGCTCCAATAAGGATAACCGCCCACATTTCCCGCCTGCGTTTTCGCAAGCTCCACAAGGGCGGTATTGCCGGAACGGGTGCCGTTTACAAACTGTACGCCGCTTAAATCCTCCGACGCTCCCGTATCGGGAGAGCCGCCGCCAAACAAAAGCGGCTTGTTTCCGCTTGTGGAAATATACACGCCGTACATTTCAAATTGTTCCGGGGTCAGCTGCTCCTGTGCAATAGAGGAAATGGGCTTGTTCGTCAGCGACACGTTGAGTATGTAATACTCATAGGGTACTTCAACTTCGTATTCGTAAGTTTCCGTACTTGTTTCGCCTGTTTCCGGGTCAGTAACGGTATAGCTGCCTGTCCTCGTTTCCGTTCGATAGCGTATCTCGGTTTCGGGGGTCAGCGTCAAAGTGTACTGCATATCAAAGACGCGGTTAATTTCGCTCTGTGCGCTCTGCGGGGTGTAGGTCTGCAAAAGTGCGGTCAGATATGACGCAAGCTCGTGGGGGTTATGCCCGATATTTGCAAGGTCATAGCGGTATTCATCATAGCCGGGATATTCGCTTTCGATATTGTCAATCTTTCTTTGCAGTTCGCTTTCCTTTGCGGCATAGTTATTTTCCGTTGCTACAAGGTCGCTGTCCTCGGAAGTGTAGGAAGTTCCCAGAACGCCGTTCATCACGCCGGAAAACATTGCCCCGCAAGAGGACAGCCCGGACATAATCAGGATAAACAGAAGCAATGCACCGACAGCTACCCCCACGCCTGCCGGGTGTCTTGCCACAAACGCCGCCGCTTTCCTTGTCTGCTCGGCTGCCTTTTTTGCCGCCTTGCCCGTTTTCTCGGCTGCGCTCTTGATACCTTTTGCGGTGTTCCTTGCTTCCTTTGCATACTGCTTTTTAATCTGCCGTTTCTGCCAGAAGCGGGAAACGGGATTACTTTTTAGCTGCGGGTTATCGTGCAAAGCCTTGTGGTATTGAAAATCCACATTTGCCTTGAACGCTGCTTTTTCTGCCTTTGCCGCCTCCCGGTAGGGTTTCAGCTTATGGCTGCGGTAGCCCTGTTTGAGTTTCCTTGCCCCGTACTTTGCGCCGCGCTCGGCAAGTTCTTCCGATTTGTGCGCCCCCTCAACACCCGAATTGTCCTTTTCAACCGAATGTATCTTGTTGTGGATAAAAACGCCCGCTTCCTGTGTGGGGCGGGATAGCGGGTTGGCCTTTTCCTTAAATCCGGGCGGCTTGTCCTTTTCCTCAAAGTGCAGGCGGTTTTTCCCTTTGCCTGTGGCTTCGTCAAAAGTCCTTGTTTTTACAAGTTTCTTTTCCTTTGGGATAGCTGCCCTTGCCGCGTCCAGACGGTCTGCGGCTTTGTCGGATTTTCGGATATACTTTTCAAGCTCCGGTGCGGATAGTTCTTCTTCCGTGAATTTCAGCCGTGAGGATTTTGTTTCTGCCGCCATTTCCGCCTGTGCCTTTTGCACCGCCTTTTTGGAAGCCTTGCGGGTATGGGCGGCGTCAAGGTGTCCCATAATGCGCTCGGCTGTGCCTGTGTCGGCTTTGGAAGCCGTAAACGGGGCAGACGGGAAAGGGGCGGCTTCGGGAATGGGGGTTGTCAGCTGCGCCGCGTCCTGTGCCGCCTGCTGTTCGGGGGTTTTCTGTAAATCCGTTTCCTGTTCCCGTTTGCTGATACGCTCGGCGGTCTGTTTGGTTTCGTTGACTTCGACAGCCCCGTCACGGGTCATTTTCTGCGTGATTTTGTCACGGGGTTTGTATTCTTTCAAGCGGTTTCACCTCCTTATGGCCGGTAGCACCTGCCGGTTTCAATATCCGCAATGTATTTGAGGATAGGATATACCTGTGCAGGCACAACGGCGTTTCCAAGACATTTTAAGCGTTCCGCACGGTTTTCGGTTATCTCGGTCAGGCGCGGGATTTCGTCAGGCTCTTTTCTCCAGATTGAACGTCCGTCCACTTGTGGGGGAAGCCCATCAGCCATTCCACCCAATCCGGGTTGAGTGCCGATTTCTCCGACTTCGGATTTTCCGCAAATATCATCTGTGCCGCAAGGCTGCCCGTCGGCTTGCCCTTTTTCACGGCTTCGGGTTTCAGCGTCGAACGGTAGCTGTCCGACGCCATAGGGGTTAAAAAGTAAACCGCTGTTGATAACTTTGCCGACCATTCCGTCCCGTTCTTCTTGACTACCCGCACCGAGCCGGTGTCCGAAAGCCGTACATTTTTTGTTTCCGCCTGCGGCTTCGTGTCGCAGGCAAGGGGTGTGGGAAACATTAAACCCCACGATAAAAGTTCGTTTGCGCTCATGCCACGCGCCGACGGCGACAGCAGGCAGTACGAAAACCCTAACGGCGTAACCCGCCTTTGCCAAGTCAAAAATCGTTTTGTCGAGCCCCATATTGATGAAGCCAGCAACATTTTCTCCAAGCACATAAGCGGGTCGCAGTTCTGTGATAACCCTGCACATTTCGGGCCACAGGTAGCGGGTGTCCTCAAAGCCTTTCCGTTTTCCGGCACTTGAAAAGGGCTGGCAGGGGAAGCCTCCCGATATGAGGGTAACGGTTTCTTTTCCTGTTTTTTCAATAAAAGCCTCCTTTGTGAGTGTAGTAATATCCTGAAAGCGCGGCACCTGCGGCCAATGCTTTTTCAGGACTTCGTTTTGATAGTCAGCCCATTCACATTGACAGACGGTAGTAAACCCCGCCGCTTCTGCGGCTATGTCAATACCGCCTATCCCCGAAAACAGGCTTAAATGGGTCAGTTCTTTCAATGGGCGGCACCTCCGACTTCCTCCGGCTTCGTCGTCATTACCCTGTAAAGCTCGGTATCTGCCGGGAAGCGGTCAACAAAAGGCAGCACCACATTCCCGTAAAAGATAAGCCCCTCGCCTGCGTCGGTGTGGGTTACATACTTCATCTGCTGTGGGGAAATGTTAAGCTGCTTTGCAAGGATAGCCCTGTCGCCTGCGGCCTGATTGAGCATAAGGACAAAATCGCTGTTCTCAAAAATGTTCTCAACCTCACGGCTTGCCAAAAGGTCTTTGACGTTCTGCGTGATAGCGGTCGGTATGCCGCCCCATTTTCTAAATCGCTTCCAAATCTCAACGGAATAGGCTGCGGTCTGTTCCTCTTTGAGCAGCAAATGAAATTCGTCCATATAGTAACGGGTAGCCTTTTTTTCCGCCCTGTTTACCGTAACCCTGTTCCATACTTGGTCTTGCACAATGAGCATACCTAACTTTTTAAGCTGCTTTCCAAGCTGCTTAATATCAAAGCAGATAAGGCGGTTTGAAAGTTCTACATTCGTCCTGTGGTTAAAGACGTTCAGGCTTCCCGAAACGTAAAGCTCCAATGCGGCAGCGACACGCGCGGCCTCCGGCTCCGGCTGCTTCAAAAGCTCGTTGTAAAGGTCGCCCAAGATAGGCATATTCGCAGGGTCGGGGTCTGCAAGGAAAGGTCGGTACACATTCCTAACCGCCCTGTCGATAACTGTTTTTTCAACGGGCTGCAAGCCCTCTTTGCCGCCGATAACAAGCTCGCAGAGGGAAAGGATAAAGTCGGATTTCAACGCAAGCGGGTTGTCGTCCTCGCTGTAATTGAGGTTAATATCCATAGGGTTTACATAGTGGGGGCTTGTCGGGGAAAGGCGGATTACCTGCCCGTGCAGACGTTCTACAAGGGGGTAATAGTCGACTAAGTCGGCGGGATTACTCCCGCTTTCTCGTCTAAGAACCGTACGTGAGCGTTTCCACTCATACGGCTCAAGCATTTCATCACGCTTTCGCGCGGCGCTCCAAGAGAATTTGCTGGCAATGCTTATGGACGTAAGCCATATTGCGCACCTCGTCCTTGCCGCCCATGGATTTCGGGACTTTGAAGAAAATCTCCCTCTCGTCACCGATGTCCATGGGGAGTCCACAGTGATAGCAACACCCTTTTTGGTTCTTCCAGACCTGCTTAAAACGTCCGGACAGGCGCTCCATTCCATGTCTGAATTTCCGATTTGTGAAGTATTGGGTGTCAAAGTAGGGGTTTGCATCCATTCGTACCTTGGTATGGCGGATAATCGGGATACTGTCTGTTCGCTGAAGCACTTTGTCCTCGGTGGAGAACACCCAATTCCGGTCACCTCTACGGTGCCAATAGTTGGTGGAGACCCACCACTGTCCCTTGTGAGGATGGCGGCGTTTCGCCCACCGCCATAGTAATTCATAGAGAGTGTAGTCGATATGGGAAAATGCTTCACTGGCGCAGACCGACTGGTGATAATTTGCCCAACCACGGATCAGCCGGTTCAACACTCCAATCAGGACTTCCTGCTTCCACGCCTTACCGCGTCCGAGGATCGTCTCGGACAGAGAGGCTTTCAGGGCTTTTAAGGCTTTCTTGGATGGCTTGACGATGAGCTTTCCTTTGAATTTTCGGAATGTCCAGCCCAGCATATCAAAACCGTCGTCGATGTGGGTGATGACCGTCTTTTCCTCGGACAGTTCCAGCCCTCTGGCTTGCAGAAAATCGCGGAGGATGTCTTTGGCTTCTTCCGCAATCTCTTTTGTGGCCGCTGTGACAATGAAATCGTCGGCATAGCGCACCAGATTGACCCTGCTCTTGTTGTGGACAAATGCACTGACCTCACCCTTGGCACTCAAATCAAAGTGGTCACTCAGGACTTTTTGCATTCCGTCCAGCGTCAAGTTTGCAAGTATGGGGGAGATGATGCCGCCCTGGGGTGTGCCCGCATCGGTGGGGAACAGCTCATCGCGGAACACAAATCCCGCTTTCAGAAACTGTTTCAATACAGATTTGTCCATGGGAATATGCTTAATGAGCCAGTCGTGGCTGATATGGTCATAACACCCTTTGATGTCGCCCTCCAGCACCCATTCCGGGGAGTAGCTTCGGCTGAGCGCCGTGAAGATATATTCACAGGCATCCTGCGCGCAGCGCCCCTTGCGGAAGCCAAAGGATTTCGTATCCGCTGTTGTCTCTGACACCGGGTCGAGGGCCAGTGCGTAGAGCGCCTGCAAGGCCCTGTCATACATACAGGGGATGCCCAGCGGGCGTTTCGTCTTTTTGCCCTTTTTCTCAATGAATACCCGACGCAGTGGCTTTGCCTTGTAGCCCTTGTCTGTCAGGGTCAGAACACCGCGCATTTTAGCGGCTGGGGTAGACCACAGCACACCATCCACGCCCGGTGTCTTTTTCCCTTTGTTGGTGGTCACTTTCCGCACCGCCAACACTTTTGCATAGTACGAATGAGTTAAAAGATACTGCAATCGTTTCACTGTGTTCCATTTATTCTCTTGGGTCGCCTTAGCAATCCTGGCTTACAGCCTATTAACCTCGGCTTCTGCTTTCTTCCAGTCGATGGATTTCCACTGTCGTTCCAGCGCCGCCGCGTCCGGCAATCTCTCAGGGTTTTTACACCCCGTCGTTGAACAATTACCGTTCATAGGTTTACCTCCTTTTCTTGCTATGAAATACCGTGGGATAAGTCAGCGCCCTTTCGGGCCGGGGCAAAGTCTGAACCCCTATCCCACCCCATTACAGGGCGGGCGTTCGCTTTTTATCCCGTTCCTCTACCCTCTGCGCCATTTCTTCCCCTTGCGGGGTCGATACCTCTGCATTTCTGCAAAGGAACGCATAGGGCTTACCACGTTCCGCGCAACAAATAATTGTGTGCGTTTTAGGAGCCATCTTTGAGCCGGGAGGATTTGTGTCCATTTGCTGGGGGATTGCGAAAGTTCCCACAGCCGCCTCCGCACCTTTTGGTGTAGGCGTGTCAGCCTGATTTCGCCTATTCCCTGTAACGACCCTTACGATGATTCACTTTACGTTCTCCATGACGCACTTATCCTTGCAGTACGGCTGAGTTAGGCTCTCAGATTTCCCACGTTGTCCCACAGGCTCCCCACCCCGCCGTTACCAGCGGCGCAGGCTGTGGTAGGATTACCCCAAATGGATAGGGCAGCTTTTTTAGGCAATTTGTTACGCGACTTCGTGTCGCACCTCGGCTTCGGGGTCGCAGATGATAATATCGTCGTCGGTAATGAGGAAAATGTTTGTGATTTCCCTTTTTGCCGCAAAGGATTTACCGCTTCCCGGAGTTCCCAAGATAAGCCCGTTTGGGTTTTTGAGCTTCTTCCTGTCGCACAAAATCATATTGTTAGACAGGGCATTTAAGCCGTAGTAAAGGGCTGTGCCCCTCTGAAAAAGCTCCTGTGTGATGAACGGGATAAAAATAGCGGTGCTGGAAGTCGTCAGCCCCCTTTGGATAGGGATAAGGTTATCCCCAAGAGGAATTGAGGACATAAAGCCCGCTTCCTGTAAGTAGTCAAGACGGGTCAGGGCGCAGTTGTTTTTCTGTGCGATACCCGCCGTAGCAAACACATCATTTTCAAGTTTCCGCCTTGTGTCTGCCATATTCACGACAAGGAAAGTAAGCAGGAACATACGCTCGTTGCGGCTCTGTAAATCCTGCAAAAGATTTTTCGCTTCGCTGCCGAATGTGGCAAGGTCGGACGGGATAATATCCATATCGTAACCGCTTCGCACCGCCTTTTTCTGTTCCTCAATCTTCATCTTGTCAAGGTCTGTAATCTTGCGCTTAATGGTCTTGATAGCTTCGGTCTGGTCGATACTCTTAATGTGGAGATTGACGATAATACCGTTTTCAAGGTCAAGGATTTCCGATAAAATACGGTCATTCAGTTCCGGCGCAAGGATTTCAAGGAAGCTAACCGCACCTAACTTTTTCCCCATACGGAACATTCGCCCCTCGCCAAAACGGAAAGAGGACGGGGCGATAAAGTCCTTTGTGGAAAGCCCCGACGGGGCAAGCCAATCAAAGGAGAAACGGAACGGCTCGCCCTCCGGGTGGAAAATCCCGTGTAGGGTCTGCAAACGTTCATAACCCGTCATAGGGTGGGCTGATACTCCCAGCACCTTAAAATTATTGAGTACGTCGGTTTCAATGCGGGAAAGCCTTGCCTTCGCTGCGGTCAGATTATCCGCTTCAACGGAAAAGGTAATGTACTTTGCCTTTTCAAGTCCGTTGTTGCCTTTTTCAAGCTGGTTTTTCAGCATATCCGCATACTCGGCACGGATAGAGTTAAAAGCGTCGTCCTGCTGCGGGATTTGAATGGCCTCCTGCGCCTTTTCTTTCCTTGCGCCCTGATTGATGAAAGAAAGCTGCACCGATACGGAAGCGTCAAAATAGTTTAAGAAGTCGCACCAATTCTCAAAAATGGCGGTCTTGTCGTCAGCCTGTGCAAGCTGGTAGTTGATGTCCTCAAACACAATGCTTTTGCTGTATTTCTTTTCCGATACCTTGCAAATTCCGTCCGGGTACATCTGCACATAGGGGATTGTCTGCTGTGCCGTATGGGGTTTCCCGTCGCCCTTTGCCCTTTGGATAATGGCGGCGATTTCCTTTTTTTCGGCGCGGGTCAGTTTCCGTTTAGCCCCTGCGGGGCTTTTCTGTCTTGTGGTTTCCTTTGACAATAGCCGATACCTCCTTTTCAAGTTTTCTTTGTTTTTCTATGAGTGCATAGAAATTGTCGGTCTGGTAGGGGCGCTCCTTTGGTCGGATAAACTTTGTCTGAATGACATTCTTTATCACGGTTTCAAGGGGCTGCCCGTGTTTTTCATACATAGCCAAGAGGAAGCAAGGGAGCATTACAACAATCATCACGAACGCCGCAACGCTCGTTCCTATGCTTCCTTTGAGCAAAAAGAAAAGCGGTAGTCCTATCGCAAGGGCTGCCGCAAAGCAAATGATTTGCCGCTTCGTCAAGTTGAAAGCGACTTTTGTTTTGACTTTGGATAAGTCTTTGGGTACGGGTACATAAGCCACGCCAAAACCTCCTTTCTGCGGGGTGTACCCGCTTAATGTGCGTTAAAAATCGACTTCGCAAGTGCGCCGGATTTGAACAGGGAGAAGCAGAGGATAACGGTGTATGCCGCAAGGGAGAATATCGCGCTGTGCAGATTATCCGCTATAATCATACTGTTTACCAAAACCGCATAAATGCCGACACATATCATAATGAGGAAGCCTTGAAAACCGAGGGCGAACAGGGATTTTAGGTAGTTGTTTCCTATCTGTCCCCACTCGCGGTTAGTCATTGTTGCAAACGGGATAGGCGATACCGAACAGTAAAGGTATATTTCTATCATTCTGCCGTAAAGGATAACCGTAATAAGCACCGACATAATTTTCATACACAGGCTTACAAGGCTTGTTTCCATTACAAGCAGAAGCAGTTCGGGGATTTCCATAGCGTCAAGTCCTGATTGCATAGAGGATAGGGCGGCGTCCACATCTATATTTGTGTTGCCGCCGATTACCCCGGCTGCGCCGGATACGACGTACTGCGCTAAATCGAATACCGCCATTGTGATATTAAAGGTATGGGTAACGAGATATACCGCTACCCACGCCTTGAAAAACCACTTGAAAAACATAAATGTGTCTATGTCGTGCATATTGTTCTTTTCGGTTATCATTGAAATAAGCTCCACGCATAGAACATAGGTAATGACAAGCCCCGCAATGGGTACAATCACATTTTCCGATAGGGTCTGTATCATAGAAAATATGCTTGCGTTCCACCCCTGCGGGGTCTTGCCTACCTCTGCGGCGATAGTTCCGACTTTT
>ERZ779850.989-NODE-989-length-30656-cov-11.237149_pt1 | contig 30656 bp, 28 predicted proteins | sample MGYA00511249_ERZ779850 | MGnify/ENA primary metagenome ERZ779850 (study PRJEB29588, sample SAMEA2162475) | human gut metagenome | biome: human gut; feature: human-associated habitat; material: faeces | place: Denmark | collected 2008/2010 ...
TGGACTATTTTTATTCAATTTTTCAGGTGTGCAATTTCATTATACAATGAGCCTAAAAAATAATTCTTTTGGAACATTGAAGAAGGTTTTACCTTGATGTACTTATATATCTGCTCATTATATTCCCATGAAGAATACGGAAACAAGTAGGAATTATCGGCATACAATTTCTGCCAAATTTGCTTTAATGCAGGATCATCCCACTTATACATTGTCAACATATTTCATTCACTCCTAAAATTGAGGTGCACCAAGCCAGTTAATTGCTGATATAAAGCTTTTCTAAATCCATTATAAGCATTAAATGCACCATACTACTTTCAAACTGCTTATATTATAACATTAAGCAGGCTTTGAGTAAATCAAAGCATCAAAGTTCTTCTTGTGCCTTATAGATTTTCAATAGTATTCTTACATAATTGCATAGCGTGAACAATACTCAAGCATTTCGACAAATCTAAGCACATCTATATTAGCATAGATCTTATGAAAATTGACTCAATAGTAGTTTTCTGCTATGATAAGTATGTTTCAAACTAAGCGAATATTGGTCTGTAAAGGAGTCTTGATATTATGAGCTACATTGATACAACATATATTATAACCGCTGTCATCTTTTACCTGTTTTCCTATATTTACTATCTTAAGATTTCACACGGATTAGGCAATAAAGCTACCTATCTGCAACTGCGACGTTTTATTCCCTGTGCCATTTTATCGGTGCTGCCTGCTGCTTTAGCCGGCTTACCCTTAACCTCACCTTTATTCGTCATCCCAACGATTATAGCTATTCTTTGGATTGTTACATACCCAACTCTTTACTTCATCAGCAATCACAAGGTATCTTCTGACTTTGAATTTCACTTTGAAGCAGTCTTCGGCCTTTATTTCATCGCCTGGATTTCTTCTTTGGGAATTATCATGCAACAGATTAGCTGGCTTGCTATTCCTGCCACTATCCTTATTACTGTTGCAGAATTAATTATGCTTTCTATTCCTGTAGCACAACTAATTTACTATGGTCTTTACAAAGCCTGTATCAACGAAAACGGTATGGAAATGATTCAGGAAACTCACTACAATGAAATCATTGAATTCATTAAATCCATGCCTCTTGTGCTTAACATCGTTACTTTCCTTGGCAGCATTTGCGTCACAGCCGCAGCTCTCTTCGTAAATTATCAGGAAATGATAATCCAAAAGAATACCCCTATCGTTAATCTCGCAATAATTGTTGCTATAGCAATCTTTTTATCTACCTATCTTTGGAAGAAAAAGCATGGCGTTTTTATCCGCACAGCTATTGTAGAATTTTATTTGGATGTAAAAGAATATCTGGCAACTAATCTGCAATACAGCCAAAATATGCAGGAACGCATCAGTAAATTACAGGTTACGCCATTAAATAAAGACGATAAACCGCACACTATTCTTTTGGTTATCGGTGAATCGGAATCACGCGACTATATGAAAGCCTTCAATAAAGAGTACAAATACAACACTACTCCCTGGCTAGACAAAATGGCGCAAAGCAAGAACTTTATCCTTTTTCCTAACGCTTTCTCTATATACGCAAATACCGTTATCGCTGTTTCTAATGCACTTACAGAAATAAATCAGTATAATGACAAAAAGTTTTACGAATCATGCTCTGTTGTTGATATAGCACATGCAGCAGGCTATAAAGTCCATTGGTACAGCAATCAGGGACACCTCGGCTGTGCCGATACACCTGTTACTTTAATTGCCAATACCGCAGATGTTGCTAAATGGACTAAGCAGGAGCTTAACCAAGTTCAATATGACGAATCTCTTCTGCCTTACCTTGATGAATTGAATCCGGAAAAAAATAATTTTCTCATTGTACATTTAAAAGGTAATCATTTCAATTTCCTTAACCGCTTCCCTGAAAGCTTCACCAAGTTCGGCACTCCCGGTAAATATGACCTGGAAGTAAATTATGCAGATTCCATAGCCTATACTGATTATATTTTGGAGCAAATTTTTAACCACGCTAAGGATAAACTGAACCTGCAAGCAATGGTCTATTTTTCTGATCATGCTACTGTTCCAGACAAAAGACGCTCGCCAAACTTTGAAGGTCTGGCAAGCGTAAGAATCCCGTTTTTCACTTATTTTGCAGACGAATATATCGCACAGCACAAAGAAGTATATGATACTCTAAAGAAACACGCAAACCTTTATTGGACTAATGACTTAGCCTATGAGCTACTATGCAGCATATTTGATATTAAATCGAATCGTTTTGACGAAACTAATTCACTGGCATCTGAAAAGTTTAAGTATAAACGCGAAGATTTAAGAACAAATTGCGGACAATCGAAAATATAGCAAACAAAGAGGTCAGCTATGCTGACCTCTTTACTTATCTATTCCCATACATCTTCTCATAATAATTCTGATACTCGCCATTAATGATATCCTGCCACCACTTTTGGTTTTCAAGATACCATTTAACGGTCTTTTTAATACCGTCAGCAAACTTCGTTTCCGGCAGCCAGCCAAGCTCATTATGAATCTTCGTCGGATCGATTGCGTAACGCATATCATGACCTTTGCGGTCGGTTACGTGCGTAATCAGGCTCTCAGATTTGCCTAATTCTTTGCAAATCAGCTTTACAATATCAATATTGCGCATCTCGTTATGACCGCCGATATTATATACCTCGCCTACTCTGCCTTTATGTATAATCAAGTCAATAGCCTTGCAGTGATCCTCAACATAAAGCCAATCGCGCACATTCAAGCCTTCGCCATACACAGGCAAGGGCTTATCTGCCAAAGCATTCGCAAGCATCAGCGGAATCAGCTTTTCCGGAAACTGATAAGGGCCATAATTATTGCTGCAGCGCGAAATTGATACCGGCAAGCCATATGTTCTGTGATATGCCATGACAAGCAAATCTGCGCTTGCCTTGGAACTGCTGTAAGGCGAACTCGGCCTGATTAAAGCGCTTTCTGAAAAAGGCTTGGCATCATCAGCAAACGTCAAATCACCGTATACTTCGTCCGTAGATATCTGGTGATAACGCCTGATGCCATATTTACAGCAGGCATCCATCAAGGTTGCTGCCCCCATGATATTAGTCTGCAAGAAAACGCCTGGGTTTTCAATACTGCGGTCTACATGTGATTCTGCAGCAAAGTTCACCAGGATATCGGGATGTTCTTCCTCAAAAAGCTTGTCTACAGCTTCTCTGTCGCAGATATCTGCCTGCAAAAAGCGAAAGTTAGGCACATCCATTATTGGTACTAATGTAGACAAGTTGCCTGCATAAGTCAGCTTATCCAAACAAATAATGCGATAGTCCGGATGTTTTGCCAGCATGTAAAATATAAAATTACTTCCGATAAAACCGGCACCGCCGGTTACGACAATGTTAATAAGAACGCCTCCAGTAGGAAAATATGGTTAGAAAATGTCGTTTATTCTCTTAATTTACATATATATTCCCCAGCATTTCCTCATATCCTTCTCTATATCCAAAAGCTTCCATCTTCTGAAACAGAACAATATCAGGTTTATATCTGTCAAGCATATAAGCTATATCAATTTTTCCCTTTTCCTTATGTAAATCACGTGAATGACTATACACTATCATATGTACATCCTGCAAAAGATATTTTTTTAACAACCGGAACATGAATCTTCTAAAACAAGGAAAGTACGATTGTTATTTACTTTTTCATTAATAATAATATCTTCACCATACTGCCCATATTCGCCCAAGTCTTTGCTAAGCTTTCCATGCGTAAAATCCTTATCTCTGCTATCTGTTACATAAAATTCATCTGTAAAGCTGTCACTCCACGGATAGTAACGTACATCTTCTTTTGTTTCCAAACTTGCATCACGATAATAAATACCAGCCTTAGAAACAACCTTTACTTGCTTCACCGGTGCATCAATATTATTGGCATAACCAACCTGACGAAGGAACTTTTTTGCAGCTAAATAACCTGCCGGATCAGTCCAATGATAATCACCCGAATGATACATATTCTTGCGTTCAGTCAAAGAGTAGCTAGTACACTCTTTACCTAAAAAGCATAAATAAAATTTCTCCTGGCAGATATTTTCCGTTTACCGTATATTATAGATTCTAAAATTAAAGTTTTTACCAAACGTGCCTGGCAAAGAATTTATAGAATTTATAATAAACCCATAGAACTTTTTTTGACGTTAGCAGCTACAATAGCAAATCTCTAAATCATCTAACATAATTCTCCGCATCCTTCAAAAAACTTATCGCTATCATAACTATCACGACACCTATAGGCAAGGCAGCAATTATGCTTACACTCTGCAAATTACTCATAGAGCTTTCTGCGAAAAGCAACGCTATCGGCAGCAATATCAGTAAAATACACCACATTAACTGAATTACTTTGCTCGGCATCTCATCCTCGCCTAACTTATGATAGCTATAGCAGGAAGCCGTTAAAGCAATGGTATCAAATGATGTAGCATAAAACGCTATCATAGTAAATAAAACTACAAACATAATACCTTTTGCACATGGTAAAGTATTAATGATTGCTACAATCATACTATATAAATCGCCACTACCGGCATACATAGCTATAAAATCGGCACTGCCCATAACTTGCATTCCCATAGAATAATTTCCCAAAACTATAAAGCTGATTAATGTAGAGCCTACACCAAAAGCATATCCTCCTAAAATAGTCTGACGCACTGTTCTGCCACGTGAAATATTGCCTATAAAAAAAGGAGCTGCCACGCACCAAACCATCCAATAAGCCCAATAGTAAATAGTCCAGTTCTGAGGAAAATTGTTAGTTCTTAGCGGATCACTATACGTAGCTAACTCTATAAAGTTTTGTATCATTTTGCCGAAGGAAGAAAAACCTGTTTCGATAATATATCTCGTTTCTCCAGAGAAAAGTAAAACAAAGCCCAGTAAAGCAAAAAACATATAGAAGCAAGCTTTAGCCAAAAAACTTATACCTTTAAATCCATGCAATAATGAGTAAGTGTATACAAAGCATGTAATCAGAAGAATAATTATATTAATAGCTGTTCTGCTAAGCTCAACTGCAAATAAATTATCAATTATCGCAGCCATCAGAGGAGTAGCCACACTAAATGTTGTAGCTGTACCGGCCAACAAAGCAAAAACTGCCAGCAAATCAATCAGTCTGCCTATAAATCCGTCAGTATACTTACCTAATAAAGCTCTGCAGGCTTCAGAATATTTCTGGCGTTTTCTTTTTCTGACATGGAGCATAAACCCGAAGGATACTGCCAAAACCAAATAGAACGCCCAGGGAATAAAACTCCAATGAAACAAAGGAAATACGCCTGCCCATTCCTGTATTGAGCCAAGCTCTTTTATATGAGGATCACTTGCATAAAGCACCCATTCAGAAAAGGAATAAAACAAAATATCCGCTGCTAAGCCACAAGTAAACATCATTGAGCCCCAGCTTAAAAATGAATACTTCGGCTTCTCTCCTTTATTTCCTAATACTATATCGCCATATTTAGAAGCAGCTAAATAAAGTGATAAAACAAAAATTCCCAAACCAATAATTAAATAGTAAACGCCAAATACATCACCAAAGAAATATCTAATCTTCCCTAAAAAAAGATTAGATTGCTCAGGAATAACAAAGAACAAAACGCATAAGAATAATATGATACTTAGCGGCAACAAAGTTATCAGCCAATCAATTTTTCCATTGGTAATTCGTCCCATCTAGCGCTCCTCCAAATATTTTCTGTAGTAGGGATCTAACGCAGCCAGTTCCCGCAAATTATCAATTTCCACAATATCTTCTTTAGATATCGGGTAAATACCAAGTTTATATTCCTCAGGATAGCAAAACATAGCCAAATCATCCCAATAAATCTGACGGTTTTTGCGTCCTTCAAACTCTATTTCCAAATGTCTTTTTAATTTTTTACCATCATCGGCATTCCAACGAGAAACGCTATAAAGTTGCCACCCTTTTTTCCCACCATTTCTGCTACATGATGTTACAACACCATTTTCGACCGTTTGTAACCATTCATCAGTTTTTTCATCAGTCCATACACTACAGTAGCCGGAGTAATCAAAATCAGCAGAAAGAATTTCGGGATTATAAATTATCTGGTCTCCGTCCATTATGATTGCATTTTCTATATAGTCTCTTGCAACATATAAAGATGCAATATTATTACATTCAGCATAATAAGGATTATCTATGAGAACTAAGCCCGGATTATCGTTCTCTAGGCTCAAAAACTGCTCTTTCATATAGCCAACGACTACATATATCTCAAATATTCCATTCTTATGCAAAGCAGAAATAGCAGTATCAATCATTCTGGTACCATTCACTTTTATAAGTGGTTTAGGAGTTGTTAGTGTAACCGGACTCAATCTATTACCTAATCCGGCAGCCATTATAATCGCTCTTTCAATCTTTGACATCTTCCCACCTCATCAGTTAATTAAATTCCTTTGGACGATATCAAAGAAATCTTTAGCATACTGATATTGCCTATAGGCATATTCACAAAACTTTACACCCAATTTTTCTTTATATTCGCACCAATTGCTCCACAGTAATCCACAAACGGCTATATAGCAGTAGATTTTTATTCTTATTTCTTTAGGACAATAACCGTCAAAATAAATATCAATTAAGCTATCCACCTGATCCTTATCATACAAAGAGTATATAGCAAACATCGCTATATCCACATGAGGATCCTGCATTGCTGCATACTCCCAATCAATAAGTTTAACGCTGCCATCGCTCAAAATAAGAAAATTATCCGGTACTGCGTCTATATGCGTTAAGCAATACTCTTCTTTATACTCATTTATATACTGCTGTAAAGAAAATACTCTACTCTTTGTTTCTGCATAATCACTATACCCGGAAGGCGTGCCTTGCCAAAGCGATTCATAAAATTCAATCTGAGCAAAAAGATCAAATTCATGCTCAACCTGCAATTTCATTTCATGAAATTCTCTCAATCGTTCCAAACAACATTTTACATCCATTTTATTATGAGCATCGCACATTCTGGCATCGCGATAAAATTCTGTTATTTTATAGCCATTTACAGGATTTATATACAAAACCCTGTCAGATAAATCTTTTCCGGCAATTGCACGATAAACAGAAGCCTCTTCCTTACGATTAATCAGTTTATCCGTTCCTTCACCGGGTATACGCATTATATATTTTTTACCACGGCATTGAAAATAAAAAGACCGATTAGTCATTCCCTTTTTCATAAGATGAATATCAGTTATGTTAACAATATCTTCATTGAATACTTTAGAAATACACAATAACGCATTTAAATTATTTGCAGCCTTAATACTATTTTTGTCTATCGAACTTTGTATATTCATAGCAACTAAAAATTCACTCCGATTTTTTTGGCATGTGTTTTGCGCTTTTCAACAGGCGGCAATTGCATATAATCACTCCCATAAGTAGCTTCCAAAAGTCTGTCAGGTTTATTTGGAATATAGAAAGAATAACCTTCAAATACATTTTCGGCAAGTTTTACAGGTAAAATCTCGTCCACAGTATTAGGATAAACATACCCTACATCAGCAGCATAAGAAAAGAATTGACATTTGTCGGCAGTGTATTCATCGCGATGCTCTATCAAATGCAGGCGTTTCTTTTCTATAGCACGCATTGAAGCAAAACAAAAAACATTGGCATACAAACCGGCAAAAATTCTTTTCAAACTTCCCTTGGGATATTTATTTTTTTCATCCTTAGTTGTTCTTGCCCACTGCAGTTTTTTTATAACTTCTTCAGATTCATAATAATCATAAGGAAAAATATCAACAAAAATACCATGATGATACTTTTCATTACTGGTTTCACCGGTTTCAACAAGTAAAGTCCCATTTTTGCGAATTTTTGCCCAAGGCAGCGGGTACTCTTTATCGGTATCCTGAGTCTGCAAAAACATGTCTTCAGGTAATTTTTCCTGAGCTATTTTTAAAAATTTCTCGTAATCTGCTCTAGGCATAGATACATCACTATCATCATCCCAAGGAATAAACCCTTTGTGACGTACTGCACCCAATAGAGTTCCTGCTTCCAGCCAATACGTAATATTATTTTCTACACAAATTTTGTGTATCTCCTGTAATATCTCCAACATAATTTTTTGAGCTGCTGCAATAGTCTTATCCTCGTTAAACAAAATTGCTCCCCCTATATTTCCTTTATATTTTTACTATATTTTTAATCAAATTCTCATGGCTATAAGCCTCATTAGCCTCAATCAACCCTTGCTTATACTGCCCATGCTTCTCCGGATAACTGTTAACAAATGCTTCCAGCTGCTCAGTAAATGCAGCAACGCTATCCAAGGCGACAGCCTCACCAACATTATATGCCTGCAAAACCTCCGGATTCATTTCCGGTGACTGCAAAATCGGCTTGTAAAAGCCAATAGCAGTAAACAGCATAGCACTCCAATGATAACGATAACGTTCTGCAGCATAAGGCGCTATTATAACATCAACCCCAAGCAATGCCTTCTGCCACTCTTCACCAATCAAATTTTTATGCCAAAACTCTATCCCCGGAACATCCCTGTATTCACTGATAATCTTCTCAAACTCTTCACTGTCTTCCGTACGCGCTGTTGCTCCCTGCATAATAAGTTTTACAGGAACAGTAAACTTAGCCTGCTTAAATGCATCTAAAAAGAATCGTACATTCTTTTCACGACGATACTGACCAAAAAAGCCCAATGTCAATGGCTCCGTATAAGTCAAATTTTTATCTACAGGCAAATCCTGCGGTTTAAATACCGGTGGAGCAATAAGGTCAACATTTTTCAAGCCATCATTTACAAAATCATTGCGCAAAGTAATGACTTTCAAATGAATATTAGGATAACGCTCACAACGTTTTGCCTGTTTCACAAAGTTAGCTTTTTCCTGAGGGTTAATACCATGGAAAATAATATATACCGGTATCTTGCTGTTTTTTAAATCTGTATCTAAAATTGCTCGCAGATATCTATAGGTTGCTGTAGGAATAATGATAGCATCATAATTATTTTCAATGCTTTTTTTATAAGCAGAATTAAACCACTTTCTGCGTCTACTTTCACGCTTTACAGATAACCACAGCTTTTGAAACTTATTGGCACCTGCATAAGTTACAACCTCTCCACCTTCAAGGTAATCAACCTTAGCATTGTATTTTATTTTAAACGGAAAGTTTTCCGGCACCAGCATCACCGGTTCATGCCCTTGGTTATTCAGCTCATCAACCAAGATACGGTCAAACTCAACCTCATGACCTGCCGGCATAATAATACTTTCTAAAATCGCTATTTTCATTTTTCTTTACCTCTTTGCAAATCTATAAGCTTAATATATTTAGTCAAGGTATACATAAAATGATATACAGATAAGGTTATTCCTAATCTACCATCAAGAATACCTTTTTTTAGTAACAACATCTGAATAAATGAAAAAAAAGCATGACCATATGCGGTGAAATAGCCTACTTTCTTCCCGTTTTCGTGAGCATTCTGCGCCCAGATAGTCGTATATTGGTTAAACTTATTAAAATACTGCTGCCATCCGGTATACGTATAATGTTCAATATAACCGTCCAACACCTTTAATTCATCCTTGCACATCGGCTTTTCATGTACTTTATTAACCCAATGCACATTTTTAGTCTTAAACAAGCGCGGTACAAAATCAGGCTTTAAAACACCATAATTAAATTCCTGCCCAAAAGCTACAGATTTGCGTTTTATTGAATACTGGCATGTTTTATCATTCCCAACAGCATTCTTTACGGAAGCTAAAAGTTCATCATTCATTCTTTCATCTGCATCAAGATACAGCACCCATTCAGTTTCTACATGCTGCAAGGCAAAATTGCGCTGCGCCGCAAAGTCATTGTCCCAAGCACGATAAACAACCTTTGCGCCATTTTTCTCCGCTAATGGAACTGTTTTATCAGTGCTGCCTGAATCAACAATCAGAACCTCTGCTGCAACTTTCTTGGCATTCTGCACAACAGCAGCTATATTTTTTTCTTCATTTTTAGTTAAAACCACTACTGTAACTTTACTCATTTTTATTTTCCTCATATTGAATTTATTATCTAAATATCTCATATCAGCAAATAGCAATCTTCCTGCTAAACACTCACGCTAGTAGGTATATTATACCATACTTTTCATTCACAAGTTGACTATGATTATAAAAACTCTATTTAGTAATTATCAAGAAACTGCATCCGAAAACCTATTGCAAAAAATCACTTTTCGTTTTTACCAATCAAATATTAAGAACTACTACAAGTGAAAAAGTTTCATCTATCTACCCATTCGTCAAGAAAAATGTAATTCATTGCACTTTTTCCTACGAAAAAATGCAATTTTTGACATTTTTCCTAACGAATATCATACGTGTACATTGTTCTACTATACAACTACATTTAAAATGCAAAATAAGGAGCAGCTTACGCCGCTCCCTACCTATTCTTCATACTTCTTTATCCTGCGCTGCAGCAAAACAAGACGCAGCGATAAAACAACAGCACTGCAGATTACGCCGATATCCAGGCTCTGCCAATAAGCAAAGGCACCATTATTGAACTTGTAATCCAAAAGCAGACCCACCGGCAGGCAAATTGCCCAATAAGCCAGCATGCTGCACCAAAATGTAGCATTAACGTCCTTGTAGCCACGCAAAATTCCCTGTATCGGCGCCGCGACTGCGTCGCCTCCCTGCCACATAATAGCGTAGATAATAAACACCTTTACCAGCTCAATAACATGCGGATTCGTTGTATAAATGAGCGCAATATACTCACGCGTCACCAGCTCCAGCGCCATGTAAACCATAGCAATAAAAAGGCTCATCTCCAGTCCCAATGCCGTGTAATCGCGCGCCCCCTGATAGTTTTTCGCACCATATTCAACGCCCACCACAATCGTCAGCGCCAGCGAGAAGCTCATGGGGAACATGTAAATGAGCGAGGAGAAATTGAGTGCCGCCTGATGCGCAGCAATCACCTCTGTGCCGAATTTGGCAATGAAAAGCGCCACAACGCCAAAGATGCTTGTTTCCATAAAAATAGCCACACCCATAGGCACACCAATGCGCAGATATTCTGCCACCAGATGCTTTACTGGGCGCACAAAGCCCAGCACATCATACTGCTTGAACGGTTGCAGCTTCGACACCACCACTGCGAACATCACCAAAAGCAGCCAAAAGGTGATGCCCGTTGCTACGCCGGCGCCAATGCCGCCCAGGCGCGGTAAGCCCAGCTTGCCGAAAATCAGCACATAGTTCAGGCAGGCGTTGACAGGCAGCGCCAAAAGATAAATCTTCATCGACAGCTTGGTATAGCCAAGTGTATCAACAAGACTGCGCAGCGGCGTGATGAGGAAGAACGGCAGCACGCCTATGCCAAGACCGGCCATATACCACAGCGCAATGTGATAAACCTCCGGTGCCAAGCTCATGCCCTGCAAAAACGGCGGCAGAAAGATAACACCGCCGACAATTATCAGCACAGAAAAGGCTATAGCCAACAGCATGCCATGTCGTACTACCGTAGAGATTTTTTCTTTTTCGCCTGCACCCAAAAGGTTGGCAATCAAAGGCATCGCCGCCAGTAGAATGCCTGCAAAGCAGGTCTGTACCGGCATCCAGATATTACCGCCGATGGCAGCGCCGGCCAAATCCGCATCGCCAGCCTGCCCAGACATACTGGCATCAAAAAAGTTCATGCCCATAATCGCAATCTGCGTGCCGATAATCGGCAACATAACGCTCAGCAGACGCTTAACCTTATCCTTATAATCCTTGTGTAAAATTTTTAGCATATCATTACTCCCATTTTCCCTAATATAACAAAAGCCACACGGCTGCAAACACAGTCGTGTGGCGAAAAGATGACTATTGAATCAGAAAAAATCCACAACAATTTTTCAGATTTAATTTTAACAATAAGCAGCCTGCTTGTCAAGCTCAGTCTTCTGCTTCTGCCAATTCGGAAAGATAAGCCCAACGATCCACCATCTCATCCAGCTTTTGCTGCACAGCCTCCTGCTGCTTTGTCAAATCTGCCAGACGGGTAAAGTCACTGCCGCATTGGTTGATTTCCGCACCAAGCATTTTCAGCTCTGCCTCACTGCGCGCAATCTCCTGGTCCAGACGCTCCAGCTCCAGGCGCTCGCCGTAGGTCATTTTCTTCTTTGCAGGCTCTTCGGCAGGCTTTGCTGCAGCCACCGGCTTAGCCTTTGCAGGCTGCGCCTGCTGCGCACTTTCCTCCTGCAGAGCTTCTGCATAATCGCTGTAGCCACCGATATACGGCTTGATGCTGCCATCCTGCTCCAATGCGAAAATCTTTTGCGCAAAGCGGTCGAGGAAGTAACGGTCATGGGAAACGGCGATAACCGCACCGGCGAAGCTGTCCAGATAATCCTCTAAAACAGAAAGTGTCGGAATATCCAAATCATTTGTCGGTTCGTCCAAAAGCAGCACGTTCGGTGCCGTCATCAGCACACGCAACAGATACAAGCGGCGTTTTTCACCGCCACTGAGCTTGGACACCGGCACCCATTGCAGCTCCGGCGGGAAGAGGAAGCGTTCCAGCATCTGTGCCGCACTGATGCGCTGACCGTCGGCCGTTTCAATGTAATTATTTGCTTCCTTGATATATTCCAGCACACGCATATTGCTGTCCGGAAACTCGCTGTGCTGTGCAAAATAGCCAATCTTCACAGTCTGGCCTACGCGCATTTCGCCGCTCGTAGGCTGCAGCTTACCGGCAATGATATCCATCAGCGTTGATTTGCCTGCGCCATTAGGACCGACGATACCGATGCGGTCATTACGCAGCAGGATATAGCTGAAATCCTTGATATAATCCTTACCGTCCCACACCATGCCGATGTCTTCCAGCTCGATGATTGTTTTGCCAAGACGACTGCTGACGGAGGACATCTCCAGATTTGCTTCCGTCTTTACATTCTTCACTTCCGCTTCAATCTGAGCAAAGCGCTCCACGCGGTCCTTCTTTTTGGTACGGCGTGCTTCCGCACCACGGCTGATCCAGGCCAGCTCGCGGCGGTAAATGTTGCGCAACTTTTGCGCAGCAGAGGCCTCCGCAATACGGCGTTCCTCACGCTTTTGCAGGAAGAGGCTGTAGTTACCGACGTAAACATAACCCTTGCCGCCGTCTATCTCTAAAGTGCGGTTAACAACACGGTCAAAGAAATAACGGTCATGGGTTACCATCAGCAAAGCGCCCTTGCGCGCCAACAGCTTTTGCTCCAGCCAGGCAACAGTAGCGTTATCCATATGGTTGGTAGGCTCGTCCAAAATCAGCAGGTCCGACGGACGCACCAGCACACCGGCCAAGGCCACACGCTTGCGCTGGCCGCCGCTCAGCTCGCCCATCTGCTGCTGCAGATTAGTAATGCCAAGCTGCGTAAGCACTGCCTTCGCTTCGCTTTCCAGCTGCCAGGCATATTTATCATCCATCTGCTGCTGCAAATCAAGCAAATGCTTTTGCAGCTTTTTGTTATCAGGCTCCGCTGCAGCCTGCTCCACCGCAGTTTCGTAATCACGCAACAGCACCATCAGCGGCGAATCGCCTTTAAAAACCTGCTCCAATACAGTTGCATCTGCCTCAAACGGCGGGTCCTGCGGCAGATATTCCATCACCACGCCGCCGGGAATTGTCAGCTTGCCGTCACCGGCCTCATGATGGGCAATCATGCGCAGCAAGGTACTTTTACCGGTGCCGTTGACACCGATAATACCATACTTGTCGCCCTCTTCTACGTTAAATGTAATATTTTCAAACAACAATCTGTCGCCATAGCTGTACGACAAATCCTCTGCACTTAAAATCATTTTACTTATCTCCCTGTGAAAAATTTACACTCTAAAATTATATCACGCCTGCTGATAAAAGTAAAAAGGACGAACCGCTAAGGCTCGCCCTTCGTATTGCTATTTCACTGTTACCTGTAAATTTTCGTTTTCCTCTGCTGCGTCCTGCAAAACCTGCAGCAGCTGCTCGCCATACCAGCCCAGCTTTTCATTGTCGGTAATATCAGCAGGCACAATAATCTGCGTTGGCTCAACGATTTCTGTCAGGCAATCATACAACGCGTCTAAATTGGCGCCGTAGTACACAGGCAATGCCAGCGCGCTGCGCAGATATTTATGCAACGCAGGCACAGAGGTCATGCGCTCAAGGTCTAATGTGATTGTTCTCATAATAATCTCCTTATTTTCCGTAAAGCTTGCTGAAGGACTTGTAGTGATCACCGGTATAGTAAATCAGACCATCGTTGGAAAAGACAATGCGCTTCGCGTTACGATTACCCTTCACATAATCAATGTCACATTCCTTCCAGTTACGGCCGTTTTTCTTCGGCAGCTTACCCTCGTAATTGCCGTAGCGGTCGCCGCCGATGGATTTACCGGGTGCAACCTTGTCTAGGGTGCCTTTTGTCTGCCAGCCCAGCTTTTTGGCCTCGTTTTTCGTGATATAGTTGTGCGGCAATCGCTTATATTCGTTGATGTAGGCAGCAACGTGCTCCTTATCGGTGTAGGCAGCGCTTTCGCTGATTTTGATTTTGCCGCTGTTGGCCTTAACATTGGCCGCAGTGTTTTGGACGTTGTTGCTCTTGGTTGTATTAACATTTGTTGTCTGGGTTGTCTGCTTATCGTTGCTCTTGGGGCTGTTACTGCCGCAGCCGGCAATTACGCTGACGCTGAGCAGCATCGCCAGGAAGAACGCTAAAAGTTTTTGCATAAGTATGCTCCTTTCGTTTTCTTTTCATTATATCATATACAAAAAATCGGCGCACCATATCATGATACGCCGCCCCCCAAAAGTTCACAAGTAATTCCTTGAAAAAAAACTCTGCTTCATGTTATATTATAGATAAAGAAGACAACCGCCCAAGCATTTCGTGCCATTCCAATCGGCTTACGCCTCTTGGGGCACTATTGCATGGCGTGCATAAACCAATCAGCAGCGTCCTACGGACTTGCTTCTTGGATGCACCCGCAAAGGTGGGTTGCCGTTTAATTTGGTTTGAAAAACCGCCTTGTAGCAGCAAATTACAGAGGCGGTTTTTCTATGTCTAGACTATCTGCTGTACTGAAAGATAAAAGTCAGCAATGCCAGAATGAACATGCCAAAAGCCATCAGGTCTTTGGAATCATCGTTCCTCATAGACATCACCTCGATTCTCTTAGAGAATTTCGGCAATGCCACCCCGTAAACGGTTGTCTTAAAACATATTTTAGCATATAAAACAAAAACATACAACGAACAAGCTGTGAAGTTTGCCGTTGTATGTTTTTGTTTTATATCTTGTTTTTACCTTACATCTCTGCCATGAGTATAAACCGGCAGCAGCTTCGGCGACAACTCACCATGCACTCCGGCAGCCTTTTCTTCCTCAGCGTAGCGACGTACATGCTCCAGGCTCAGCTTGCCCAGCTTAACAGACTTCGCTGCTTCGGCAGCCTTAGTACCGGCAATGCGGCCAAAGACGATGATATCCAGCAGGCTGTTGCCCATCAGACGATTGGTGCCGTGAATGCCGCCAACAGCTTCACCGGCAACAAACAGGCCCGGCAGCTTTGTTTCCGCATCCTTATCAATCAGGATACCGCCGTTTTGGTAATGCAGCGTCGGATAAATCAAAATCGGCTCCTTGCGCAGGTCAATGCCAAACTTAGCATACATACGCAGCATACCCGGAATGCGTTTGGCAATAGTGCCTTCACCATGCAGCATTTCAATCAGCGGCGTATCAAGCCACAGCGCCACGCCATCGAGCGCCTTCACGCCCTTGCCGCGGGCAGTACACTCGCGAATGATAGACGCAGCCGCCACATCACGGGTTTCCAGCGGATGCATAAAGATTTCGCCCTCGCTGTTTACCAGCTGCGCACCAATCGAGCGCACCTTTTCGGTAACCAGCGCACCGTAAATCTGCGCCGGATAAGCAACACCCGTCGGATGATATTGAATAGCATCCGCATAAATCAGCGGCGCACCGGCACGGTATGCCATAACAAGGCCGTCGGCAGTCGCACCATAATGGTTAGAAGTCGGGAAGCCCTGATAATGCAAGCGTCCTGCACCACCGGTTGCCATGATTACGCATTTAGCACGTACAACCTTGTACTCCTGCGCATCAAAATCCCACAGCACCGCACCGGCAGTTTTGCCCTCCTCGTCAAGCAGCAGCTCGACTGCGGGTGAAAACTCCAGCACCGGAATACCGCGGTTCTGCACTTCGTCACGCAGCACGCGCATGATCTCCGCACCGGTGTAATCGGCGCAGGCATGCATACGCTTACGGCTCGTGCCGCCGCCATGCGTCGTTACCATAGTGCCGTCCTGCTCCTTGTCGAACATAACGCCCAGCTTGCTCAGCCAGTCAATCGCCAAAGGTCCGTTGGTTACCAGCTCTTCCAACAGCTCGGGAATATTTTTGTAGTGACCGCCGCCAAAGGCATCCAGATAATGCTGCGCCGGGGAATCGTTGCCCTTATCCGCAGCCTGAATACCGCCCTCGGCCATCATCGTGTTGGCATCGCCCATACGCAGCTTCGTTACTACGAGGACGTTAGCACCGCCGTTATGTGCTTCCAACGCAGCGGAAGCACCGGCACCGCCGCCACCGATAACCAGCACATCAACGTCATAGTCCACTTTTTCCAAATCAAGCTCTACATCCTGCAGGCGGCTTTTGCCCTCCAACAGCTGTGCCAATTCTACCGGCACCTTCTGGCCCTTGTTAGGACCAACCTCCAGCACCTTGAAGCCCTTGGAGCTGTAGTCCGGATGGAACTCCTTCAGCAGCTCGTCCTTCTCCTCTGCCGTAAAGCGTTCGATAGAAGCGTGCAGACGTTGGGCACGGGTAGCTTCAACCTTAGCCATAGATTTTAACATATCTTCAGTAAATGCACTCACCTTGCCGCACCTCCTTATTTTTCAATCTCACGCTTGTTATACAGGTCTTTGATTTCGTCCAAAGGCATATTTTTGAGCTTTTCCAACAGCGTTACATAATCGCCGTTTTCAATTTCGGCAACACGCTTAGCCAGATGCTCGCACTTCGGCGCAATATATTTGCCTGTCAGGCGACGGCACAGCAGGCCGACAGCGCTGTGGCTGATTTGCGCCGGGCAACGGGATGCACATATATTGCAGCCAACGCAGTCAAAGGAAGCATGTGCTGCCTTCTCATATTCGCCGCGCTGAGCGTAAGCAATATACTGCATAACATTCAGGCCCTGCGGACAGCCCTTCGTGCAGGCATTGCAGCCAATGCAGCTGAAGATTTCCGGATACAGCTGACCGACAATATTATCGCTTGCCTTAATCTCTTCGATATTAAAGGTGCGCTTGTTAATCGGGAAGGAATCAATCTTGCCAACGCACATGCCTTCCTCAACCTTCGTCTGGCAGGAAAGCACAACCTTCAGCTCCGTGCTGCCCTTCAGGCGATAAATTACTGCACAGGCTCCGCAAAAGCCGCTGCGGCAGCCACAGCCGCGCACCAGCTTAAAGCCTGCATATTCCATGGCATCCATAATGGTCAGGGTTGCCGGGACACTGTACTTTTTGCCCAGCAGGTAAACAGTTACCATTTCTTCCATATTTTTGCTCCTTATATTTTCTTCTCCAAAACGTATTTCAGAATCTCAAAGCTAAAATCCGCTATAAACGAAACAGCTTCATTACGAGCCATCAATATATCGTGTAAGGAATAGCAATTTTAGCAAATGAGTGCTTGGAAGCACAGGAACAAGGGTACGTAACTTACTGTTACTATATGACAAATTTTACCGAAGTTCCGTCTTGCTTCCGCACGAAATTTGCGTTATGCCCTAAGGCATAGGAAAATTGCTCCTGACTGGAACGATATATTTATGGCGACGCAAAATATAATCAATATTCGTCCGGTATCTCGTCCAGCTCATCGCAGGTAAACACCGGTCCATCCTTGCACACGTACTTCTTGCCGATATTACAGCGACCGCACTTACCAACGCCGCACTTCATGCGTAGCTCCAGCGTCGTATAAACCTGCTTCTTCTCAAAGCCCATCTCAATCAACGCCGCCAGACACAGCTTAATCATAATCGGCGGACCACACAGCAGCACCGTCTTATCCGGCGTAAACTTCAGGTCCTTCAGGAAATTAGGCACAAAGCCGACATTGCCCGTCCAGCCCTCCTGCGCACGGTCAATCGTCAGATGCACACGCGTATCCTTTTGCACCGGCCACACATTCGTCAGCTCGTCATAACGCACAAAATCTTCCTTGCTGCGTGCGCCGTAAACAACATCAATGCTGCCGTAATCGTCACGCTTATCCAGCATATAATTGATTACACTGCGCAGCGGCGCCAAACCGATACCACCAGCAATAAACAGTAAATCCTTGCCCTTCAATTTATCCTCAACAGGGAAATGATTGCCGTAAGGTCCGCGCACTGCTATCTGCTGGCCCGGTTCAATATCAAAATGCAAAAAGTTCGTAATCGAGCCGCAGCGTTTAATGCTGAACTCCATATATTTTTCGTTCGTCGGAGAGGAGGTAATGGAAAAAATCGCCTCACCCTTACCGGGAACGGAAAGAATAGCGCATTGTCCCGGCAGATGCTCAAACAGCTTACCGCCGCCGATTTTCTCCACGCGGAAGGTTTTTACATCAGCTGTTTCCGTGCAGATATCCGTCACCACGCCAATCTGCGGAATCAAGGTATCCTGACAATTACACATCCTGCTTCACCTCCGCTTTTTCCAAGGCCTTGGCTACCTTGACGATATTCAGCTGCACCGGACACTTTTGCAGGCAGCGTCCACAGCCGACGCAAGCATATTCACCGTCATTGTTCTCCGGGAAATATACCAGCTTATGCATATAACGCTGACGGAAGCGCTCCACCTTCGTCTTACGCGGACTGCCATGCGCCATCAGCGTAAAATCCTTCGCCATGCAGCTGTCCCAGCAGCGATAGCGTTGCGTGCGCTCCTCAGTCTCCTGATAATCACGGATATCGTAGCAATGACAGGTAGGGCACACATAGGTACAAGTACAGCAGGACAGGCAGCCTGCAGCCATCTGCTCCCAGATTTTGCTGTTGAATACCTTCAGCTCATCCTTAGTCAGCTCGTCATTTACCTTGAAATCATGCAAAGGCAATACGCTCAAAATTTTCTGCGTCTGCTCCTGCTGCTCGCTGACCGCTGCCGCAGCATCCGCAGTTGCCTCCGCCAGCACACCGCCATCGACAAGCTTCGCTGTCAGCTCCTCGCCCTTGGCAGTCACAGCCTGCCAGCAAAGCTCCTCGCCTGCCAGCCAAGTCTGCACATCCGTCTCCGGAGCACCTGCGTCAATGCCAAAGGCATGGCAGAAGCAGGTTTCTTCGGGAGCACTGCAGCCTAAACCGATGAGCACGCATTGCTCGCGTCTTGTTTTGTAATATGTATCAACAGGTGCTTTTAAAAACACCTTATCTAAAATCTTAAAGCTGCGCGCATCGCAGGCACGCACGCCCATGACAATCGTCATGCCGGCAGGCGGAACATTCTGCTCCAGCGCCAGCTCCTTGCCGCTCGTCTTAAAGGTCAGCAGATTTTCTACCTGCGGGAAGAAAACATCCTTCGCGCTTCGGTTCGTCAGCGGCGCATCCAATGCAACCTCCACATCCTCTCGATACGGTGCGAAGTCCGCATGACCGCTCTTGTTCTTGCAGGGCAGCAGCAGCGTACCGATATTTTGCAGGGCTGCATATAACTTTGGCAGCTTATCCTTTGTTATCTTATACATGCTGCTCCCTCCCTTCTACCGCACTGTTGGCCTCGGGATCATTCTGCTTATAGCTTACCTGCGGTGCAGGCGTTTCGCTATCCGCACCGGCCTGATACTGGCCGAAGAAGCTGTTGATATCCTTCATAAACTTCATATTCAGCAGCTCCAGATGAATTCCCTGCGGGCAAACACGCGCACATTCGCCGCAGCCGGTGCAGCGCCCGGCAACGTGGAAGGCACGGATGATATGATACATCTGCTCCTCAACTTCGTCGGCATAAGCCTTGCCTGCTACCGGAGTATCAGGCTTATCAAAAATGCATTGCTCGCAGCTGCACGCCGGGCAAATATCGCGGCAGGCATTGCAACGGATACACTTGGAAAGCTCACTTTGCCAGAAGGCAAAACGCTCCTCGGCGCTCATCGCTTCAATCTCCTTGACCTTGGCGAATTTATCACCGGTAAACTGCGGTACAGTCAACGGCTCAGCCAACTCCTCATCCGCAATTTTATAAGCAGCGCCCTTGCACATCAGGCATTTGTTCAGCAGCACGTCAGCCTTCGCCAGACGCTTTTCACCATAAGCGGTATTGACAACAACCTCATCACCGTCTACGCTCACGCTGATGATACCCTTAGCACCGGCAGCCTTAATCTTGTTGATATCCAGCATACCGCTGCAGGGTGTGCCGATGGCGTAGACAAGCTCACGCTTAATGCGGTTATCCTTCAGCAGCTGGTTCACTCCGTATGTATCGCAAGGCTTTAAGAAAACAGCCGTCTTCTTGCCTGCATGGCTTGTTTCGATTAAATATTTGCAGAGATTGGCAGGGCAGAACTCATTATAAACGAGCTTGTCGCATTCGTCTGCGCTGCCAACAGCAGCAGGTGCGTTATCGTAAAAGAATTCGCCTGCCTGCCATGCTAGCACACGCTCTACTGTGCCCTCTGCCAACAGCTCAGCTGCACGCTTCTGCAGCAGCTTTTCTATTTTTTGCATCGCAAATCCCTCAACTTTACATTCTCACCCAATGCCGCAATATGCTCGGCAAAATCGTTCATCACCTGTGCAAAACGTGCGCCCTCGGCCGCACTAACCCATTCCACACGGAAGCGCTCACCGGCCACGCCCAGATAATCAAGCATACTGAGCAGCAGTGTCATACGACGGCGTGCATAATAGTTGCCTGTCGAATAATGGCAGTCGCCGGGGTGACAGCCGCACATGATGACACCGTCCGCGCCACGCTGAAACGCGCGCAAGATAAAGAGCGGATTCACTCTGCAGGAGCAGGGAACCTTGATGATTTTGATATTAGCAGGATAATGCTTGCGGGCCGTTCCGGCACCGTCAGCACCGGCATAGCTGCACCAGTTACAGCAGAAGGCCACGATTTTCGGTTCAAAATTTTTCTTCTCTAGCATAATGCATCCACCTCTGCCAGAATTTGTTGATTAGTAAAGCCCTGCAAATCCATAGCACCACAGGGGCAGGCTACCGTGCAGGCACCGCAGCCCTGGCACAGCGCATTGTTTACCACAGCAACGGTACGTGTTTCGCGCACGCCCAGCTTAGTAATAACCTGCTTGCTCTCGCCGGTAATCGCACCGTAGGGGCAGACATGCGTGCAAGCCAGGCAGCCGCTGCAAATGCTTGTATCGCACTGCGCAGTGCAGGGGTTCGTCAGCAGCTTATCCTTCGCCAGCAGGCCGACAACCTTAACGGCCGCCGCACCGGCCTGCGAAACAGTTTCCGGAATATCCTTCGGTCCCTGGCACATGCCGCTGAGGAAAATACCTGCTGTCGGACTTTCAACAGGACGCAGCTTCGGATGCGCCTCTACGTAAAAGTCATCGTTATCAATGCTGGCAGTCAGCATCGTTGCCAGCTTGCGTGCATCGGGAGAAGGCTGCACAGCCGTCGCCAGTACTACTAAATCAGGATTCAGCATCAGTTTGCGACCGCTGTTCAAATCACTGGCAAAAACCGTCAGCTTGCCATCGCCATCAACAACAACCTTGCCTACCTGACCGCGTACATAATGCACGCCGTACTCTTCCACCGCACGGCGCTGGAACTCGTCAAAGCCCTTGCCCGGAGTACGTACATCTATATAAAAAACAGTTACATCCACATCAGGATATTTTTCGCGGATATACATCGCATGCTTGGCATTATACATGCAGCAGATTTTACTGCAGTAGCTCTTGCCACGACCGCTCACATCACGCGAGCCTACGCAGGAAACTATAATAACCTTCTTCGGCTCCTTACCGGTAGAAGGACAAACGAGATGACCTTCTGTCGGTCCTGCTGCGTTCGTCAGACGCTCCAGCTCCAGCGAGGTGATAACGTCCTTGCTGGCACCGTAGCCATATTCGCCGAACTTGTCGAGAGACAGCGTTTTAAAGCCTGTTGCCAGCACAATCGCACCATATTTTTCCGTGATCAGCTCATCGGTCTGCGTATAATCAATTGCTCCTGCCGGACAAACCTTGGAGCAGATACCGCATTTACCTGTCTTGAACTTAATGCAGGCCTCGCGGTCGATAACAGGCACCTTGGGAATCGCCTGCGCAAAAGGAATATAGATTGCGCCGCGATTCTTCAGTCCCATATCGAATTCACTCGGAGTTTTGCGGGACGGACATTTTTCGGTACAGATGCCGCAGCCGCTGCACATATCAGCCTTCACGCTGCGTGCCTTTTTGCGGATTGTCACATCAAAATTGCCCACGAAGCCGCTCACGCTTTCTACCTCGCTATAGGTATAGAGCGTAATATTTTCATGGTTTGCTGCATCCACCATCTTCGGTGTCAGGATGCAGGCAGAGCAGTCGAGTGTCGGGAAGGTTTTGTCGAGCTGCGCCATACGGCCGCCGATTGTCGGCTCCTTCTCCACAATATCAACCTTGTAGCCTGCTTCCGCAATATCCAGCGCCGTCTGAATACCGGCAATACCGCCGCCTATAACCAGTGCGCGCTTCACTACCTGGCTTTCGCCGGGCTTCAGCGCTCCGTTAAAGCGCACCTTGGCAATTGCTGCCTTGGCTAATTTAATCGCCTTCGCTGTCGCTTCGGCCTTATCCTTCAGCACCCAGGAGCATTGCTCGCGGATATTGGCAATCTCTACCATGTAGGGATTGATGCCAACGCCCTCCGCACATTTGCGGAAGGTTGCCTCGTGCATACGCGGCGAGCAGCTGCAGACAACAAGTCTGTCCAGCTTATAATCTGCCACAGCCTTGCGAATCAGCTCCTGGCCCTGCTCGGAGCACATATATTTATAATCGATGGCATAGGCAACGTCAGGAATTTGGCGCACTGCCTCTACCACCTGGGCAACATCTACCGTGCCGGCGATGTTGCTGCCACACCAACAAACAAAAACACCAATCTTTTGCACGTAGCTTCCCCCTATTTATTATATTTTCTAAAGGCTGCAACCAAAAGCTGCTGCGGCATATCGCTCGGATAATGCTCCACACCTTCCGCAGGCAGCTTGTTGTTTCCTTGCTGACGAATCTGCAGCAGACGCAACGCCTCCATAATACGCGCCGGACTCACGCCACGTGGGCAGCGCTCCTCGCACGCCATGCAGGACAGACATTGCCACGGTGCATCAGCCTCCAGCAGCTCGGATGCATAACCGCTGTTTAAGTCCCAAACTACGCGGTGGGGCAGCAAATCCATTTTAGACGCAGCTTCACAGTTCGCACTGCAGCGGCCGCATTGCATGCAACGACGCACGTCGGTAGCAGCAAGGCGCAAAATATCCTCTGTCAATTGCTTTTCATCAACAGCCATTATTCCGCACCTCCTTCGCTCTCCGCAACACCAAGTGCTTCTGCAAGAAGCTCCGTAAAGTAGCGCGTCGGCAGGCTGCCTGCGGCACCATTGGCCGTCAGGTTATATGCACACAGCGGGCATGCAGTAACAAGTTCCTGCGCACCACAGCTTGCAGCATTATTTTTAATATCGCTGACGAGCTTTTCGCATTGCGCCTTATCCTTCAGCGCCAGATAACCGCCGCAGCATTCGTTGCGCATGCTGTAAATAACAGGCTCTGCACCCAACGCTTTAATAAAGGCTTCCATAACAGTAGGACTCTCTACGTCATCGAGGGCCAAAACCGCTCCCGGTCTAAGCAACAAACAGCCATAATAAGCGCCAACCCTGCGTTCCTTTAAAGGATGGCTCACAAGCTGCGCCAACTTTTCCCAACCGATTTCATCACGCAAAACCTCCAGGTAATGCAAAACTCGTGTTTCACCGGCATAAGGCTCTTCAAGTTGCAGATAATTATTTACCTTTTGGCGAATCTCCGTATTCGTCGCCATATCGTGATTCACACGCTTGATGACATGGTAGCACGCACTGCACAGCGTCACCAGAACGCCGCCGTTTTCACGCGCCGCCACAAGCGCACGCACCGCACTCAGACGCTCGGCAATAGCATCAGGCGCCATTGGGTAAACCGCACCGCAGCACTGCCATTCCGGCAGCTCCACCAGCGGAAATCCCAGCACCTCAGCACAGCGTCGTGCTGCCATATCCAGCTGCTTCGCCTTCGTTGACAGCGTGCAGCCAGGATAATAATTATAAATCATCGTCTTTCCCTCCTTCGCAAAGGACATAAAACAACCTTGACCAAAAAATTGCTTTATTACGTATCTATTCTACATTAATTCTGAAAATACTGCTAGTAGCAAAGAAAAATTTTCTTGGTTGCGTCAGACAATACGTCTCGGCAACGCACGTTAAGAGTATACGCTTGTAAAAGCGTAATTTATCCACAACAAAAAAACACCGCCTGCGCTGCAAAATGCAGTACAAACGATGCTTTATTAATAAAATTATTTAGCTTCGCTGTTATACAGCTCAAGCTGCTTTTGCAAATATTCCCTATACGCCGCACGTACACTGTCTGGGCCATTGATAATTACATCGCCGCCAAAACCTGCCACCCAGCCCAAAAAGCCCGCGTCAGACTGCACTTCAACGCTCGTAGAAAAATAAGCCTTATCATCCGGGCAGTCGTACATGTTAATCCTATTACCAAACCTTGCCAGAATATCAAGGCGACATTTCTGCTTGCAATGCAGACTAACTCGCTGCGTCGCACCATAACGCATATTAATATGCTCGCGCAGATAATCGCAGATATTTTTGCAAGAATCCTTAAGCATTTTGTAATCCGTGCTATCCGTCAGCTTATTCGCTGCTTTTCCCTGCACCCGCACATTTACCATACGCGACAGGCGGTAGTGACTGAAATTTTTGTATTCCCCCGTGCAGCCAATGACATAATAATCATCATTCATTGGCACGAAATAATACGGACTCACAAAATATTCCATTCCCTCATGGCTCAAATCCTTCTGCTGGGGATTGGGTACAAACTTATAGTTATATTGGAAGCTAATCTGCTTTTTATCCCTAATCGCCTCCATAATCTTATCAAAGTTATACTTCGTCTTACTTAGAGCCACATTCAGACTTGCATCACAAATAACAGCCTCCTTCAGGAACTTCCTGTCGGAAGGTGTACCCAACTGAAAAATCTTATTCACGAGCTTTTTCGCATCCTCCGCTGTCAAAAAGCGGGCTGAAGCAACTGCGTCTGCCAACATCTTGAGCTGGTCACACCCGAACGGCTTATTCTCATAATTTAGATACTTGCCATCGTTATGGTTTTCACAGGCTTCCAACTTGTAACCGCACGCTTCAATAGTCTGCAAATCGCGCATAATTGACTTGCGGTCCGGCTCACGATCACACACACCGTCCTCCAACAGCTTCGCAATAATCTGCGTAATATTCAGCGGATGCTGCTCATCCGTATTCTGCATATATTCAAACACGCGCAACAAGCGGCATTTGTTAAGATATTTTGCGTTCTGCTCTGCCATGCTATCAACCTCACTTCCAAGGAAACGCTTTGCGTATATATTCTCTATTTTTCATGATATACACAATAGCAAAGAAAATCAATACTGTCTATACCTGATTTCCGCCTGCTCTGAATGAATTATCGCCACATACTCGCGTGGATTCACAAACCTGATAATCTCCTCCACGTCCTCTTTTGACGCGTGCCCGCTCGTATGCAGCTGCACAGTATTGCAGGCAGCACAGGCCTCAGCCAGCTCCGCATTATAATACTCTGTCTCCTTGTCCTTAATATATCCTGACCATTGGGAATAAATTACCAGCGGCTGCAGGTCGCTATATTTCGCCGCCAGCCTTTGCAGCTTCTCCGCAGCCTGCGTTCCGCTCAGAAAAATCAGTGCGCCACGTTCACGCAGCTTTTTCTCCTGCAACTCGTAGGCCGGTTTATCCTGCAACGCTTCCTTATCCAGCAGCAGGCTGTACATTCCCGGCAATCTGACCTGCCTGTCCTGTTTGCAATTATTCAGATATGCATACAAATCCTGCTTATATTGATAATAGCTCTGCACCTGCTCCAGCATATATCTGCTTGCCAGCACAATTTTATGCGCATCCCGTGCGGCACGATAAAAATTGCGCAGACGGATAAAATTCGTCGACGAACAGATGCAAAAGACCAGCTTGTGCTGCGACAGCAAAGCACGCTCCTGCTGAAAAAGCTCACTTTCCGTCAGCATGCCCTGCTCCTCACGCGTCATGTTTGTGCCTTCGGTAATCAGAATATCCACAGGCTTATAACGCAGCTGCAAGCCCAAGACATAGTGCAGCAACAGCTTTTTGAGCTTGTTTCCCATAAAGCCGTGCGTGCGGAAATCGCCCATGTGCAAAATACGCTTATCCGGCGTTTCAATCAGAAACATCATCGCCGCCTCTGCCGAATGGTCGATGGTGTAAGGCGTGACTTTAATATCGCCAACCTGCACAGCCTGCTGGGGCCAGAGCACATGATTACGCGTTTTGTCTTCCAAAATCTCAATCTGCTTCTTATACTGCGCATCGTGTTTCGCCAAAGCGTGGTAAATATTGAGCAGCGCATAGTGGCACATCTGGCTCATGTACAGTGGAATCCCCGGCAGAATTTTGTTGAAGCGACCAATGTGATCGCCATGATAATGCGTGAAGAATACTGCGTCGTATTGCACCTCGCCAGAAGTCAGGCCTTCGACCTCCAGCGCTTCTTTATGCTTGCTGCCCGGCAGATTCTCGCCAAAATCAATGCAAATTTTTGTCGTATCCGTGCTAATTAAAGTAACGCAGCCACCAATCTGGTCGGCATGAAGAAATTCTATGTTAGTGGGCATCTTATCGCTCCTTTCGTTTCCTTTCTTAATATAATACTAAGCACGAGATACTAAAAATGCCACAGCTGTCTAGAATTTTGGCTATAAAAACACCGTCTAAATTTAGATTTTTAGGTCTAACTTTAGGCGGTCAGTTCAAAACGTCAAGGCTTCGATATGCATAATTTAAGGAGTTACAGTGATACTCATTTTAAAATTATATTCTATCCAAGCATATTGAATTTTTTTTTCAATACTATTATCGTTCATTATGTCTATTATTTGATTTCTACTTGCTACATCTTTAAGACTTGCATGCCACCCATCCGAATTACTTAGCATTATTCCTTGAACTTTTTTTCCTTTAATTTTATCATAATTACGATAGTACTTTTTAGGTTTATTTGGATTCATTTTATTACCTTTTTCTATAAATACATCACATACATAATTACTATAGAAGAAAATCTCTGTAATTATACCAACCATAGGATTTTTGCTTTTTAATTCATAAACCTTGACGGTATCTCCATCCACTGCCCAAAAATCTGCCGCAGATGTTCCACCTGTAAATACCACATGCTCTTTAGCCTTTGTACCTACAAATAAGCCTACTGGTAACTGTCGACCTACTATAGCGCTCGCAGAAGACAATTTTAAAATCTTCGTTTTATAACTACCAGTGTCCACCAGTAATTGTTCAACATACCTTTCCAGACCTTTATTCAATAACTTATCTAGATCAGTTTCTGCCTCATTTAAAGGTGCATTCGTTTCGAATTTGTTAGTATCCAAATAGTTTTTAAAATTTTTCTTTATTTCCTCTAAAGCAGGACTAAGCTCAAACCACTGCTTATATTGTTCACTAAATTTCAAAATCCTATATAAGAATCTTCCTAAATGCCCATTGACTGGCTTTCCACTAGGATAGCTAGCAACAGTTATACCGTCTACATCTAACTCAATTTTTAAACCAGGATTGCTTGTTTGAGCCTTTATAATCAGACACCACGCTTCAAAACAAGCACTATTATCTTGCATATTAATGGGTTTCTCAGAAAAACCACCCGCTTCTTGCGTTAATGTCATTACCAATTTTGGTGGATTATCATAATTTAACGAAATATCTCCTGGAAACTTAGTTATTCCTACGTTTAGGGTGTTTAATATAGTTATGTTTTTACTTGGCATCTTGATACCCTCCTTATGAAATAAACTACTTATCTATTCTACGCACTAAATTAAAACTCCTGCAATCCCACTCCCTCACGTCTGCACGTGAACAATTTATTTATGCTTCTTGCATCCACTATTACAAACAGGCTAGGGCAAAAATAGCAGCTCACTAAATACGTTTTGAGTTATTTAGTTTTCAAGGAACTTTGTGAGAATAGTATACGATAAATGATATGGCAAAAATGGTATAGCTGATACTTGTTTTTGGGTAAAGAAAACGCCCCGACACGCGGGGCGAGTGGATATTCTTATTTATGAACGTTTATATCAATCGTTAAATCATATTGCTTTTTATCATATTGTAATTCACTTTTTATTCCATTATCGTTCATAATATTTATCACATCTTCTGTAATAAGAGGATGAAACTCATCAGCTAATAACCATCCCGTTATCTTACTAATGCCATTACTAATGCCATTACTAATGCTACACAACTTATCATAGTCTCTATTCGTTGTTTCGGGATATTCAAGCCTTACATTGCAGCTTTCTTTTTGCAATTTCTTGTGCCAATATACATCCCTTACATAATTACTATAAAAAAATATTTCTGTCAAAATCCCCACCATTTTGTTTTTAGCCTTCAACTCATAGATATTAAATTCATTTCCATCTAATAACCAAAAGTCTATTGCTGATTTTTTGCCAGTAAATATAGAATTTTCGACCGACTTTTTATCTTTAAACAACCCTACAGGCAGTTGTCTGTTCATAACAACATTTTTACCTGACACCTTTAATATCGACTTTCCACGACTATCATCAGCGCAAAAACGTTTTTCAATATAGCCTTCTGTACCCAACACATCTTCATCATCTTCTGCTTCTTTTGAAGGTTCATTATTGACAAACTTACCACTACTTAAAAAATCAGCAAAATTTTTTCTCATTGCTTCTAATACATCAGATAAGAAAAAACATTTGCCATATTGCTCTTTAAATTTTAAAATACGATACAAAAATCTTCCTAAATGTCCATTCGATGGTATTCCACCAACATATCTATCATTAACTACGCCATCTATATCTAGCATAATTTTTAAGTTATTAATATTTGTATAAGCTTTTATAATAAAGCACCATGCTTCAAATGCTGCTGCATTATCTTGCATATTTACAGCATCACCTTTACCTAATCCAACAGCTTTAGGCAAAAGAGTCATAGTCAAAATATGCTTTGAATCATCATAATCTATCGCAATATCTCTAGGGAAAGATCTCAAGCTTTTAACACCTAAGTCTTCTTTTAAAATCTTTTCTGCTTCTTTGTTTGCCATCTTCAAAACCTCCAATCACAACCAAGATACTTACATATTCTCCGGCATCAACTGAAACTCCTACCACCATTCAACTTTTATTAATTTAACAAGCTTCATATCTTTTACTAAATCCTACAAATTTAGTACACTTCTTATCGAAAAACAAATTAACCGTATCAACAGGTCCATTACGATGCTTGGCGATAATCAGCTCTGTATGCTTATTCTCCGTATCTGGTTTATAATAATCCTCCCGATAAAGAAAAGTAACAATGTCTGCATCCTGCTCCAAGTCAATAAGCCTTGCACCCAATACAGCCTGCTCTGCTTCTATATTTTGTGGAGAAACTCTTTTCTCAAGCATAAATTCCACACTCCCTCTCCCCCAAACTTCTCACATCATCTTTATCTTTATAAATCTTATCATTAACCAAAAATCCGCCTTTTGGCAGCATAAACTCCCGCGCCAAAAATTCCACTACCTTTGCAGAATTTAACAACCTCTTAGAGCCATAAATCACAAACTTCTTCTGCTGCACTTCGTAAAGTATTCTGCCACGCGAAAAATAGTCAAACTCGCAACCTGTAAACTCAGGATATTTTTTTAATACATCTTCATACCAAATATCCATGTGAAAGATATTATAATCTATCTGTAAATCATCTGTATTGCTCTGCTCATCATAATCCTGCCCCATCTCCACCACAGCATACTTTGCATCAAGCAATGGTGCTTTATAAATGATAAACTTACCCTTGCCTACGTGCCAATAAATCCCTATAAACGAATTTAGCAATTCTATCGGAATAAGTTGCTTCAATGTTACAGGTTGTAAATCTTCTACCGTTCCTTCTACACGTCCTAAACCTTTAATCAGCATTGCGCGACCTCCTTGAGCTATTTTCTGCAATAAATTTTTATAGCTTCATTTTAGCGCAACAGCTGTGGCAAAAATGGCGCGATGTAACGTGTATAATGTTTGCTTATTTTCGGTAAACAAAACGTAATTCTAAATTGCAATAAGAAGTTGCACACTTTTTGAAAATTAAGATGCATAGAT
>ERZ779850.995-NODE-995-length-30526-cov-2.882807_pt1 | contig 30526 bp, 34 predicted proteins | sample MGYA00511249_ERZ779850 | MGnify/ENA primary metagenome ERZ779850 (study PRJEB29588, sample SAMEA2162475) | human gut metagenome | biome: human gut; feature: human-associated habitat; material: faeces | place: Denmark | collected 2008/2010 ...
AGTAAAACAATACACACTGTCTGCAAACAGATCCAGATCATTTTTCAAAAGGCTCATAAATTCTCTGTTATCTGACATGTCCCGCTGCCATTCAAGGATCTGACGCAGCCAGTTCAGTTTTTCTTCTTCCCTTTTGTCAACCGGCACCTTACCGTCAGAAGATTCCTTATATTTCCAGTGTGCGGCGATACCATACTCGGCAGTCTTATGCATTTCGAAAGTACGGATCTGAATCTCAAACGGCTGTCCGTTCGGACCGATCAGTGTAGTATGCAGAGACTGATACATATTTGGCTTCGGCATGGCAATGTAATCCTTGAATCGTCCCGGGATCGGTTTATACATCTCATGGATCACACCGAGTGCCGCATAACAGTCTTTGACTGTGTCTACAAGAATGCGAACTGCAAACAGATCGTAAATCTGATCGATCGTCTTGTCCTGGTTGACCATTTTTTTATATATACTAAAGAAATGTTTGATACGTCCATCAACCTGAGCTTTGATTGCAGCTTCATCCATATGCTGCTTGACCTGTTTGACAATGTTATTTACAAATTCCTGCCGCTCGCTCTTACGCAGGGCTACTTTATTGACAAGATCATAGTATACATCTGGCTTCAGATATTTCAGGGAGAGATCATCCAGTTCGACTTTGATCTTGGAAATACCGAGACGCATTGCGATCGGCGCATAGATATCCATCGTTTCACGGGCTTTTTCCTGCTGTTTTTCCGGTCTCATATACTGCAAAGTACGCATATTGTGAAGCCGGTCTGCAAGTTTAATCAGAATGACACGGATATCTTTTGCCATTGCAAGGAACATTTTACGAAGGTTTTCTGCCTGCAGCTCTACTTTGTCTGCCGAGTAGCTCAACTGTCCCAGTTTCGTAACACCATCTACCAGCAATGCTACCTCTGCACTGAATTCCTTCTCTACTTCTTCTGTCGTCATCCATGTATCTTCTACTGCATCATGGAGAAGCCCTGCAACAATCGTCTCTTTATCCAGCTCCAGATCTGCAAGAATAATAGCCACGCAAAGCGGGTGAATGATATATGGTTCCCCGGATTTTCTTTTTTGGTCTTTGTGCGCATCACTTGCGACTTCATATGCCTTTTGTATCATGGAAATATCTGTAGAAGGATGATATTTCCGGACACTGGCAATCAGCTCCTGATACAAAACTTCAGGGCTCGTAAAATCCTGCATGGTCTTTACTGCGGCATCTGCTTTCCTTACAGATTCCAGCTTTTCCCGCTCTTTCGGGTCAATATTTTTATCGAGCTGTACATTTTCTTTCTTCTCTGTCATTCTCTCCCACCTGCCTGCCGTTGTTTCCATCTGATTCTTTCATTCATACAGCTTATCGCTGCCGTTCCTGCACGAAATACTTATTTACCTTCGTATTTGATAACAGAAGCTACATCGTATCCGGCAAGTTTTTCTCTGCCTTTTAATCCGGCAAGTTCCATAAGAAATACTACTTTGACAACTTCTCCACCAAGCTCCTCGACCAGTTTGATTGCGGCTTCTACGGTCCCGCCTGTAGCAATCAGGTCATCTACAATAGCGACTTTCTGTCCCGGTTTGATAGAGTCTTTATGCATCTCGATCGTTGCTGTACCATATTCCAGATCATATTCCTGTGAAACTGTCTCGCATGGCAGTTTACCTTTCTTACGAATTGGTACAAATGGTTTATGAAGGTTATAAGCAATCGGCACACCAAAGATAAAACCTCTGGACTCTGTACCTGCGATCACATCTACCTCTGTATCTTTCAGACAGTCCTGCATAGACTGAATTGCAAGATGCAGACCATCCGCATCCTGCAGAACAGTGGTAATATCTCTGAAAATGATTCCCGGTTCAGGAAAATCCGGGATACTTCTTACATACTCTTCTAATTTTTTCATAATTGCATGCCTCCGCCTGTTTTCTGTAAATCTAGGTTATAAGTATATCACTTTTTTATAGTAGAATCAATGCAAAAACTAAGGCTGCCCGTCAGACAGGCAGCCTCAATCTCTTCGTTATAAAATTGTATGTACACTATTGTCTGTATTAATAAAAGCCTTTATACAGCTCGATCTGCTGTTCAGTAACCATAGAAAGTGCTTTCGCGATTGCTTTGTATGTATTCGGACGCTGAGCTTTCAGGCTTCCCGGATTGAGCATATAATCTTTGACAGATTCTGCAAAATACTCTGAAGCATTCTGTGTCACATATGCTTTATTATAACCGGTAACCATACCTTTCTCACTGCTGTAGACAGATGCAAATTTACTTCCCGTGTCCATGTTTCCTGCCATGAATGCAAGGAAATGTCCCAATTCGTGATAAATGGTATCATCCATCTGTTTCATAGTGATCGTACGTGTACGTGCATCAAAATGTCCGGAATAACTTACACTTGGATCAACTTTAACAGTAAATCCCAGCTTTGTGAATGCATTCAGAACTCTGTTGTCCATTTTCGGTGCTACAGATGCAATGTTGGTAACAGTATACTTAGACGTACTGGATGTCGAAGCTGTCCCAGTTGCAGCTTGTGTACTTGCAGCCACTGTCGTTGTCGTTGTAACTGTCGTTGTAACTTTCTGCGTAACAACCTTCTGTTTGGATCTTCTTGTATACTTCTCAGTTGTAGCGGTCTTTACAACCGTCTGAGTTTTAACTGTTGTAGACTTGTTCTGTTTTTTTGTTTTTGTGCTTGATTTCTGCTTCGTTGGAAGTCTCTTAGTATAAGATTTCCTTGACGCGGTTCGCATTCTTACCTTTTTACTCGTTGTCTTGGTACTTGTCTTTCTCTTTGTGGTAACCTTTGGCTTCGATGCCAGTGGAGTATCATCACCTGTCAGTGATGTCTCAAGTACCGGATCTGTATAGGATGGAAATACTACTGCATCCTGTGACTGCCAGCTGATACCAAAACTACCTGCTGCAATGATTACAGCTGCTGCAACGCATCCTGCTGCAACTTTCTTCTGTCTGAAGAACTCTTTAATGCTTTTCTTTTTCATGATTATCACACCTCTCAGATATCGACATATTCGATGCGGCTTTTCCCGTTTTAGCATGCAAAAAGACCGCTTAATAATAAATATTAAACGGCCGCATAAACCAATCCAGTTCTACCATATAGAATACGTCACTAAATCAGAATTTAATGCGGCAACCGGCTGTCATAATCTCACGACCTTAGACCCATGGCTTTGCGTCCCTGCCTTTCGACAGGTTTGCCTTTGAATTTATTATACCGATTTCCCAAATAATGTCAATATTTTTTCTGATTGCATTCTTTTTTTTACATTTTCTGGTATACTGTTCACAAAACCGTAATTAAAAAATTCAAAAAGGAGCGGCTTTTTTATGAAAAAATCAGTTTTTGCCCGTTCCTTTGCCATATTGTTGATTTCCTGCATATTTTGCAGCATTTTATCCGGATGTGGTTCCAGCAGCAAAAGTTCTTCGTCAGAGCCACCTGTCTACTCTCCGCTGCGCGTCCTTGTCCCGGAAGCTCCCGGCAGTGATACGCTTGGATCTTCCCCTCTGACACTGGATGTTTCAAATATCACACAGGGCTATTTCGCAGCACAGTCTGATTCTGCTGATCTTGTTACCAGTCTTCAGATCACAGCTCCTACCGGAGTTCTTTATTCCTATTTTATAGAACCCGGGGAAAATGTTGTCATTCCGTTTACAGAAGGAGACGGAGACTACACGGTTGTCGGATACCAGCAGATTCAGGGAGACCAGTATGCAGCGCTGTACAGCGAAACACTGACGGTAGAACTGGAAAATGAATTTCTTCCGTTTCTTTATCCAAATCAATATGTAAACTTTTCGCCGGACAGCGAGGCAAGCAAACTCGCACTGTCTATGGTTTCAGAAGATACCAGCGATATAGATGCGCTGAAGCAGATTTATAATTATGTAGTTAATAATCTCTCTTACGATTATGACAAAGCCGAGACGGTAGAAACCGGTTATCTGCCGGATGTAGACGAAACGCTTTCTACCAAAACCGGCATCTGCTTTGATTATGCCGCACTGACTACTGCCATGCTTCGAAGCTGTGATATCCCATGCAAACTTCAGATTGGATATACCGGAGATATTAAACATGCCTGGATCGATGTCTACATCCGTTCCAAAGGCTGGGTAACAAATGCTGTATCATTCAATGGTGATAGCTGGAGCCTTATGGATCCGACCTTCGATTCCAGCGCAGACTCCGATGACAGTGAGGCAATTCAGGATTACATCGGCAATGCAGATAACTATACTGTACAGTTCACACGATAATGGCAAAAGGAGACCTTTTTATGAAACATAAACTTACCGTACAGGAACTCTGCAATTTCTGTCAACAGCTTGGAGTACTGATTCATTCCGGAATGGGGCCGCTTGAAAGTCTCCATATTCTTCTGGAAGAAAGTACGACCGACACAGACCGTGAAGTTCTTTCCAATTTACTGTCTTCCATGGAAAAAACAGGGTCTTTATCCCAGGCTGTCACAGATTCGGGATTTTTTTCTGATTCTATGGCTGCTTACATAAAAACCGGCGAGCAAACCGGGTGTCTTGATGAAATCCTGGACAGTCTTTCTGAACATTACAAACAGGAACAGGAAACTTCCGAACAGATCAGAAGTGCAGTCACCTACCCACTTCTTATGCTCGGTATGATGGGAATCGTAATCGTTGTTCTTCTTGTCAAGGTACTTCCGATCTTCCGTCAGGTTTTCCAGCAGATGGGAATGGAAATGAACGGATTTTCCAGTCGGCTTCTGAATGCCGGAAATATCATCACTCGTTATTCTGCCTTTTTTCTGATTCTGGCTGCGCTCCTGATCGGATGTATCCTGTTTCTTTGTCTTAATAAAAAAGGCCAGCAGACGCTTGCAAAAATTGTCCTGCATCTTCCGGTACTTCGTGACATTCCGGTTGCACTCGACTACAGCCGTATGACACAGGGACTGGCTCTCGGACAAAAAAGCGGGCTTACACCGGAAACCAGTCTGGTGCTTGCTACACAGATGATTTCTCATCCACTTGTTTTGGAACGTCTTCAAAAAGCGGCTGATCTTCTGAATACCGGCTGTTCATTTTCTGATGCTCTGAAAGAATCCGGACTTTTTGGCGGCATGGAAATTCGACTGATTGTGGTTGCTTTCCAGTCCGGAACCGCAGATGAGGCTTTCGCAGATCTTTCCAGTCGCTATCAGGACAATGCTTCCGCACTGATCACACACGTAATTTCTGTTATCGAACCGACCATTGTCATTATTCTTTCGCTTCTGGTAGGTCTGGTTCTGCTTTCTGTTATGATGCCGCTTCTTGGTATACTTGCAGATATCGCAATGTGAGGTAATCTGTTATGAAGCTTTTTAAAAGCCGTAAAGAAAATTTTTTTAAAAACATCATGCTTCTTTTCCCATTGTTCCTGCTACTCTGCGTAGGCCTCGTTTTTTTCATTGCAATCGGGCGGACTTCTGATGCAACGATCCAGAAAGAACAGAGTGCACTGCTGCAAACGCTGGAAAATGGTGCGGTCCGTACTTACGCACTGAAAGGGCAATATCCGGAAAGTCTGGACGAACTTCTGAGTGATTATCACATCACCTATGACTCTTCCAGATTTGTGATTGAATATGTTCCAAACGGATCCAACCTTCTTCCTTCTATCAGTGTTATCCCACTTACAGGAACAAATTCCGAAAGGAGGAATACTGCATCATGAAAAAAACAGCACAGACTTCTCATCCGATATCCGGACTTTTTTCGCTGTTGCTGTTCGGGCTCTTCGTACTGTTTCTACTGATCATGCTGTTATTCTCTGCACAGATTTATCAGCAATCCATCAAAAAAGCAGATTCCGAAACAGACCTGGGTACCATTTCCTCCTATATCACCACAAAATTCCGACAACATGATGTTCAGGATGGAATTTTTACGGATGAATTAAATGATATTCCGGCTTTATGTTTTCGTGATACCATAAATAATCGTGACTACATCACATACCTTTATCTGGATGACGGCAGCCTGAAAGAACTATTTACCGCAGCAGGATCTTCTGCACAGGCAAATGCCGGTACCATGATCGCATCTCTGTCAGACTTTCAGATAGAAGAAAAAGGAAACGGTTTTTATTATATTTTTCTTCAAAACACTGTCGGAAACACATCTGAGTTTTTTCTGCACAGCAGCGCAGATTAAAAGGAGGTAACATGAAACAGATACATTCACATTCTAAAAACAGTCTTTTTTTGATGGAAATGATTTTTGTACTCCTTTTTCTTGCACTTTCCAGCGCTGCATGCGTCCGTATTTTTGCAGCTGCCGCGGGGAATCATGTACAGGCTGTTGAAAGCAGACAGATACAGGCACATACTGTTTCTGTCAGTGAGATTATGGAAGGAGGTGACGGAAGCACAGACAGTTTCATCCAGTATCTTTGCGGAGGCATTTCCGATGCCTCTTCTGTAAGCTGGTATTATGACAGCGACTGGAACATCTGCGAGAAACAGGATGCTTCCTATCAAATGCTTCTTGAACTGTCATCTTCCCGATACGAAAAGGCAGGAATGCTTTCCTTCTACCGGATGGATGCAGATCATGCCCTGCTTCATTCCACGGAACTTCGTTTTCCCTCCATCCAGTCTGCTCTTAAGGAGGAAGAATCATGAAACACAACCGAACATTTTTTGCAGCAACCGGTATTCCGTCGCTGTTTCTTATTTTTTCTGTACTTTGTCTCGCGGTATTGTCTCTTCTTACACTCGGGAAATCACGTGATGAACTGCAAGCCTCCAATTTTGCTGTCCAACAAACCGACCTTTATTACAAGACATGCGAAAAAGCCACAGGAACTGTCACAGCAATTCAAAAGCAGCTTGCTTCTGATTACAATCAGGTTTCTGATCCAGATGCCTACTTTTCACTTGCCGGCCAGCTTTCTGATGACATCGACGGTCTCGAATACGATTCTTCTTCAGATATCATTTCGTTCTCTGAGGTATTATCTGGCACACAGCAGCTATCTGTCAAATTAAAAGTCCTGTACCCTTCTTCGGGCACAGAACCATTTATTGAAATATTACAATGGAAAACAGACAATACAGCATCATGGACACCTGACACCCATCAGCCTGTATACAAAGGAGCTCAATCATGACAAATGAACAAACACTGGAATTTCTTACAACTGCCGCAAACCAGCATGCGTCTGATATCTTTATTATTGCCGGCCGTCCGCTGTCCATTAAAGCGGACGGTCATCTTACTGATTTTGGAGAACGTTTAATGCCGGATGATACAAAACAGATTCTCGAATGCATTTATCAGATGGCAAATAACCGCGACATCAATCACCTTCTGAATACCGGGGATGACGATTTTTCTTTTTCCATCCCTGGTCTTTCCAGATTCAGGATCAATGCTTACAAACAGCGTGGCTCTCTTGCCGCTGTCATCCGTGTGATTGCCTTCCAGTTGCCGGATCCGTCCGAACTTTCCATTCCGGACGATGTTATGCAGACCGCTGATTATACCAAAGGCATGGTACTTGTAACTGGTTCTGCCGGAAGCGGAAAATCAACAACTATGGCTTGCCTGATCGACCGAATTAATCATTCCAGAGAGGGGCATATCATCACTCTGGAAGATCCGCTCGAATATCTGCATCGACACGACCGCTGTATTGTCAGTCAGCGTGAGATCTGCACAGATACAGAAAACTATCTGACATCTCTTCGCGCCACTCTGCGTCAGAGTCCGGATGTTATTTTACTGGGTGAAATGAGGGACCACGAAACGATCCAGACGGCAATGACCGCTGCCGAGACCGGTCATCTTGTGCTTTCCAGTCTGCATACGCTCGGTGCCGCAAACTCTATCAGCCGTATCATAGATGTTTTTGAACCGGCGCAGCAGCATCAGATTATCGTACAGCTTTCCATGGTTCTGCAGGCAGTCATTTCCCAACAGCTGATTCCTGATGTAAACGGAAAGGTTATTCCTGTGTTTGAAGTTATGCGCCTTACACCTGCGATTCGAAATATGATCCGTGACAATAAACTGCATCAGATTGAAGGTGTCATTGCTTCCTCCTCACAAGACCAGATGCGTTCCATGGACCACAGCCTTGCAGAGCTGTATAAACAAGGGCGGATCCATAAGGATACCGCAATCAAATATGCACTGAATCCTGATATGATCCGCCACAAGCTTGTATAATATATATCAACAATAATTTCTGATCACAACCTGTAACGTTCTTCTACCCTGATATTCATTGATTTCAGGGTAGTACGTTACAGATATGGTGTCATGCATTGAAACAAATCCTGCAAATTCATCTGCTTCACCAAAGAATACTGCATCTTTCCAGATGCCATTTGCATCTGTTAATGTCATTTTTGCTACATTTCTGTTTTTCCCAAAGATTCTCAATTTTGAAACGCACAGATTTTTCTGAGCAAACAACGGTTTTGTATTTCCCTTTCCAAAAGGTTCCAGAACTTTAAGTTCTTCGATAAGTGTTTCTGTCAGGTAAGAAATCGGCATCGGCACATCGATCATAACTGTCGGTATGAGATCTTCCTCACTCAATGTGCAGTTTTCATTAAGCCTCTTCCTGAATCTTTCAATATTTTCTTCCGCCATCGAAAGTCCTGCTGCCATCGGATGTCCACCGAACTGTGTCAGTAGATCACTGCATTTGACAAGTTCCTCATACATCGAATATGCTTCTATCGAGCGTCCACTTCCTTTTACCCCATTTTCCGCTTTTGTCAGCACAAAGGCAGGTTTATGGTACAGTTCACGGATACGCCCGGCAATAATTCCCGCAAGACTTTCATGACATTCCGAGAGGTAAACGACAAGAACCCGGTCTTTATTCAGTCCCCCGATCTCGATTTCTTCTATTGCCCGTTCTTTTCCCTGTTCTGTCATTGCCTTTCTGCTCTGATTCAGATCATAAAGATCACCCGCAAGCTTCTCAGCCTCTTCTCTTTTTTCCGCGCACAAAAGCGCCAGCGCTCTTGTCGCAGTATCAAGACGCCCACTTGCATTGATGCATGGTCCGAGTACAAATCCCACATGATAGGCTGTGATTTCTGCTCCTTCCAGATTATTTACCCTGATCAGCGCCTGCAGCCCCGGTCTTAATGTACTCGCCAGCTGTCTGAGACCATGCTTTACAATGATTCTGTTTTCTCCCTGCAGATCCATTACATCACCAACTGTTGCAATCGCTGCAAGTTCTGTAAAGTCCAATATCTCGGACTTATCAATACCTGTCTTTTCATACAGTGCCCAGATCAGTTTCCATGCTACGACTGCGCCGCAGATATTTTTGTTAGGATATGGACAATCCTGCTGCTTCGGATTGATCACTGCATCCGCACACGGTATAAACCATTCACGTCCGTTTTCGCTGTCTCGAAATGGAACGTCATGATGATCCGTCAAAACCACGGTCATCCCTCTGTGTCTGGCATCTGCAATCTCATCCGCTGCCGCGATACCATTATCACAGGTCACGATCGTATCAATCCCATCTTCTGCTGCCTGATCAATCAACTGTTCATGAAGCCCGTATCCGTCTTTAATTCTGTCGGGAATACAGGTATCCACCTGTGCCCCCAGATATCTCAGCCCTTTCAGTAAAATACAGGTAGCCGTCACACCGTCAATATCGTAATCACCGATGATACGAATTTTTTTATTTTCTGCAATTTTTGTTCTCAAAATTTCCACTGCCTTGCCTATATCTTTCATAAGCCATGGCGATGGAAGCTCTTCAAGTGTTCCATGAAGATATGACTGTATTGCCTCTTCTCCGTCTACATCACGATTTCGAATAAGCCGGGCAATCACAGGATCGATTCCGAATTTCCTGCCAATCCCCTGAAAATCCGCCTTTTTGGCATATACCATCCATTTTTCCATGTATTCTCCTCTGCCCCCTTTGAAATATGCGCATTTCTTTACTCCAGATAGAACAATTCCCGGGGCAAATATCTGTCCCGGGAACCTGATTTCTTTTATTTCATTATTTGGACTTTTCTTCACCAGAAGCATTTTCTTTCGCTGCTGCTTCCTGCGCTGCAAGTCTTTCCGCTACTCTTTTACGGTTTTTCTTCTTTGGCTGTGTTGGATCCTTTTTGGCCGGCTGGCTGTTCTGCTTACCAGAGTTATTCTGTTTTGCAGAGGAAGCAGCTGTCTTTGCTGCAATCGCAGCCTGTGGAACCGGTTTTCTGTAATAACGTTTCATTACCAGCCACAAAGCACCTGTGATGCAGACAGAAGAATATGCACCGCAAATAACGCCTACCATAAGAGGTGCTGCAAATTCACGAATGGAAGATACACCCAGAATGTACAGAACTGCTACCATAACAAATGTGGTAAAGGAAGTGTACATACTTCTTGTAAGTGTCTGTGTGATACTTTCATTAACGATCTCATCAAGTTTTGCTCTGCTGCCCTTCGTATTCTCACGGATACGGTCGAAGATGACGATCGTCGCGTTGATAGAATAACCTACAATCGTAAGCATGCAGGCGATGAAGGTATTACCTACGGAAATTCTGGAGATTCCATAGAACGCAAATACAACCAGAACGTCATGCAGTAATGCGAGTACCGCACTGCTTGCAAAACGAATATCCTTGAAACGGAACCAGATATAAACAAGCATACAGAGTGTAGCAACAATTACAGCGACAACCGCATCTCTTCTCATTTCAGAACTTACTGTGGAAGAAATACTCTCTGTCGCGATCAGAGATTCATCTACGTCGAACTTGTCAACCAGTGCCTGATCCAGTTTTTCACGTTCTGCCTGAGAAAGAGTACGTGTTTTGATCACTACCTGATTTGTTCCGACAACCTTTGTAGGCTGTACGTTCTTATCTCCGGTAACTTCCTCTACAACAGGAGTTACTTCAGAATCAATCTGCTTGATATCCATATCTTCGTTGAATGTTACAGTTGTTGCTGTACCACCTGAGAAATCAAGCGCATAGTTTAATGCTGTTCCATCTACATTATGATGAATAAGCATTGCAACCGGACCACTCAGAATCAGAACGATGGAAATAATAAAGAAAACTTTACGTTTACCAACGATGTTGAATATTTTACGCTGTTTTGCACGGCCGTAGAATTTTTCATCGTGGAAGCCAACTGCATAAAGTGCATTCATTACAAATCTGGAAACAACCAGAGCTGTGAACATGGAGACAACGATACCAAGTGCCAGTGTATAAGCAAAGCCCTTAACAGTACCGGAACCAAGCCACATCAGTACCAGTGATGCGATCAGGGTTGTAATGTTTCCATCGAAGATTGCACTGAACGCTTTGGAGAATCCTGACTTGATAGAAGCTCTTACAGAATTTCCTGCTGCAATTTCTTCCTGAATACGAGCATAAATAATAACGTTTGCATCGACCGCCATACCAATACCAAGAATGATACCTGCGATACCCGGAAGAGTCAGTGTAATGTCAAATGCATTTAATGTGATCAGTACGATTGCCGTATACAGAATCAGTGCCACACCGGCAACGACGCCCGGCAGACGGTACATAATGATCATAAAGATAATTACGATGATCAGACCGATCAGACCTGCCATTACACTTGTGGAAATTGCTTCTTCACCAAGCTGTGCAGCAACAACGCTGGAACGAAGCTCTTCAAGCTCGATGCTCAGAGAACCGATACGGATATAGGAAGCAAGGTTCTGTGCTTCTTCTACATCAGCCATACCTGTGATCTGCGCCTGTCCACCTGTGATTGCTTCATTTACCTTCGGTGCACTTAAAATCTGGTTATCATAAACGATTGCGATCTGTTTGCCGACGTTTGCCTCTGTTGCATCTGCAAATTTTGTCTTACCCTCATCGGTAAGTGTCAGGCTTACGGCATATTCTCTGGAACTGTTTTTGTCAGACTGGAATGCACCACCCTGCGCATCCTTCACGTCTGTACCTTCCAGAACGACAGATCCTGCTTCACGGATCTCGTCAAGACTTCTTGCAAGTACATAACCGCTTCCTGTGCTGGTAAAGTTTGCATTGCCGTCGTCATCTTCTGCTGTGATAAAGCACAGGGAACCTGGTTTACCAAGGTCATTCAGGATTGCATCAGCATCTGTAACACCCGGGATTTCAACAGCGATACGGTCGTTTCCTTCTTTGTACACCTGCGCTTCAGTACTGTACTGTTCCACACGCTTCTGGAGCTTATATACAGTATCTGACATGTCTTCAGCACTCGGGTTACTGTCTTTTGCCTGATAAGTGATACTGACACCACCAGACAGATCCAGACCGGTCTTAATATTCGTCGCTGAACCGGTTCCGGTAGGTCCGATGCCTACTCCGGCCGTGTAACACAGAAAGACTGTGATAATGGCGGTCAGAAGCAGTACAACGATTGCTCTGTTTTTCTTCATTGTTCTTTCCCTTCTTACATTATTTTATTCCGCTAACGCGGCCTTTATCATGATTGCGCACTCCACTCTCTTACGCTGAAGTTCGCATCCGATACCATAATTGCCATTAATATCTTTCTGGAAATGATATGCATTGGCAGCACAGCCACCACTGCAGTAAAATCTTGCAAAACAATCCTTACAAGCTTCTTTTGTGTAAACGTTGCATTTACCGAACTGATCACGGATCTCCGGTCTGGTGATTCCCTCATCCACATTTCCCATAAGGAACTGTTCTTCACCAACAAACTGATGGCACGGATAAAAATCACCCCACGGTGTTACAGCCAGATATTCGGTACCTGAGCCACATCCGGACAGACGTTTGTAAACACATGGACCACCTGTAAGATCGATCATAAAGTGGAAGAAATTGAATCCCTTGCCGGCTTTTTCCCTGGCTATCATTTCTTTTGCCAGTGCATCATATTCTTCCTTAATCTGCGGAATGTCTTCTTCTCTGATTGCATACTCCTCTGTATCAGCAGCCACAACCGGCTCTACAGAAATCTGTTTGAATCCGAGATCTGCAAGATGCAGAACATCCTTTGAAAAATCAAGATTGTGATGGGTAAAGGTACCACGCACATAATACTTGTCCTGATTTCTGGATTCTGCAAATTTCTGGAATTTCGGAATAATCAGATCGTAGCTTCCTGCACCTTTACGGAATGGTCTCATGTAGTCATGAACCTCTTTACGTCCATCTACACTGAGAACAACATTTCCCATTTCTTTGTTGCAGAATTCCATAACTTCGTCATTGAGAAGTACACCGTTTGTTGTCAGTGTAAAACGGAATTTCTTATTGTGCAGCTTCTCCTGCTCTCTTCCGTATGCCACGAGATCCTTGACAACCTGCCAGTTCATCAGCGGCTCTCCTCCGAAGAAATCGACTTCCAGATTCTTTCTGGAACCCGAATTCGCAATCAGGAAATCAAGTGCTTTCTTTCCTACTTCAAAAGACATCAACGCTCTTCTTCCATGATATTCGCCTTCCTCGGCAAAGCAGTATCGACAGGCCAGATTACAGTCGTGGGCAATGTGCAGGCACAGCGCTTTGACTACTGTCTGTCGATTTTCAGTAAATTCTTCTATTATATTTTCGTATACATCTCTGGTAAACAGCATACCCTGCTCTTTCAGCTTCTCACATTCAGAAACGGAAGTACGGATATCAGCCTCCGGATACTGATCCTTCAGTCTGTCTACGATCTCCTGCTCTGACAGTCCCTCCTCCATAAAAGGAAGTACTTCATATGTCACAAGATCTACCAGATGAATGCACCCACTGTTAATATCCAGAACAATGTTGTAACCGTTGCTCTGGTATCTATGTATCAGACTCATCTTTCTGAAAATCCTTTCCTGTATCTTTTTCTTTACGTTATCAGAGCATTACAAAGTAATTTCCTGTAACGTAAGAATAAGCAGCGGATTTCACTCCGCTGCTTAACTGATTGTTCTGAACCTGCTTATTTGTTCTCGCAGCTCTGATTTCCTACAGTACAGGAAGTTTTGCATGCTGACTGGCAAGATGTCTGACATTCACCGCAGCCGCCTTTTTTCACTGTGTTCTGCAGATTTTTTGTATTTAATGTTTTGATATGTTCCATTATATATCCCTCCTTATGTATAATTATCTGGAGACAGTATAGCATAAAACCGCCCTAAATAAAAGCCTTTTTTTCACGAGAGCATGCCGCCCAGCGTGCCGCCTCCCAGACACATAAAAAACGTCGTAATCGCATGCTGTGTACTCATATCCCATCGTCTCTGCACGATAAATGAAACGACCATAAGCAGTACAAAATAACACAGTCCTACCAGAAAACCCCACTTATATTTATTTTGACGCATGAGTTTTCCAGACAAAAAGCCGCCCGCCAGACAGGAAACTACATAAATCACAAGAATTCCAACCGTCACGGTTCCCTGCCCGATATCGAGCTTAAATACCATCAGTGCAAGAAGCAGAAGACATATTCCCGATAATGCATATGCCAGAAGTAAAGATCTCAAGATTGTTTTTATCTGCATAAAAAGCCCTCCCATACTGAAATATATGGAGGGCTTTTTCTTCATATGTACAAAATCGGAAATTTACTTTCTCTTCTTAAGGTATACAAGTACTGCTACAATTACTGCTGCCGCGATTCCGATAATCACAAACGGAAGTATCGGTGTGCTGTCTCCTGTAGATACTGCCTTTACAGAGCGGCTTCCGCTCTGTGTGCCCTGGTCTGAAGTCGAATTATCTGTACCCGACTGATCGGCTGATGACTGTACAGAAGTTCCTGAAGTACTGCTATTCGCAGCGGTCGTTGTGGATGACGAAGCTGTTGTCGGGCTTACTGTCGTAGAAGCTGTAGTTGTTGTTCCGGAAGAATAGCTTCCGTCCTCGATTTCTTCACCTACCAGAGTCTTGCTTCCGGCGATTCCAAACGGACTGAATGAATGTGTGCTGAATACCATAGTACTTCCATCCACACTCGGAACGATCGTCTCCATAGCGCCGCTGTCCAGAAGATGCTCTATTGTATAGTCATATCCTGCTTTGACCGGAACAGTCACGCTGATATATTCACCGTCCGGAATCTCATATTCTGTATTATTTTTCAAATCCCAAAGCTCAAATTCGTAAGATTTAAACAGATTTGCCTCTGCTTCATTACTGAATTCATAATTTTCGCCGCTTGCTGCACGAAACTGTACATACCATGGGAGATTGATTCCTGATACAGAAATACCGTTGCAGGTATGATTTGTCGCTGCAAGTTCAATCTTTTCTTCGTCGGATGGTTCTTCCTCTGCCACCGTCTGCGCACGCTGATCCGGAACAATCTCCTTTTCCGTGCCGTCGAAAATGTTGTCTTTATCGGCTTCCGGCGTCTCTGTAACATCTGGTGTCTCTGTAACATCTGGTGTAGCTGTAACATCCGGTGTCGCTGTCGTTTCTGGTGTTTCCGTCACTTCTGGATTCTCTGCATCATCCGGTGCAGCTGTAACTTCTGGTGTTTCTGTCGCATCTGCGGAATTTTTTTTCTCAGTGTCAGTTGAAACGTCTTTATTGTCAGGTGTTTCTGCTGTATCCTGAGCCTTGTCCACTGTATCAGCTGCATCAATATCTCCACCAGCTGTATCTGGTGTATACTGATCTTTTGCCTCTGATTCGTCTTTTACTTCACCATTATCTGATATTTCTGTACTTCCCGGTGTCTCTGTCGTCGTATCTTCACCGTTTTCTCCTGTATTTCCATTCTCCTGTGTTTCCTGAGAATCCTGATTCTCATAACCGTTATCTGTATAATCTGTATCTTTACTGAAACTGCTGACAACTACTGTCACGCTGCTGTAAATCGTATCCGACTGTCCGTCCCATCCAGAAAATTTCGCAAGGTCTGATGCCTTGTACGGACGAAAAACCACATCATATGACTGTACTCTCTTAGTTGGAACACTGGAGCTGTCCACCCATGACAATGTGCCATAATCACTTTTCGGAAGAGAAATTTCAGAAAGAGGAACCGGCTGTTCTACTGTAACATTATCAGGAATCAGGCTGCTGACCTCAACTTCCGCTGTACTTCCTGCCATAACCGGAACATAAGTAAACTGACCTGTTATAAGTGTCGCTGTAAGTGCCGCTGCAGCAAAAAACTGCATATTCTTCCTCTTTTTCATCATAATCTATACACCTCAATCTATTTAAACATGAATTAACGTCTGCTTTAGTCTATTTATAATGGATGTTTTTACTTTTTTATGAAATACATCCTCAATCAATATATTGTATTTTTATCTTTTCGTAAACCTTTTGTAACAAAATCTTTTATTTTACGACACAGACATTATAGCACAGTTCTACTTTTTTCGACACCCCAAAATTATTTTTTTTATTTTTTGCCCCGTATGTCTCGAAATATTGCCTGTAAACAGTAACGATTACATCATTAATGCGAATTGCGTGACGATTCTCTGTACTTCTCCCAAAACAGATTGAATGCCTTCCTCGGAGTTCATCCAATTTTCTTTCGTAACTCCATCAACACAACATGGGCATACCCGAAATTCTACTTCCGGATATGCCCTCTGATAATACATCAGTGATCTTCTTGCATGATAATTTTTGCAGCATAATAGTGCTTTTTTTATTTCTATTTCTGCTTTGTCCGTAACTTCACGGGAGAATCTGGCATTTTCCCATGTGAAGGTTGCCTGATCTTCCTTAAGAATTACTTCGTCCGGAACATGATTTTTTATTAAAACATCTTTTAAAAAATCCCATTCCGTCCGGTAATTGCCGTTATAACGCTCCTGTCCCGACAATACTCCGCCAAACTTGCCGACAGTGATACTGTATTTTCCACTCGGCAGAACAAACGACGCATAATTTTCCCCATAAAGTGCTGCCGCCTTCTCCGCCATCTGAGAATAACCATTCCCCGGAATAAAAATGATATCCGCTTTTTCCGGTTCATCTTCAGCAAAAATAAATTCACTGATCTGCTCTATAAATCTGTGGTACATATAGTCTTTCTCCTTTGTGTGCTATTTATTTTGTTACAATCACTGTACTGTAGCCGTCATCCCGCAGCCGCTGCTCCATATTAATGGCATTGCCAATCTGCTGAAAAGCACCTACCTGAACTTTGTACAGATCATTTTCATATAGAAGGAACGCCGGATAACCCACGTCATTCAGCTGATACAGCATACGATCTGCATTTTCCCTGTTGCGGTACGCACCGGTCTGCACCCGATAATAAACCGGTGCCTCTATTGTTTCTTCTGAAAGCGTTCCGAGAATCGCTCCGGCTATAGCTTCGGCAATCTCATTTTTCTTTTCGTCGTATAATTTGTTGTCTTCATCAGAATTCAGAAAGCCGGTTTCAATCAGAAGCGCCGGCATCCGTGTACGCCGAAGCACTACAAGTCCCGGTCGTTCCTTTACTCCTATTTCCCGAAATCCAAGTTCTCCAAGCGCACCAACGATATTCTGCGCCATCTCATATTTTATTCCGCTTTTATCATATACAAGGACTTCCACACCCTGATATTGATTATCTTCCGGACTGCTGTTCCGGTGAAACGAAATAAAATAATCAGCGCCCGACTGATTTGCAATGCGTGCCTTCTCAAATGGAGTCTGATAGACATCTTCGGTTCTAGTATATACCACATCCACGCCGTTGTCTTCAAGGATTTTGCCGACAGCATGCGTCAGAGCAAGATTATCATCCTTTTCTTTTCTTTCCTTATATATAGCTCCCGGATCCGTACCCCCGTGCCCGGCATCCAATACTATCTTATATGCCACTACTGCTCTCCTGACTGCTTTTTAATTAGTATATGCAGACGGCATGAAAAGTTTTCCCTGTATACAGTGGCCGGATAATCCACGGATATGGACATCAACAGTATGTAAACCGTCCGGTCTCACGGTTATAATGGTATACATAATATGTCAGAAAATCTTCGTCCGGAGTCGTATCGCGCACTGTATCTGCCAAAACTCTTTTCAGATCTTTAGGATCCGCTGTTTTTTCACTATGGATCATCACCTCGTGAATACTTGTAAATACCATATAAAATCCACCATCCAGCAAATCACTCAGGCGCTGCGCTACACCCGGCAGGAACACCGCAACAGCTCCATTAGTACGCGTTGCAGTACTCAGACAATTCCCGATTGCACTCTTCTTTAACGGCTCGTCAAATAACAGATTCATGAAATTTTCGCCTTCATAATCCATATTGCAGATCAGTTTTTCCCAACAATAGATCCTCGGTGGTGAAATAAAATATGTATTCAGCAACGCATCATTAAACGCCATCTGTTCATCTTTATCCCACTTTTCAAAAATATGCTGTTTAATCTTTACACTGGTGCTGCATCCATCCAATTCTCCCATTCGGGCATAAAGAACCAGAGCAATGTCCCCGATTGTACGGAAAATTGCGTCGTCTAATTCAGCTCTGTTTTTCTCGACATTCAGAAGACGGATAAACAGATCATCTTTAATCTTTTCATAATCTTCCAGGTCTTTGCTCTTTTCAAAACATTCTGATCTGACAATAGCATCCAGCCGATGCATGATCTCCTGCACAATCCGCTCCATCGTGGCGCCATTCTGATGCCATTCATATAGATCTGCCACATAAAGTGCACAGACTTCATACACACCCTCCCGCTGCCGATTCTTCAAAAGCAGGCGGTCTCCATCTGTAGGCGGATATTCCTCTGCTGTCTTGTAACAGATCATCTCCTCCTGGTATCCCGTCGCTTTAAGAAGTCTTTCACGAAGGTTGTTTACAAAAGTCTCATAATTCTTTTCCATATAGATTTCCTCTTCTTTCTGAATATTCGGGCGACATGCCCATGAAGTATAGATTGGAATAAAAAGAGGAAGCAGACGCTCCCTCTAAGAGTTGCTATGCATTGAGCATACAGCATATTTGACTTTCTGTAAACAAAATTCGTTCGACATATTCCGCGCTCTGCGTAGGTTTCACGCAAAAGCTCGACAAGCCATTGTCTGAAAGTGTTGTTTTTATAGCTTTCCTTCCTGTTCAAGAAATGTCAGAAAACCTTCGCATCCTCTGACAATGTCAGAATAAGTCGTGGTGAAATCACCGGTATACCACGGATCTGCAATGTTGCCGTGACTCCCGGCGTAATCCAACAGCAGGCTGACCTTTCCCTCCTGATCACTGCCGAGAATTCGAAGCATATTTCTGCGGTTCCGCTCTTCCATACCGATCAGGTAATCGTATTTGTCATAATCGGTCCTCTGAAGCTGCACCGCACGTTTTCCCTCACATGATATTCCATGTTTTGCAAGTTCCCGCTTCGCCGGCGGATACACCGGATTGCCGATTCCATTCCAGATTTCCTCCGTGCTCGTCGCCGCAGAAGCGACGTAAAATTTGTCGGCCATGCCGCGACGAGCAAGCATATCCTTAAAGATAAATTCGGCCATGGGTGAACGGCAGATATTGCCGTGGCATATAAATAATACTTTTATCATTTTATAGTTATACCTCCTTATGCTGACTTATGCGGATTTATGCAGGATTTACGCGGCTTTCCGGATTTCTGGTATTTTACTCTAACTCCTCATAACTCTGTATATCTCTGCATATCTATGACGTCATTCATGTTAAAAATCATGTTAAATTGAAATTCCATAACATGGACTGTTTTTTTAGCCATTTTTCATCATCTTCTCGACCTCGTCCCTGGCGTCATCGAATTTCAGATGCGTGTAGGTATTCAGTGTGACACCTATATCTGAATGTCCCATCAGATACTGCAGGGTTTTGGGATTCATACCAGCCTTTGCCATGTTACTGCAATAGGTGTGGCGGCATACGTGCGGGGTGATCTTCGGCAGCGGAATCTTAAACAGACTATTATATTTCTCCTGTGCATGTTGAAAATACTTCTCCCAGTGCATACCTACCATTGGCATACCATTTTTGTCTATGTACAGAAATCCACGGTAACCGTCAATTACCGGCTCAATTTTTCGTTTTTCACGTTTTTCCAGGATTGCCTTGAAACACTGGTAAACGTCCTCTGTCATGGGGAGCTGTCTCGTACCAGCATTTGTTTTTGTGCTCTCAATCCCGTACTGCATATCAGACCAACGGATTAATTGGTGGTCAATATTGATCTTCCGCTCCTTCATGTCAATGTCCTTCACGGTCAGTCCGCAGAATTCCGAAATACGCATGCCGGTATGGAATAGAATATAAAATGCCTCGTAATACCTAGAGAAATGAATATCATGCTGTACAAATCGTAAAAATCGCAGCATGTCTTTGTTGCTAATTGCCTCCCTGGTAACAGAATCGTTGATAACCACCGAACTCAATGGGAAATCAACCGGATTTTTTAAAATCAGGTTGTCATCCACCGCCATCTGGAATGCCGGACGAAGGACCCCACGTACAGACCGAATAGAGGCAAACTTTTTGCCCTCCTCCTGTAATTTCAGAAAGAACATTTTTACCTCCGACATGGTCACATCGCCAATTTTTCTGTTGCTAAAAGGATACCTTTTTAGCAACTGTAGTGCTGTTTTATGTCCTGCCTGAGTTGTTTTTTTCAGGGATACATCCCGGATTTTTACATAACGTTCTGTTAACTCCATTACCGTCATATTTTCCTGTCGGATCCCCTGAAACTGCTGCAGCTGCAGCTCCTTTTCCTGTTCCCGGAGCGATTTGCACTGCCTTTTTCCAGCTGGTAATTTGTCGTGCAGCTCCAATTTCCAACTGTAAAGGTTCTTCTGTTTACCGTTTACATAATAACTGTAGCGGTATCTTCCATCTGGGGCCTGACTTTCGCCATTGCGCAAAATACGCCCTTTACTATCTCGCCTCTTTATGCTATCATTTTTCATATAAACACCCTTTCAAAAATAAAAGGGCACCAGTACAATTATAATATCATACTGGTGTCCTTTTTGTCATCGTTAAATTGTGTTTGTTTCGTCTAACCATTCAGAAAACTTTTCCCTTTTAAACAGCAGTTTTACGCCATTGTAAATCACGATCCCAGAATCCTGATTTTCTTCTGCGATCTGCTGTAATTTCCGTTCTCCAATTCCAAAAAACGCAGCCGCTTCTGTTAATGTTAATGCGTATCTGTGCCAGAGAGGGACTTCATTCGTTTTCACATTCATATTAATACCTCCAATCTTCTTATTTCGGTATTAATATGTTATTTTTTTCGTAAAACAGCAAAAAATCCAGTGTCTATATATATCTTTTCATATTTACTCCATTTTTTTCATATTTTATCTATTTTTCTTCTGTTTCTGATTATTTACCCAGTAAATAATAATCCCTTCTATTTTCAATTCTAATTTTTGTGCTATACTGTTTAATAGCTTAATTCATTTGGAGGGGAAATAAATTGAACTATTGTATAATAATGAAATATTCTTCGGAAGAAAAATGTTATATTGTGACCGTTCCGGATCTGCCGGGATGTATGGCGGATGGAAGGACGCCTAACGAGGCATTTGAAAATGTAAAAAATGTGATACAGGAATGGATAGATACGGCAAAGGCAGCAGGGAGGGAGATACCGGAACCATCTTTTGGGCAAGATAATTTTTAAGGGACAGCTTTTTAAGAGCCGTCCCTTTTTCTATTTCTTCTATATTATTAAAAGAAGATGAAATCTATAATACGATGTAGCAAGGATTGATGTTGTTGTGTCGCTACCTGTTGAAACTCGTCCTGTTGCTGTCTCATTTCCTCGAATTGTCTTTGTTGGAAATCATTCTACTGTTGCTGGAATAACTCCTGTTGCATTGCGTCCTGTTGGCAGTACAGGTTATTCATAGAAAAATCATCAAAGCCACCGCCAAAACCAAAATCATCAAACATCTCTCATACCTTCACTTGTTATTATTGTAGGCTCCGGGATCAGGATACCTTCCTCAATTGCTGCAGTTATCCAGGCACGTTTCGCGTCCTCGATCATTGCCGGAATATCCTGCCATCGTTGGCAGCAGGTGATACATCCGGGTAGATCTGGAATAGATACAGTGTAGCCGCCCTCAACTGGATCCTCAATTACCAGCATTGGATACGTTTCTATCATACCTGCAATCCTCCATTCTGATATTGATGACTAAGCCTGTAAAATGTTGTTCTGCTTAATCCAGTTAACCCCATCGCAGCCGCTGCGGTAATCTCTCCACGCGTCCAACGCTGCATTACCTCGCTGTAATTGGCTGGCAGCTGTACTTGTGGCCTGCCGTAGTTTTGCCAGGCCGGCTTATCCCGAATCCGGTCAACACCCTGTTTTTGTCGTTTTTGCGTGCGTTCTATCTCTTGGCTGATTGTATAATCCAGGGTACTTATTACGGTATCCAGAATCATATTACTAATTTCCGGATTGCCACAAGAATCAATTGTGGTTGTTGGAATGTCCACGATTTTTACGCGGATGTTATGAGCTCTATAATATTCCAACTCACTCTTTGCACTTCGTTTTCCGCCAAGAGCCTCCAGATCGTAGACGACCAGTGTGTCGCCTGATTTCAGTAGGTGGTTTTTGAGGTGCTGATATTCTTCACGTTCCGGTATTTTGCCATGAAATCGTTCGATTATGGTATTGTCGTCAGCTGCTCCTACCGCCTTTAATTTCTTCTTGTGAGTGGCGGTCCTATACGTAGATATGTAATAATAGGTTTTGTTTACATGCTCTATGGATCCTCCTAAGTGCTATTTTTCTTATTATCAGACGCGTCCGGGTGTTGCCGTATGTAGTAGGATTTGTCCGGCCACCGATCATAAATGGTGGACTTTTTGGAATATTATTGCTGAGTATCGTTGTGATTAACAGAGCGGTATTTCTGCCAGCGTGTAATCAGGGTTGCTATCGGTAGCAATACGGATACTCTTCGGCTGTTTTTGCTGACTGACAGAGTTTCTTCCTATTAAATGCTGTAATGTAATATTAACTGTTCTGTTTGCCTCTTCTGGTGTCAATCCAACATAATTGATAAGCGCAAATTCTGTTTTTTCAAGGACCTCATCAATATTTCTTTCTACAAGTTCGCTTAAATAATGGATCTCGTTTTCTGGCATATTATGTGCGCTCCTTCCTTTTTTGAGGTTTGCGGGGGGATCTCTGAGTTGATACACATTACAGGCTGTTAATCTGATTTAATAGCTCGTAATTTTATCAGCTCAAACACTGGTAGCCAATGCTAACGCATTCGTCAAAAAATAAAAACTGTCGATATTTTTATAAACTCTTAAAAATATGTTCCTGTCCTCTCCTACTTTTAAATAGATGTAACAGCTCAAGATTATTTTAACAACTGTTGGTTTTGCTTATCGTTTTATAAAACTGTGCATTTTGCACAAAACAAGTAGTTTTAAAAGCCGTTTTATTGACATTTATGTTACAACCGTACCCTTATAATATATATAGAGTACGGTTACCACTAGAACTTTTTGTTCCGTAAAACCAACAATCATTAACGAGCTCTTGGGCTGTTAAATTTATCTAAAAGTAGCACCGGTTAGAGACATAAATTTAATAGTCTTTAAAATAATCTATGGTTTATATACTCGAAACAAACGCTTTGCGTTGACCACGTCTTTAGGTTAATAAATATTACCGGCTAGTAAATTAATTTAATAGCTGGTATATCGTACTCGCTTAGGGCTCCCCGGCAAACCTCATTTTTCAGTTGTAAAAGTTCTTTTTTTCTGGAATTTCTTTGAAGCATCGGGCCGCTCCAAGAACAACCCGTATATAACAGGGAGAATGAACATCTCCTTCAGATCTGATATATACATTATAGAACGACCGTCCCAAAAAGTCTATTGACACACCGCACAAAAGCTATTGTGCGTAACTCTCATCCAATTCATTTAATAAACTGACAACACTCACCTTTTTCCTATAAGAACAAACACATACAAAATTTTATGCTATAAAGCCATTCTTGTTGTGAAATCTACACATAATTTTATTGCTTTTCTTCACTTTTCTCCTTAAAAATCGTTCGTCATTTTGCACAACAGAATATTCAGATATCTGAATAAAAATTGAAGTATCCCAAAAAGCATTCCAAAAGTCAAACTGACGAAAATGCTATTTATCCACATAAATACTGTATTTTCAAGGATTTCTATGATACTATTTCCACATAATCATACAGAAAAGAGGTGTTGTGCAAAATGACCAATAAAATTGATTACGGTGAATGGAATCCTGACCGCATTGAAACAGATAACGAGGATCTGAGGAGGACTATCTACGCCTATTACTGCAACAAAGGCTACCCGGACGACCTTCAGTGCATTATTGATAATGCAGCGCATATAATAGCAGCTGACAGGTCTATGGACGAACATAGGATCGGAGATATGTTAATGACCGCCGCTGGCGCAGCTGACATCTGGGCATTCTGGGAGGGGTTCAAGGCCTGTACAGATATTGTGACCGGTAGCCTTTTTCAGAGAATCCTTATACAGCATAGCGAAACGGAGTACTCCGATGAGTGAGCCGTGGGAAATCTTTCAACGTGCATGGGAGCATGGTTTCAATGTTGGATATCTGCAAGGTTATATACCGTTTAGGTTCATCCTAAACCGTTACTATTATTTTTCCTCCAAGGGGGTTGAACTGGAGGACGTGTACAAAAAACTAACAGATGAGGGCTTTTTTGATTGGTATTTATATAATAGGTAGGTGATAATTAAAATGAAATACAAAAAAAATTTTGAGGTAGCGGATATTCTGGAGCTCATCAAAATTTCAAACGAATTTATCGAGAGGAATCGCAAAATCTGTGAACGACTTGCTGCCGGCATTCCCACCCATGGAATCATAGACTCTCTGGTTCCGGAATTGGTCAATCTATATGGCGATTACGTGGTCCAAATAAATCAGTATGAGTCCGACGAATCCTACATTACCCTGGCAATATTAGTCTCCAATGATTATGACATATCCGCTCATAAATTGATTTCTGAAGCCCGGCAGCGACTGCTAGAAAAATACAACAATCAATACGGAGATGCTACCCTGTCACTCATAGAGTATCAATATAACTCTATAATTGATCTTAAACTCCATAGCCCCCAAGCTCACGCGATCCGCAAGGGGAATATACTTTGGAAACGAACCGACAAACATTATATTCTGAATACTCTTATACCGGAATTAGTTCATATATACAGCAATTATATAATACAGATTGTTCAGTACAAAACGAGTCTAGCGGATATTTCGCTAGCTATACTAACCAGCAGTGATCTTGACGATTATGAACGCGCATTAATTTACCGGCAGCGTCAAGGCATCGAACGAAAATATAATGATATGTATGAGGCAGGTACACTAACTATCATTGAATACAGTTATGATCCGGTAGTTAATCCGGAAGTACACGATCCGGTGGCCGACATGCTCCGTGGAGGAGATATACTTTGGAGAAGAGAGGAGAATAACGATGAGTCAAAATGAAGAAAAAACTGCCGAGGAGCTGGCTTATTGTGTAAAATCAGACATGGATATAGAAAACATTGTCGGTAAATTTAAACATGATCTGCAGGAACTGGATTACGGAAACATGGTTGCTGCTATCCGAAAAGCCATCGAACACCTGAACCAGGGCTGCACGGTTAATTATGTTGCAGACGGCTTCAGAGAATGGTATGGGATAGCTATTGATACAGATGAACTAAAGAAAATATTGCTCCAATCAAAAGACCTTTTACCGGAAGAGGAACGAAAGGGAAATATCGATAAGAACTTGCTCACCATAGAGAGACCGGAGGACGGCAAGAAAATTGACCTGGCTTACTTGCAGCACAAATACAAAAAGGGATATTCTTATATAGATGATCTGTATAGGAAAAATATATTTAACTACAGCGGCAGTGATCTCTGCGAGGCTCTGTATTTCCAGGCGGTCTGCAGCCTATGCAAAGACCGCTCCGAGATAGACGAGTACTTCAAAAATCTGAAAATGGAACGAGAAGCCGCACAGAAGAAAGAAGAACAAACAACTGAATAATTTTCTCCTGTAGAAAGAGACCCACTCCCCGGGTCTCTTTTTCCGTATTCTCCAAAATCGCCCCAAAACCCCTAATATCACCTCAAAACCTACCAATATCGCACCAAAAACTACCAATATCGCACCAAAACCGTTTTTTCCCGACATGTATGTCGGGAACATCAACTGTCCCTATCCTAATTACGCCACATACGGCATTATTGCCTTTTACTTATGCCACATACGGCATTAACTTTTAATGCTTATGCCCTATACGGCATTAACTTTTAATACTTATGCCCTATACGGCATTTTTAATTATCAATTATGCCTCATACGGCATTAACAACTCTTTCTAAAATATCACTTATGCCGTATGCGGCATTAACACCCTTTGATTATGCCGTATTTGGCATTTTCTATTTTTTCTCAATACCTGTTCTGATATACCCCCGTTTTAAAAATCCGTATTTTTCTAAAGTAGACCTGCTTAGAATAGAATTTACGCGCCGTCCTTTTTCTGAAAGTGCTGATTTTAGGACAAGTGTTTCCGGATTCTTTAAAATATCAACTTTTACGGAGAACCAGGATTTCTAAAAGTTGGCAGTAGGATTAATCAAAAATTACCTGGAAACCAAACAAACCATTCTATAAATCATATAAATATTGCTACTTTTTTAACTTTTATTGTTCTAAATTCCAACTTTTATAAAAAAATGTCAACTTTTTGTTCTAAAAAAACAAGTGATTTTACTAGAAGAGAACAACTTTTACTCCCCTAAAAGTTGACGTTTAAAAGTTGAAACAGAACCTGAAAACCGGTCCTACTGATTAATGAATTCTAATGTATCGGATGCACCAGCATAATATGCCAGTTGTTCTACGCGCTCGCTACGGGATCTCATACAGAAAATCAGATCGTCTATAATACTCCTGTCGTTATTTGTTAATTGCAAATTCTCATACCGCCATTGTAGTTCCTCTAAATCCCTGTTGTCCTGTGCTACCGCCTCAGTTTTGCCTATCTGTCGCATAGATTCCAGCCGGCGTTGTTCAAAAATGCCGCCAATGTTAATTTCAATCTCATCCATTTTGTAAAAAACCTCCCACATAATTATAATTATACTATACCTATGTACAGGATATTTTACAATTATTACCGTTCGCCATTTTTCGACACTTGAACGGTGTCTATTTTATTGTCGTCCGATGTCTAATATGCTATATTTGTATTAATATGGAAGGAGAAATTTATAAGCACTATAAATCATGCTGCAGCAGCCAAAAATTTTTATGAATATTGGATGGACAAATGATATGAAAAAGGCGAAAGTCAGCCGTTCTGGTTGTCGCTGCTACGACAGGTTTTTGGGATTAAAGAACCGGAAAAATATATAAAATTTGAGGAGCAGGTAAAATTAGATCATACGAACTTCATTGATGCATATATTCCACAGACAAGAGTATTGATAGAACAAAAAGGGCGAAAAAGAGGCCTTCGAAAACCTACCAGACAGGCAGACGGTTCTATCCTTACTCCATTTGAACAAGCTAAACGATACAGCATTGAATTACCATTTTCAAAACACCCGCGCTGGGTAGTAGCGTGCAACTTCAAAGAATTTCATATTTATGATATGGAAAAACCTGACGGTGAACCAATAATAGTCGAACTTAAAAACCTTTACAGAGATTATTATTTGTTACAATTCCTAGTAGAGGAACGTGAAGAACCATTAAAGCGCGAGGTTGATATTTCAATGGCTGCCGGCGATATCGTTGGCAGGCTTTACGATGCTCTTGCTAACTAGTATGATGATCCCACCTGCGAACATTCCCTGCGTAGCCTTAACATACTATGTGTACGATTTGTATTTTGTCTGTATGCAGAAGACGCTGGAGTATTTCCTCATCATGGACAGTTCAGAGATTATCTTTCTGGGTATAGTCCGCGTCATATGCGTAATGCTGTAATAGATCTATTTCAAACGCTGGATACTGAAATAAAAAACAGAAGCTCCTACCTCCTGGATGAATTGAAAGATTTTCCGTATGTAAACGGCGGTCTGTTTGCGGACGAATGAAGAGCGATTACAGTTATTCGACACAGCTTGTATACAACACTTTTCCATGGCCATCTCCTACTGAAAACCAAAAAGCTCGTATAGAGCAGACCGCCCAGACAATTTTGGACGCAAGAGCGTTATATCCGGATTGCAGCCTAGCAGATCTTTACGATCCTGTAACGATGCCAGAGGAATTATCTAGGGCACACCGTTTGAATGATAAAGCTGTTATGGAGGCTTATGGAATTACGAAGGATGATCCGGCTTTTTTCTCTGAAGAGGCATGTGTAGCTGAGTTGATGAAAAAATATCAAGAATTGACATCTAAATAACCGCTAAGGAGGTCCCTATGAAACAGCTTGTCTTCCAGACCTTAGAAGAATCTGAAAAATATTGGTCTTCAGCACCTATCGAGGAAAAGAAAAAGATAATTCAGTTTAGTCATCAAAAAGATTCTCTTAATACAAATTATTCTATCTGGGGCGCGCCAACAGTTGAATTTTTAAGAATTCTTTTGTGTGATCTATATCAAATCTGCGATATATATTCAAGATACGATTCTCTAAATCAATTGGAAAAACATGGATTAGCGCACATAATTATTTCCGCTACATCTGCCTATATTGAAGGTAGATATAAACATATTTTATTAGCACATTATCCTGAAGATAACGTAAATAAAGTCGTATTTTTATCCATATCTTCAGATTGTTCTAAGACGATGAATAAACTTCAGGTTTTCTCTATGGACACTTTGCAGATAACTAATGAATTCAAAATTCCGGACCATATAAAAACAGATAATGATTTAAAAAACTGGTTACAAACTGAATGCAATACTAAAGAAATCCATCTCTTTAACGATGTATTTGAAAAATATGATCCAAACATTATTGATTATTTTGGAAATTATATACATCCGAGAGTAAAGCAAATCATCGGTCATGACGATATCTGGGATCGAATCAAAAACTACAGAAATTTGTTGGCTCATCCGCAAGAAAAAGTCAATGAGCGGGCTTTAAAGATGGCTTGTGAGGCACTCCTCTCTGAGGAGTTTATGCATAGAATAGAAGGAATTTCTCTCTGGTTGTTATTATTACTACCATCGCAGCAGCAAGAACTTATAGATAGGTTGAACTTTTAAAGCCTTGTCAAAAAACGGAATATATTGTATTATAAAAACAGACTACTAAGGATAAAACCGTAGGAATACGGGTGAATGAAACTGTTAACCAGGTCTTAAAGAAAAGGAGTTAAAATGAACCAAGAGCTTGTGTTAAAGGTAGTCGCCTATATCGCCGACCGCCTCGGCAACCTTCCGGATGACTCGGTATCCGGATTCGAAAATTACACAAATGATGAAATTGATGCTGTTCCAAAAGAAAGAACTTTAGGTGGTATCCATTGGTGCAAGCAAATAGTTGTAATGATTGCTGGCATTGTTGTTAATTTTATTATAGGTTTTTTATTTTTTATCATTTCATATACTTGTTGCCCTCAATATATTTATAGCAGCAATCAAGTTGTTATCTTAGAAAATTCTAAACTTATCAGTGAAAACATCAATCAAGGTGACAAGATACAGATTAATTCAATTCATCAGTTTATAACTAAATCTGATGGCACCATTATTGAAATATATGACCCTAGCGAAGGCGCAGATAAATCAGTAAGTACATTTAAAACTAATTCGTATACTGAAATTTCTACAGTTTTAAATTATGCGACTTTTAATTCAGATACTGTTTCTTTCTTGCCTATGAGTGAAAAAGATGTTAAGACTATTGAATTTGAAATAACTTTGCAAGATGGAACAGAAACAACGAAAATAGTCAATGTTAATCCTGTTGAATATGAAAATAAAAATAATATTGGAAAGTCTTATACTTGGGATACAATTGGCTTTTCTGTGACTACTGATTTCTTAGGATTTGCAGAAGGTATGAAACAGGCATGTTCTAAATTTGGTCAATCTGTCTGTTTGTTATTCGAAGCCATTGGTTCTTTGTTTGTCTCTAGTGATGCATGGGCACAAACGGGAGGCATTATCTCAGTTTTCCGTGTGTCTTCGCAAGCAGTTAGTTTAGGTGCTGGTGTCTTCTTTTCATACTGGGGGTTGCTTTCAGTTAATTTAGCGATTTTTAATCTTCTTCCATTCCCAGGACTTGATGGCTGGCATATTGTAGTTGCTGCTTTTGAAGGAATTAGCAAAAAGAAAATTCCAAATAAAGTAAAAAGTATAGTTTCATTTATTGGAATGATATTATTATTTGGTTTGATGATAGTTCTATTGGTAAAAGATTTATTCTTTTAAGGTGTATCATGGATAGTTTATTTGAACGTTATTTGACAAAAATTGGAGCAAATAACGAAGAAATGTTGCTTTCTTTTT
>ERZ779850.1001-NODE-1001-length-30501-cov-10.210997_pt1 | contig 30501 bp, 24 predicted proteins | sample MGYA00511249_ERZ779850 | MGnify/ENA primary metagenome ERZ779850 (study PRJEB29588, sample SAMEA2162475) | human gut metagenome | biome: human gut; feature: human-associated habitat; material: faeces | place: Denmark | collected 2008/2010 ...
CCGCCGTTCTCATGCCAGCGGTAGAGCAGAAGCATTGCTCCGGTGGCGAAGGCTGTGGCCATGATGCCGGGATTGCATGTCAGGGTGTCGCGGTGAAGACCGTAGGCGGTGAGCATGATCAGCGGGGCGAGCATGGCGCGCAGGGTTGTCGTGCGTCTGCGCATGAAGGCGAAGACCACCGCGCACATGACTATGAGCGACAGGGCGGCGGGCAGTCGTGAGCTGAACTCGCTCACGTGACCCCACGGCAGCGACAACAGTGCCACGCACAGATGGTAGAGCGGCGGGCAAGCCGTCAGGTCGCCACCCGATGTGAAGGGCAGTATCAGGTTTCCGTCTTTAAGTATCGATACGGCCACAAGCGCTTCGCGTGGCTCGTCCATGCTGAAGAAGTCGTTTTGCCAAAGAAACGGCAGCAGCATTGCCATGGCTATGACAACAACTGCGATGAGGGGAATGTTTTTCCCGAATGTTTTCATAATATATCTCAGTTTTCCTTTTTGGTTGTTCGGTATGCTCCGTTATTAATGCTCGTAAGGGCATAAGCCGGCATAATGAAAGACTTTTATTCATGATGTCGGGCTTTTTTAATAGTATGCAAAGATACAGTAAAAGAAGGAGCGCAGCAAATTTTGAAGTTTCAAAATGCTGCGCTCCACAGTGTATGAAAATTATTACAGATTAAGTTTCATGCCCGCTGCAACAGTTGCCCGAGGCATTGTGAAACCTTTATTTATTTCGTATTTCTGTGCGAGGAGGTTCTCACCTCTCACATACAGATGCAGTGCCTTGCCCACGCGCAGGCTTGCCGTGAGGTGCCAGAGGGCGGCGTGCGATGTGTCGTCGGTCGATTCGCTGGTGAGCAGACCGGCAAAATACATCAGTCCGGTGTTCAGGGTTAGCCGGTTAAGGGTGTATGTCGCTCCGGCATACAGCTTGTGCTCGGGTGCGCCGGTGATGTGTGCGCTCGTGTGAAGATAGCTGTAGTTGGCGTTGACGGTGAGGTTCTGCGATGCACGCAGCGCCATTTCGGCCTCCACACCGCTGTTCTCCGTCTTGCCGGTGTTCATGTTCAGCGGTCGTCCGTCGGTGAATACGGTCGTTATGAGGTTGTCGGCCTTGAGGTAGAACACGTTCACTCCGGCCTTCAGACGGCCGTCCATGAACCGCTGCGACCACGACAGCTCGTAGTTGGTCATGCTTTCCGCCTCCAGATCCGGGTTCTTAGGATTGAACATATACATATCCTTTATGGTCGGATTGCGGAATCCGCGGCTAACCATTGCCCTTATCTCGGCGTCGGACGAGAGCCGGAACGACAGACCGCCCTGCGGTACGAGCTGTGTGCCCGAGCGCGAATGATGGTCCACACGAAGTCCTGCTCCTGCCGTGAGCCACGGCGTTATGTCCTGTCTGAAGTCCACATATCCGGCGAATTCGTCCTGCGTCTTGTCGGCTATCACCTTCTCTGCGCCTCCCTCAATGGCCCTGTTCCAAGCCTTTCCGCCGAAGTGCTGGTAGTCGAAACCCACCGTTGTGCGGTTGCCTCCGAACAGTTCCACACTCTGATAGAGCGATACTCCCGCCATGACATCGTCGTGCAGATAGAGCGATGTTTGCGGATTCTCGTCGGCGGTGTGGCCGTCGTTTATGTTGTGATGGCCCCAGTTGTAATACACCCGCAGCGCTCCCGATGTGCGGTCGTAGTCGTTCACCAGTGCCAGGGCAGCCGTTCCGCGTGTTATCTTCATGTCGTTGTCTATCAGCGGAGCCGATACCGGTCCGGGGTTCGAGCTTTTGAAGTAGGTCACATTGGCCTCGCCGCTCGCCTTCCAGTTGTCGCTGAACGCCCATACAGGCCGGATGAATCCGGCGAACTGCTCAAACTGCGAGTTGGGACGGTGGCCGTCGGTGCGGCTGTAGGACAGTGCGGCGGCGTTGGAGAATCGTCCCGACTTCACCTCGTTGCCCACTTCGCCGTGCAGCGAACCGTACGATCCGCCCTCGAACGATATGTCTGTCCTTACGCCGTCGGCCTTTGCCTGTCGCGTAACGATGTTCATCACGCCGCCCATGGCGTTAGATCCGTAGAGCAGTGAGGCCGGTCCGCGCAGCACTTCCACGCGTTCCGCCGTCATGGTGAGGCACGCGTCGGGTATGGGATGGCCGTAGAGCCCCGCATACTGCGGTTGTCCGTCCACGAGAACAAGCATGGACGCGCCGCTGCCGATGCCTCGCAGCTTTATCGAACCCGCCGCTCCGGTGGACACTCCGTAGCCCATCACTCCGCGGCTCGTCACGAACAGTCCCGGCACAAGCTCGTTGACTGTGGGCAATACCGACTCGCGGAAGTCGGCGGTGAGCTGTTTGCGGCTGACGGTGGATATGGTCATGGGCAGATGTCGCACGTCGGTGGTGTTGCGTGTACCCGTGACCACCACCTCGGCGATGTTCTGTCTGATGGAATCATTGAATATAGTTGTTTCAGCACCGGCCGCCGCCGATGCCATGAGAGCCATGCATATTGCCGTCAGTCTCATAGCTTCTGTTTTAATCTTTCAACAAGTTGGTCTATCTCGTGCAGGCGTGTCGGGATGTCGATGCGTTGCGGGCAGTGCGGCACACATTGTCCGCAGCCTATGCAGTGGTTGGCCTGGCGCTCCTCATCAACGGCGCGGTTCTGTCCGATGATGAACTCGCGGCGGTAGCGTGCGTAGTTAGGGTCGCGCTTGTCTTCGGGCAGACGCTCCTCGCTCTTCACGAGATTGTAGTGTAGAAGTACGCCCGGAATGTCAACACCGTATGGGCACGGCATGCAGTATTTGCAGTCGTTGCACGGTATGAGCATGAACGTCAGGATCTTCTTTGCTATCTGCTCGAGGAAGTCCTCCTCTTCCTTCTTCAGCGGAACGAGCGGACTGTAGGTGAGAAGATTATCCTTCAGGTGCTCCATATAGGTCATTCCGCTCAGCACTGTGAGCACTCTCGGCTTGCTGGCAGCATATCTGAACGCCCACGACGCCACCGTCTTCTCAGGCGCGCGCTGCTTTATCTCCACGGCGATGGGCTCCGGCACGTTGGAGAGACGGCCGCCGAGCAGCGGTTCCATCACCATTACCGGAATCTTGCGCTTGTCGAGTTCGTTGTAGAGATACTCGGCATTGGTGTTGCTGTCGTTTATGTCCTTGGCGTGTTTCCAGTCAAGATAGTTGAGCTCAATCATGGCAAAGTCCCATTTGTATTTGTCGTGGTTGGCCAGAAGATAGTCATACACGCTTACGTCGCCGTGGTAAGAGAATCCCAGATGGCGTATGCGTCCCTTCTCGCGCTGTTCGAGCAGCCAGTCGAGAATGCCGTTGTAGATGAACCGGCGGCGGAATTCCTCCATGCCGCTTCCACCGATCATGTGGAGCAGATAGAAGTCGATGTAATCCACCTGAAGTTCCTTGAGCGAGTTCTCGAACATGGCTATCGACCCTTCGCGCGTCTGATTCTCTGCCGCGAAGTTCGACATCTTGGTGGCTATGAAGTAAGAGCTACGCGGATGACGGCTCAGGGCGATGCCCGTAGCTCGCTCCGACATGCCCTGGCAGTACATTGGTGACGTGTCAAAATAGTTCACACCGTGCTCTATTGCGTAGTCTACGAGGCGGTTCACCTGCTCCTGATCGATGGGCGAGTCGGCGTTCTCGCGTGCCGATCCGCGCTCTTCCGACGGCAGACGCATCATGCCGTAGGCGAGTATCGAGACCTTCTGACCCGTTTTCGGGTCGGTGCGGAAGGTCATCTTACCCTTCGGCGGTTCCACCTGATTCTTGTAGTCGTCTTCTGTCGAGAGGTCCTTCTCCTTGCATCCCGTCATTGCCGCCGTAGCCGCGGCAGCCGTTCCGCCCATGAGTTTGAGGAATCCCCGTCGTGATATCTTGTCTTTTATGTTAGTCATATATGTTTCTTTATTGTGTGTTGACAATTATTTGTACCGGTGATGTGCGTGTGCTCATCTTCTGCGGTGCACCTCGTGACCCTCCACGTAGATTGCCGGGAACGGCCGCGAAGGACAAAGATTCTCGCACGCTCCGCATCCGATGCACATCTCTTCGTTGACCACCGGTATCTTCAGACTTGCTTTCTTCTCGTCCTTATGCTCTTCCTCCTGTGCCTCGGGATAGAGAGGCACCATGGTGATGGCGCCCACCGGGCAGTGGCGCGCGCAGTTGCCGCAGGCCTGTCCGTCGGTTATCGGCACACAGTTCTTTCTTATCCACACGGCGTGACCGAAGTGTATGGCCGTCTTCTCGGCACTCGTGGTGAGCTTGATGGCACCCGTCGGGCACACCTCAGAGCAGCGTGTGCATTCCGGACGGCAGTAGCCGCGCTCGTAAGACATTTCGGGCTGCATGAAGGTGTCGAGCTTTGTGGATGGCCGCAGCACGTCGTTAGGACACTCGGCGACGCACAGCTGGCACGCCGTACAGTGCTGGGCCATGTGCCGTGCCGACAAAGATCCCGGCGGAGTGATGCGTGTCTGTCGCTCGGGGCTAACCTTTTTCTCTATCTTTGCCAGTCCGCCGTCCAGCTTAACCTTCTCCTCGGCTATGGCAGCCGATGCAGCCGCCGTCACCGCTCCCAAGAGGAAAGCTCGTTTTGAGGTATCCACCTTTGCGCCGCCTTCAGTCTTTGCCGCCTTGGCAACGGCCGGTTTGGTTTTGCGCGTGGTGTAGCTTATGGCGTCGAACTTGCATTTTCCGAGACAGTCGCCGCACGCCACGCAGCGGCTGTAGTCTATTTTATGGTTCTTGACATCAATACATGCCGACTTGCAGTTGCGCTCGCAGAGGCGGCAGCTGGTGCATTTGCTCTCGTCGAAACGTATCTTCAGCCATGAGAAACGCGACAAAAAGCCGAGCACTGTGCCCACGGGGCAGATGGTGTTGCAGTAGGTACGTCCGCCGCGCCACGCCAGAACGGCAATGACGATGAACGACACGGCTGCCACAACGAACGTTGGCCACGAGCGCACCCACACGTCGCGTTCATAGAAAGCATAGCTGTCGAAACGCTCGGCTGCCATGGCCAGCAGATTGTTAATACCTATATATATAGGTTGCAGCAGGTTTGCCGCCATGCGTCCGTAGCTGCTGTAGGGGGCGATGAGCGCCGCCAGCGGCACCAGTCCGGCCACGAGCGTCACCACCATGAAGGCAAGCATGACGTAGCGCAGCCACTTCCTTTCGGGCGAATAGCTGTATTTGTTGCGGCGTCCGCGCCGTCCCAGGCGCGCGATGATGTCCTGCATGACGCCCAGTGGACAGATGACGGAGCAGTAGATGCGTCCGAAGATGAGCGTGAGCACGATGAGTGCCAGCACCACCAGTACGTTCAGCGCCAGCACGGCCGGCAGAAACTGTATCTTGGCCGTCCATCCGAGCCAGAAGCGCAGCGTGCCCGTGAAGTCGAGAAACATCAGCGTTATGAGCACATAGAACACCGCCGCGAGTATTATTCTTGTCTTTCTCAGCATCGTTAAGTGGTTTTATGGTTTTCTGATGAGATAATATCCTCCGAATGTCTGGAGCAGAAGTCCCGGCACGGCGCGCACCATCGAGGTGAGCACGCTGTGGTCGACGCTTATCATGGCGCGCTCTATGAGCAGACCGGCGAGCAGACAGCCTGCGGCCACACACGCCAGAGCGGCGGGCGTGACCCTGTCGGCCATGCGGCGGGCGAGGGCTGCCGACACCACGGCGAGCAGCACCGACTGCAACAGCATCGGCGGAAGCATTGCTCCGGCGGGGCGTCCGAAGAGCAGCGAGTTGGCGATGGGCGAGAGCACTGCGGTGGCAAGACCTACGGTGAGACCGTATTTGTAGGCTCCTATGAGTGTGAAGAAGAATATCGGCAGAAACATCTGTCCGCCGTAGGGTGCCAGATGGCACAGCTGCGGCAAGGCTATGTTGCCGAGCACAAAGAGAGCGGTGAGTACATAGGTGCGCTGCTCTCTGAGTGAGAGAGTGTACAGTTTGGCTTCGTGTTGCATAATGTTATTGTATGGTTATGTTTATTTGTCTATGCTGATGAGCTGATATTTGCGGCTGCCCAGACCTATCTTCTCCGCGTGCTCAATGGTGTGTGTGCCGTGGCGCGACTTGATGCGCTCAACGAGCGGAGCGTTGTCGTTGCCCTCGCTTGGAGTCATGTTGAAGATGATGTCCACGCAAGCCTGGTCGAGAGCCACGGGGTCGAGCGATGCCAGAATGCCATAATCCTTCAGCTTCACACTCTCAGGCTTCGACACGCAGTCGCAGTCCACCGACATGTTGTTCATCACGCTGATGTACAGAATGTTGTCGCCGAAGTAGTCGGCCACTGCCTGTGCGGCCGCAGCCATCGACTCGAGGAATCCGTCCTGATTCTGAGTATGTCCCCAGACACCCTCCACCTTGTCCTGATAGCCCGCCGAGTGGATGTACGCCTTGCCGTTGGCAGAGGCCACGCCTATGCTCTGGTTCTTTATCACTCCGCCCAGGCCGCCCATGGGATGACCCTTGAAGTGGGCGAGGTTTATCATGAAGTCGTAGTTATTCAGTCCCGTTCCCACGAGGTCGTACTTTATGTTGGTGGTGTCGCGCACCGGTATCTTGAACTCGCCCTTGGCGTCCATTATCTCCACCTTGGCAATCTTGGTGAATCCGTGTTCCTCAGCCACGCGCATGTGTTCCTCCGTGCTGCTGCGGCGTCCGCCGTATGCCGTGTTGCACTCCACGATGGTGCCGTCCACCTTCTTCACCAGCGGACCGATGAGTGAGGGCTGCAGATAGTTGGGGTTGCCGGCCTCGCCGGTGCTCACCTTCACCGCCACGCGCCCCTTGGCCTTGCGTCCGAGCGCCTCGTATATCTTTATGAGCGATTCGGGCGAGATGTCGCGCGTCACGTAAACCTTCGACTGCGCCATTGCGGCTGCCGACAATAATAATACAAGTGTGGAAAGCAAAAGTCTTCTGATCATATCTTTTTATTGTTTAAATGGTTTTGTCCGGTCTGTCAGGACGTCGTGTCCTTGTGTGGGCGTGTGTTGATATGTCGTGCCGTCGCCTGTCGGGCTGGTTGCGTCGCGGTGGCGGTGTGCGCTTTGTCAGATTGTTTCAGAATGAGACTGTTAAAGGTCTTATATGTTGACAAAGTTATGAAAAAAACGGAAATATCCGCATCTCGGATACAAAAAAAATAGCGTTACACCTTACTGTCTGTCATCCGGCGCATGGTGCGCCCTATAGTTGCGTGCCGTCACGGGCCTTGCGTCGGTAAACTGTGGCGTGTGCACAGGGCTTGTCGCAAGGGCTGTGCACACGCTCGCAGATGTATGGCGGTAGAGTGGGGCTGCGCGTCGTGCGCAGCGATGTTACGCCCACGGTGCAAAGATATGCAAAAACATTGTCGGCGGCCGCAAAGATATTACGGAGAAAACAACCATTTTTACTGATATACGGTGCGCCATTCCGTTACGCGGCTTGCGGGCGGACGAGGCTCGGCGGGACCCGGAGAGTCGGCCGGGCAGGCCGTGGCGAAACGGGCTTAATGACGCGGTTTTCTGCATATATATGCAATTTGAAAAGTAAAAAATCCTGACAAAATTTTTTCGCGAAATAGAAAACGGAGCGCGGCGAAATGGGCTTTCCTGGACGGAATTTTCTTTATCTACCCTTATGATTCCCGCTTCCGAAAGGCACGAAAAATCGGTCGGTTTTGCGAAATGGGCTTTTTCGCACCCTGAAACGGGCCATATCAGAGCACGATATTGGGCATATCGCAGCACGAAATGGGCCATTTCGGACTGCAATATGGGCCATTTCGCAACGCGACACCGGGGCCGTCGGATTGCCGGAAAGTGCAAACCTCTGACTGACAACCACTTGCGCAAATCGCTCAAAACTCGCGTATTTGCGGCCAAAAGTTTTGCGGCGCGAAATAAGTGGCTTAATTTCGAGTTGAGGGTGAATATTTATGCAAAACCGATTTGCAGAACTGTATATTTATACATTATCGTCGTCGGCTTTACCTGTTGCCTGTCCGTGGATTGGCGTTGCGCGACGAAATACGGCGGTAGCGCACCTGTCGTGATGCGACGGACGGGGCACAGGGATGTGGACGGCAGAGGCGTGCAGGCCGACATGAAACGAACTGTCCGTAAACACATTCCGGACGGGGCGCACACTAAAATCTGTTTGATATGTCGAATATTTTTAAAAAAAGTATATACCTTATTTACAGAGGTATATCAATATTAATATTTTTTTTAAAAGAAATCTTCGGCAAAGATATCCATTATATGCTTTGTAACAAAATATTATGCTAACAAAAGCCTTTTCGTTCACATAATTTAACGGATAAAAGTCACAATCGGCGGAAAATATATAACAAACCGCTAACCCTCTGACACACTTATTTTTATCTGTTTTATGCCGCTTACAAATAGTATATACCTCTGTAAATGAGGTGTATGATATATAAAGGATATAATTAAGCAAAATATCTGAAAATTAAAAAAAATAAACAAAAAGGATTTGCCGCTCTAATCAACGTCAATCTTTAGGCAAAAATATATGTTATGTCGCTATCAATTCTTAATAATTGAGTACTTCTTGCCTGTGCGCAACGGCGGACAGGAACTTTGGTCGTGGACGAAATGAAATAATGAACATTAATAACAGAAACTATAAACTAATAAGGACATGAAGAAAAAAAAGTATGTGAAACCTCTGGTTACGGTTATTGGTATGGAGGCTGAGCCGGTGTTGGCGAGTTTATCATCGTATAATCCCGGCGGCGATCCGACAGATCCTGGCATTGATATTGATGAAGGTATGCCGGGCGATGACGGAACTGACTTGGAAAAAAATAAGTATGGACAGAACTCTTATTCTGTATGGGATTAATGTGTAACAAATAACGGTGTATAAATTGAAAGTAAATAACATGAAGCATTTTACTAAATTGTTTATCGGGATATTGTTCCTGATATTGGGTGGCACACAGAGTGGCTTCGCCCAGACCATTGACGATTTGCTGCTGAAGGTGGCTGTCAACCCTAAGGATGTTGCAGATAAGGATATTTATGTCTTTCTGTACAACGTAGATGAAGGGAAGTTTGTGCATGGTGGTGGAGAATACGGTATGCAGTCAGTATTGAGCGAACGAGGCATCCGTTTCAAGGTGGTTTCTGCAGACAATGGCGGATATTATCTTAAGTCTGCTATTTATAATTCAGCCAAAGGAAGCTGTCTGGCAATAGACTTGGGAGCTACTGAAGGAAATAATTCATATAAGACTTATGTTGACAGACCGGATGATGAATATGCAAATTTGCATTTTGATGCTGTAAGAGGTCAGAATAATATTTATTATCTGAGAACTACTATAGTCAATGGTAGTAGTTGGTGGCAAACCTCTACAAATTATTATTACCATTTCGATAAAGAATACGTTCATGCAGGAGAAGGACGTACTGCGGATAATCAGGACAAATGGTGTCTTATAAAGCGCGATGACTACAATGAAATATTGAAGACTGTTGCGGAACAAGGACGTTACAATATCACCGGACTTATCGGAAACTCACGCTTCCTCAGAAATGTAAGTGATACGGATAATAAATTCTGGTCTGTGACAAATCTGGATTATGGCACCTCTGACTACTGTACAACCATAGATCCTAATTTGGGAACAACACAGGCAAACGATGGATATGTAGCGACTTATGGAGCTTTCGGTTGTGTGGAGATTGGTGCTGTAAATGTAGATAACGGTCCCGTAGAATTCTATCAGACAATCACAGGTCTGAAACCTGGACTTTATATGGTGGAGGCACAGGCTTTCTTCGACAAGAATGACTATGCAACATATAAGAACGGTGCATACAATAATGATAATACAACAGGTGCTTCAAATGCATATCTGTTTGCAAACGGAGAAGAAACACTGATACCGGTTCTCAATAGCACAGACCAAACTACTTTTGAAAAGTATACAACTGATCTTAAGGATGCTCTTGACAGCAACAATAAGATTTATTTCCGCCGCAACGTCGCAGCAGCCTATTTCCTTGCCCAGGAAAATAAATACGAACCGAAAGAGGCTTTCCATAGAGTAAGAGTATATGTTAATGTAACGGATGATGGCAACGGAACCGGCACGCTGAAGCTGGGTGTGAATAAAAAAGGTACGAAAGGTCGTGTATATGTAGACAACTTCGGTCTGTATTATATCGGACAGAACGAAATAGGTCTTGACGCTTATCAGCGTGATGTAAAAAAGGTTGATCAGAACACATACCTCCAGCCGTATCCGTTCCACCTCAGCCGCAAGTTCGTGTTGAATGCATGGAATGCCATAACATTGCCTTGTGATGTAACAGGTTCTCAGATAATGGAGACATTCGGTGCTGACGCCAAGCTCTGCAAACTCGAGGGTGTTAACCCACAGAACAAGGATCAGATACTTTTCTCAACTGTTAGTCTCACCGATAATTATTCTACACCTGCAATAGTGCATGGCGAATGTTATCTTATCTGGGTTACAAAAGGTCCTGTTTGGGAGGAAAATAAGGAATACACATTCCTTGTGAAAAAAGAAGGCGACCCGGATGCACCATCTCAGAATATGACCTTCCCATACGGAAACATCTACACCATCAATGGTGTGAGCTGTCCTGACGGTATAAGCATGGTCACTCCGAAACAGAATTATAAGACAGTCACTACACAAACCGGAACATTGAAGTATACATACTTCTATCATCGTCCTGGAGAAAAGCAAGGTGATACACCTGTGCCCGCAGGTTCATACGTCATGTCGGGTGGCAAGATGTATCATCTGCCGCAAGCATGGGATGGTCTGCTCGGCACATGCTGGTACATTACAGATATGGGCACGAGCAGCAATTCCAAAGTTCTTGCCATCGATGGTGAAGGTGGAACAACCGACATCAACGGCATCGTGACAGAAGTGCCTGGCGATAAGGCAATGGAAGGTGTTTACAACATCAATGGCCAGAAGGTGGCTGATGGCACATCGCTCGAAGGTCTGCCAAAGGGCATATATATCGTGAACGGTAAGAAACATGTTGTAAAATGACAAATACAAATACAAAGAAAGTAAAGTAACAAAGAAATTTCATCATGCGATAATTTTTGGCCGTGAGGTTAGAGTTATGCGGGGTTGTATCTGGAGTCAGATACAACCTTTTTTGTTTTATGTCCGTGGCGCGCCGCTGTCCCTATGGCGTTGGGTCGCGACGTGCGTGGCAGTCGTTGATGAAGGTATGATTTACCGTAAAAATGGTAAAGGCAAATATTTCCGGAAGAAATGATTTTGTAGTATCTTTGCATCGTGAAGGTGCGGGATGTGCATGCAGCGCCCTGCACCGAGCGTTAAACAGAGTGTTGTTCAGAATAACGTAACAGTACATTATTATATAAATATGTTGATTGAAAATATAAAATCACCGGCAGACATCAAGATCCTGCCGGCAGAAAAACTGAGACTTCTTGCCGCCGAGATACGCGGAGGCATACTCAAACGTGACAGTATGATAGGCGGACACGTGGGTCCTAACCTCGGATTTGTTGAGGCTACGATTGCGCTGCACTATGTATTCAATATGCCGAAAGACAAGATTGTGTTCGATGTGTCGCACCAGATATATCCGCACAAGATGCTTACGGGACGTGCTTACGGATTCATCGACAGCACGCGCATGGCCGAGGTGTCGGGCTACAGCAGTCCGGCGGAGTCGCCCGAATACGACTGCTTCGAGATAGGTCATACATCTACGTCGGTTGCTCTGGCTACAGGTTTGCAGAAGGCACGCGACATTCTCGGAGGCAAGGAGAACGTGGTAGCTGTCATCGGCGACGGCTCGCTGAGCGGAGGCGAGGCTTTCGAGGGCTTCGACATGGCTGCCGAACTGGGCACAAACATAATAATCGTGGTGAACGACAACGAGATGTCCATAGCCGAGAACCACGGCGGACTCTACCGCAACCTTAAACTGCTGCGCGAGACAAACGGCGAGGCTGAGCTGAACATATTCAAGGCTATGGGCTTCGAGTACAAGTATGTGGAGCAGGGCAACAACATCGAGACGCTCATCGAGGCTTTCAAGGCCGTTAAGGACACTCCGCATCCGACGGTGGTTCATATACACACGGAGAAGGGACACGGATGGGATCCGGCCGTGGAGAACAAGGAACAGTGGCACTGGAACATGCCGTTCGACATAGAGACGGGCGAGCTGAAGCCTGTCGAGGCTAAGGAGAGCTCGGCACAGATTCTGGGCAACTGGCTCAGAGAGGAGATGAAGCGCGACGAGAAGCTGGTGTGCATATCGGCAGCCGTGCCGGCATCGCTGGGCTTCGGACCCGAACAGCGCCGCGAGGCGGGCGCACAGCACGTGGATGTGGGCATCGCCGAGGAGGAGGCAGTGGCAATGGCGTCGGGCATGGCGCGCCGCGGTGCGCATCCGGTGTTCAGCACTTACGCCACATTCCTGCAGCGTACTTACGACCAGATGGCGCAGGACCTCTGCGTGAACGGCAATCCAGCCGTGATAAACGTGGTGGGTGCATCTATCTTCGGTATGAATGATTTCACTCACATCTGCTTCTTCGACATCCCGATGTTGAGCCATATTCCTAATCTTGTATATCTCGCTCCGGCATCGGTGGAGGAGATGATAGCCATGGAGAAGTGGGCAATAGAGCAGGACAAATATTCTGTCGCACTGCGTGTGCCGGAAGGAGAGGTGCATCACAGTGCCGAACCGTGCGACACCGACTATTCAGAGCTCAACCGTTACAAGGTGGTGCGTCGCGGCAGTGGCGTGGCTCTGATAGGTCTGGGCAACTTCTTCGCCAAGGCAGAACGTGTGGCCGACGCGCTGAAGGAATACGGCATAGAGGCTACGGTGATAAATCCGCGCTACATCAGCGGCACTGACGATGAGCTGCTTGAGAGCCTGAAGGCAGACCATCAGCTGGTTGTGACGCTGGAGGATGGCTGTGTGGACGGTGGTTTCGGTGAGCGCATAAGCCGCTTCTACGGTCCTTCGGACATGAAGACAATGAACTTCGGCGTGAAGAAAGCACTTTACGACCGCTACGATGTCCGGCAGCTGATGCGCGACAACAAGCTCACCGACGAGCAGATTGTCGAGGAGATACGCGGCATCATGAACAAGTAAAACTGTGCTGAAGGCGGCCTGTCATGGCACAGGTCGCTGCATAATACGAAACAACCCCGGCGTCAGCGCGAAGCGACGTCGGGGTTGTTATGTATAGGTGAGCATGTATTCGTGATAAGTGTTCAGACGGAGAACATGATGATTATCTGTGCTATTATCACCCGGACGAACATTCCGAGCGGATAAACCGACGTGTAGCTCACGGCGGCGGTGTCGCCTTTGAGTGTGTCGTTGGCGTAGCTCAGCGCCATGGGGTTGGCCATCGAGCCGCAGAGAATGCCGCAGATGGTGCCGAAGTCGAACTTGCGTGTGTGCAGGGCAAGCAGACCCACGATGATGAGAGGCACGACAGTGATGATGAATCCTGTGGCAACCCACATCAGACCTTCGGGGCGCACCACCGTGCTGAAGAAGTCGCTGCCCGCCTCCAGACCGAGACACGCCAGATAGAGTGACAGTCCGAGCTTGCGTAGCATGAGCGATGCGGAGCGCGTGGTGTAGCTGATGAAGTGGGCGCGCGGGCCGAGTGCTCCCACTAGTATTCCCATTATGATGCCTCCGCCGGCGATGCCGAGGTGCACGGGTGCGCTCATTCCCGGCAGATGGATAGGAATCATGCCTATGGCAAGGCCAAGTATCATGCCGAGGAATATGGCTCCGAGGTTCGGCTCGTTGAGCACTTGGACGGCGTTGCCGAGGAATTTCTCGGCATGTTCTATGTCGCTCGGTGCGCCGACAACGGTCAGATGGTCGCCGTATTGCAGTCGCAGGTCGTCGCTGGCAAGCAGTTTGATGTCGCCGCGCATTATTCGGCTGACGTTAACTCCGTAGGCTGTGCGCATGTGCAGTGCACCGAGTGTCTTGCCGTTGAGGCTGGTGCGTGTGAGCAGTATGACGCGACTCTCCACGTTGCTGTCTATCGCGTTCCAGTCGATGCGGTCCTTGTCGCGGTTCCAGTCTTTCTCCACCTTCTTTCCGAACAGGATGTCCATGGCTTCCGATTCGTCTATATTGGTCACCACGAGCACGCTGTCGTTCAGCTGCATCTTTGTCTCGGCCAGCGGCACTATCACCTTTCCGTCGCGCCAGATGCGCGAGATGATGAAATGGCGGTGGGTCATCTGCGATATTTCGGAGATGGTTTTGTTGTTTAGTGCCGGGTTCACAACGATGTATTGCGCTATGTATGTGTTGTCCTCAGTGTTATTGTTGCGCGGCTCGAGGTCGGAAGGCTTTACGAAGAAACGGCGTATGAATATCATAGCCAGAATCACTCCGACAACTCCGAGCGGATAGGTCACGGCGCATCCCAGTGCCGCTCCGCTGCTTGGCAGACATGCGCTGTTGAGTGCCTGCTGTGCCGCGGCAAGGGCGGGAGTATTGGTTGTCGCGCCGCAGAGTATTCCGGTCATGTTCGGCATGCTGATTCCGGTCAGCGGACACAGAAGTATTGCCAGTATGGTGCCGACGATAATCACGGCGAGTCCCCACATGTTGAGTGCCACGCCTTCATTGCGCATCATTCCCACAAAGCTCGGTCCGACGTGCAGACCGAGGGTATATACGAAGAGCAGCAGTCCGAATGTCTCGGCGAATCCCACCATGTTGGTGTCTGCTTTGAATCCTAATTGTCCGGCGATGATGCCTACGAAGAATACGAATGCAATTCCGAGCGAGATACCGCGTATGTGAAGTTTGCCAAGAGCAAGTCCCGCTGCGGTTATCATCGACAGCACAATGATGGTCTGTGCGGCCGTGTTTGTGCCGAGAAGTGCGTTTATCCAGTCCATTATGTATTGTTGTTATTTCACTTATGAAGATATTGCAGATAGTCGGAAAGAGTTTATCCTAAGTCACCCGAGTGCCGTTATATCTTATGCAAAGATATTGCCAACGAGCGGAAAGAGAGTTTACTCTTAATTTCCCGAGTGCCGCTATATCTTATGCAAAGATATTGCCAACGAGTGGAAAGAGAGTTTACTCTTAATTTCCCGAGTGCCGCTATATCTTATGCAAAGATAGTTCAACTTGCAGACACTGCAAAGAAAACTTTCCGAATTGTTTACACAACCCTGCCGTATGCGTTGCTATTCATCGTCTAAGGGCGTGTTTTTGAGTGCTCGCGGCTCAATTATTGACATTCTGTCAGGTTCATCGAGCACAGTCGATCACTATCTTTCCTTTGTCCGGACAGATGCGGATGGTGCGGTTCCCGTTATCATCCACTTCTTTAAAACAACCCTTCGGGCAGTCGACGGAGTAGGAATAGCCGCGGAATACGGCTTCGACAGACTTGTCGCCGATTGTTGTGAAGGGTAGCGGAGCATCGGTAGCGGAGTGCAGTTGCAGTGCCCAAGCGTCGTCGTTGCCGGCGTCGGGCGAGCTAACTTCTATTCGGTCGTCGCGCAGGACGATGCCGAATGTGTGGCCGTATTGGTCGGTGCCGCTCACTTCGAGCACACTTTTGCCGCGCTCCTTCACCGTAGGATTATCGAGACGGAGCTCCTCCGTGCTTCCGTCATCATTCACTTTCACAATCATGAGTCCCGCGCGGTCGTCGCCCTTGCTCCACATGAAGCCGTCGATTACGGGCAGCGTGTAGAACAGAAACTGGTTGCCCGTGCCCGGTTTGTCGAGATATTCCGACTTGAAACGCTCGTCAAACAAGTGTATGTCGCGGAATCTGAACCGTCCCTTCTCCCATAACAGGTTGGCGCGATAGTTGCGGCTGTCGTACCATACGGTCTTGTTGCCTTCGCCACGCACGTCGCTCACCGTGGTGACAGCCGTGGCAGGAGTGAGCTTGAAGTTCTTTCTGAACCATCGTCCCGACTCGCCGAGCGTCTCCACACGCAGCCGTCCGGCACGTCGGAGCGAGTCTATGAGCGGCATCTGCATCTCGAGTCCCTTGCGCATATTGTCCCAGGTGAACGAGTTTTCTTGTCCTGCCTGTGCATATCCGAAGGCGAGACACGGACCGTCGGTGAGCGCACTGAAGAAATAATCCACCCATTTGCGGTTCATTCCGGCGTGCGGATAGACCGGCTCGAGCGATATTACGCCCTGCCGTTCGTTGCCCAGTCCGTCGTCATACTGATATATCGGGTCGCTGCCCAACATCCTGAAGATGGGCACCGGTATCTGTCCTTCGGCTGTCTGGGCAGGCATGTATGCGTTGAGTCGGCTGGGATAGTAGGCCTGATTCCAGTATCCGCCCCACAGAGTGTAGCCGTCCGTGCCTATCTGGTCCTTGCAGTTGCACGACGCTTCTATGCCATACTTGTCGTGCATATATGCCAGTGTGTGAGCGTCGATGAACCACGAGCCCACCGATTTGGGGTAATATCCGAATATCTCCTTGAACTTCTGCATATAGACATCCACCAGACGCTCTCGCTCTTCCTTGGTGTAGCCGGTGCTGAAAGCTATGTTTGCGTGCGACACCCACGAGTATTCGCCGCGCCATTTCAGTCCCGCCGCCTCAATCTGCGGTTGAGTCAGCTCCCACCATGCGCCTATCTCCGAACCTTCTTTCAGCTTTGTCTTCAGCAGATTCTGGTACAGCGGATTTATGAGCGCGTCGTATTCGAGCAGGAATGTTGCCGGAAGATCGTAACGGTTTACCAGCTCCACCTGCCGGCAAACCGTCTCGTATAGCTTGCGGTCGGCGTCTTCCACGCGGTAGTCGGTCTGACGTATGAAGTTGATGATGTTTATTATTCTCGGCTGTTTGTCGGCCGGTGTCTTGCCTTTGCCGCGTGCACAAGCAGTGCCTGCGACTGCTGTCAGTATCAGTATGAGCAGCAGAGTTCTTGTTTTTGTCATGTCTGAGAAGATTGTTTTAGTGTTTTTATTACATCGTAGGTTGTGAATAGATAAGCAGTCAGGATGATTCTGTTTAAAGATAGGTCATGAGTATGTGCCACACGGCGAATATATGGCACACCGATCCGAGCAGAACGAAGAAGTGGAACACCGTGTGCATGAACCTGCGTTTGTTCAGACTGTAGAACACTGCACCGGTGATGTAGCTCACGCCCTCGGCTATGAGCCACGCCATAGACACGTCGCTCACGCTGTCGATAAGCGGTTTGAACGCTACGAGCACGCTCAGACCCATTGCCACGAAGCATATTGTCTCCACGTGGCTGTGGTCTTTCAGCCGCAGGAAACTCATGATTGTGCCGGCTATGGCAGCCGTCCAGATGAACACAAACAGTGCCCATCCCCATGCACCACACTCACGCAGGGCTATCAGAGTGATGGGCGAGTAGGATCCGGCGATGTGCCAGTAGATCGCGGCGTGGTCCCATCGGCGGAGCCGTTCCTTCCATTTCGACCAGGCGCTGAGCGAATGATATACGGTGGAAGCCACGTATGAGCACAACATTCCGAACAGATAGAGAATGATGCCGGTGGTTGCCCAGATGTTGCCGGTGTGCAGACACCAGGCTATGAACACCGCTCCTGCCACCACGCCCAGTATGATTCCTGCCGCGTGCGACCACGAGTTCCACAGCTCTTCCTTATGATTGAAGAATATTTTCATCTGTCTTGGTCTTGCCGTTTTGTCCGTTTGATATTCTCTCTTGTATGTCCTGCATCTTCCATCTGCGCTTCAGCGAGTATGTCTTTCCATCCCGTTCGATGATGCTGAATAGCGCGAAAGCCTTCTCCAGAAGGAAGTCACGCTCAGGATTCGACACTGTGTCTGCCTCGGCATAGAACAGTTCGGCAAGCATCTCCATGCGCGGCAGACGCTGTTCCTCGTCCATTCCTGCCAGTGCGAGCAGCACTTCGTCGGTTGTCGCGTTGTGGTAGAGTGCGTAAGGACCTACATATTGTTCGTAGAGTTGTTTTATCTCCTCGCGCCGGTCGGCCACTTCCTTTTTCTCGAGCATGCGTTCGAGAGCTGCCATGAACTCGCGTATGAGTCGCAGTATATAGTCACGTTGAAGCATAATGTTCTGTATGTTTTATTATAATTCGGGTGTTTGAGTGTTTGTTTCCGTGGCGTCGCCGATGGCGGTCTCGCCGCTTCCGCTGTCGTCTGTTGAGGCTGTCGTGTCGCCGTATGGGCGGTTAGCCTTCATTATGTGTTCGTATAGTTTCTTGTAGAATGGATGCCTTGTCAGCGTGGCAGTGTCGCCCAGGATTATGAGTTTCATCCTTGCGCGGGTTATCGCCACGTTCATCCGTCGCAGGTCGCGCAGGAATCCTATCTGGCCCTCGTCGTTGGCACGCACCAGCGATATTACTATCACGTCGCGTTCCTGTCCCTGAAATCCGTCAACGGTGTTCACGGAGATGAGGTGACGGTAGGGTTTGAAGAACTCGTTTTTCTTTATCAGCCGCCGCAGATACTGCACCTGTGCGCGGTAGGGCGATATTACGCCTACGTCGATGCTCTCGTCGAGCAACCTCTGTTTGCCTATCTTGCTGAAGTAGGATATGAGAGTGGCGACGGTGAGCTCGGCTTCCTGTCGGTTGATGCGGCCGAAGTTCTCGCCCACAAACTCCTCCTTGCCTTCGAGTGAGGACGTGTCTATCCACGTCATTGGGCAGTCGAGGTCGAGTATTCCGCGGTATTTTATCTGTGGTGCGGTGGTTATCTGTCCGTGATAGAACCACTCGTTGGGGAAACGCATTATCTCCTCGTTCATGCGGTATTGCACAGTGAGCAGTGTCACCACCTCAGGCTTGCGCTCCACAATGCGCTCCATGAGCGTTGTGCCCAGGCCGCCTTTCAGTGCCGCGATGCTCTTGACGGTGGGCGGAAGCTGGCAGTGGTCGCCGGCAAACACCACACGTGTGGCGCGCCTTATGGCTATCCAGCACGCAGCCTCGAGTGCCTGTGCCGCCTCGTCTATGAAGAGAGTGCCGAACTTCATGCCTTCAAGCAGACGGTTTGCCGAGCCCGTGAGGGTCGATGCTATGACGCGCGCATCGCTGAACAGGTCGTTGTTTATGCGCAGTTCCAGCTCCACGGCACGGCTGCGCAGCCTCTCCAGCTTCTGGTGGAAGTCGTCGCCGCGTCGGCGTTGCTTGCGCAGCTGGCGTATGGCCTTGCGTATGCTCCACAGCTGCGGATAGTCAGGATGAGCCTCGAAGCGCCGTTCGTAGGTGAATGAGAGCATCTTGTCGTTCACGCGTGTCGGGTTGCCTATGCGCAGCACGTTCAGTCCGCGATCTACAAGTTTCTCAGAAATCCAGTCCACCGCCATGTTGCTCTGTGCGCATACCAGCACCTGATTCTCGCGCCGCAGCGTCTCATAGATTCCCTCGACGAGCGTTGTGGTCTTGCCGGTGCCCGGAGGTCCGTGCACCACCATCACGTCCTTAGCCACCATCATCTCGTTTACGGCGTGCTCCTGCGACGGGTTCAGCCACGGGAAGCGCGTCGGACCGAACGTGAATCGTCCCGCCTTCATGCCCGAGTAGAACAGGTCGCGCAGATATGCCAGGCGTCCAGAGCGGGCGTTGATTACGCGGTCGAGCGCCTCGAACATGAGTCTGTACGACGTCTCGTCGAACGAAAGCTGTATGCCTATGGGCGTCTCGCTGCGTTGCAGTTCGAGTATCCGGCTGCTCTCCGGCATCACCACGACCATCCGGTCGGCTTCGGCGAAGCTCACCGTGGCAGTGAACGGGAAATAGCGTATGTGCTTCTCGTCGCCTTTGGCGTGCTCGTTTATTGTGAAGAAGCACACCGGCCGGCCATACTCGAAGTTGTGTTCTATGTCGCTCTCGTCCTGTCTTATTATCTCGAGCACCTCCTGGTTGAGCGAGTTATAGTATGTGCGTCCCGTCTTTACGGGATACCACGCGTCGCCGCGCTTCACCTTCCGCTTTATGCCGAAGGCTTCGGTCTGCTTGCGGAAGTTCTCCTTCTCGCAGGCATACTCCATCTGCAGCAGCATGCGTTGGCGTGTGAGTGCCAGTATGGGTGATGAGTTGTCCATGCTTACTTGTTGTTGCGTTCTTCCGACTGACGTTTGGAGAACACGCAGCCGCAATAGTTCTGACGATAGAGTCCGTATTCGCGCGACAGCTCTATGGAGCGCAGATATCCGCCACGCTTCTTGAAGTCGGACGGCAGAAACTTCACTCCGGTCTGAGCGGCTATCTCTTCGCCTATCTCGTTTATCTTGTCCGCACGCTTCAGCGGGCTTATTGTGAGCGTCGTGGTGAAATAGTCGAGTCCGAGCTCGGCAGCCATCTTCGCCGCGCGTTCGAGCCGCATGCGGTAGCACACCATACATCTCGCTCCGCCCTCCGGCTCGTTCTCCAGTCCGCGCACGGCGTTGTAGAACGTCTGCGGGTCGTACTCGCCGGCCACGAAGCTCACGGGGTTCACGGTCTTCAGTTCGCTGATGAACCTCTGTTGCTCCTCTATGCGGTGGTCATACTCCGATTCGGGCGATATGTTCGGGTTGTAATAGAGCACCGTGATGCGGAAATACTGCGACAGATACTCTATGGTATAGCTGCTGCACGGCGCGCAACAACTGTGCAGGAGCAGCGTAGGCGTCTCCCCGGCTGCCGTGTGGCGCTTTATTATCTCGTCAAGTCTGAGCTGATAGTTTATCTTGTTCATAATTATAAGAGGTGTCTTAACGACATTGCAAACTTACGGATTTTATTCTAAATAAATGATGATGTATTCTGTTTCACCGTTATGCTATGAAAGAAAAATTTTCTTATTTAACATTGTTTTACGTTTTATTGACGTCCTGTTTATAGATATTAACTATCTTTGTGATTGTTTTAAAATCGATAGAGATTGATTTTTTTAGATACTTAATACTTTCATGAGATGAATTAAAAAACAAGTTTAGTTTTATGAGAAAATTTACTTATTTATTATCAATTGTCTGCATCTCGATGTGGTCAATGGCAGTCTTCGGCCAGAACTTTTACATAGACGGATACCGCTATGAAGTGAACGATGCCGAAAAGCATACTGTAACATTGCTGGCAACCCCGGGTGATGTGGAAAATTTAGTTCTCCCGAGTGAGACGAGTTATGAAGGCACAGTCTATACTGTCACAAAAGTGGACTGCGACGCCGTGAGTTACAAAACGAAACTCAAGACAGTTTCCTTTCCGGCTACGATAACCGAGATTCTTTATCAGTCGTATGCTTTTGAACATTGCGACCTGTTGGAGAGCATCACGGTTGATGAAGGCAACACTGCTTTCTTTGCTCAGGACGGTGCACTTTACCAGAGGAGCACTGTCAACATGATATGCTTACCTCGTAGTGTACGTGGAAAGGTGACTCTGGCTGACGGAGCGAAAGACAGATGGGGAGGTTCGTCCATCGACCTTTCGGATATGCCTAATGTGGAGGAGATAGTCTTTGGAAAGGGAATTGCGGGTATATCTTTGGACAATATGCCTTCTCTCACTACAGCTTCTTTCCCTTCATCCATGACATCTCTTGGCATTGAGAACTGTCCTTCTCTCGACAATGTGAGCGTAGGAGAAGGCGGTATATATTCTTCATCGAACAATGTTATTTACGTAAACATGGAGGTATATGTCAATAATGAAACAGTGGAAGGCCGTGGAATAAGTTTCATGCCTTACAGCATGACAGAGTATGTTGTGCCGGATGACGTGGTTTACATTCCTGATATGTTCTTCGTGAACCACGAAAATCTGGTATCTCTTTCGGTATCGGGAAATAATAACATCTTCTATTCAGACGGAAACGCCATCTATACGGTAAACGAAAATCTGGGTGGAAGCACTCTCGTTGATGCGGCGGGAGGATTGACCGAGATTGCTCTCCGGTCAGATCTTTCGTATATCAAGGCTGTTGAAGTACCGGTGGATGATGAGGCATTCGAGCCTCACCAGAATGTGCCGTTCTTGTTTGGCATGAAGAAGCTCGCCTCTATCACCATGCCTACGCCGAACGAAACGTATATGGCTGCCGCCGGAGTGTTGATGCGCATGCTCCCTGATTATGATACGTTCTTCGGCAAAAGTGGATGGAGTGTAGAATGTGTTCCTCCTGCCATCACCGGCAAGGTGGTACTGCCTGAGGGTACGGTTGATGTCTCTCCGTCGGCTTTTTATGGCACGGCAATAACATCGGTGACAATACCTGACGGATGCTTTCTCTCTTATGCGTCGTTCGCACACTGCAAGAATCTCTCAGAGGTGATTTTCACCGGCAATGCTTCTGCCGAGAGCACAGCCTTCTTTGACACTCCGTGGCTTCTCAACCACGAGCCGGGTGTCATCTATGCCGGAACAACGGCGATAGGTATTGCCGGTACTCCCAAGGAGATAGTAATAAAGGAGGGTACAAAATCCATAGGCAAGGAAGCTTTTGCTCCGTTCTCAGCCGGTAATCAGATTGTAGGAGGCTTTTCACTCGAGAAGGTGACACTGCCCGAAGGACTTGAAAAGATGGAGAGTATGGCTTTCTATGGTTGTACTAAACTCAAGTCGGTCAACATTCCTGCATCATTGAAGGAAATGGGAAACAACGTCTTCGGCTATTGCTTATCGCTTAGCGATGTCAAGCTCGGTGAAGGACTGACTTTTCTGCCCGATATTTATGAAGATCTGCCTATACCGACTATCTATGTTCCGGCATCTGTCGAGAGATGGGATGCTTTCAGATTCAACGACGTTACAGCAAGTTTTGAGGTGTCGCCAGACAATCTGGTGTTCGCTTCGCAGGGCGGAATACTCTACAACAAGCAGAAAACCGCTGTGTTGGCTGCTCCGCCTGCTCTGGTAAATGCCGTGATACCCGAAGGCTGCGTGTCGATAGGTGTGGCCCGCGACGATTATGCCAAGTCGGCTGCAAAGGCTTCGGCATACGAGAATATGGCTGAAGTGACTTTCGGAGAAAAGCTCGAGACGGTTTCGCTGCCGTCAACTTTACAGAATATATACTCCGGCAGTGCGTTCTATGAGTCAAGAAATCTGAAGGAATGTCGCGTGTTCAACAGCACTCCAATAGAGCTGTATTATTACGCATTTCCGGATGACCTGCAGGATGCAACGCTGTATGTGCCGCAGGGCAGTGAGAATGCTTATCGTAATGCTGACGTTTGGAACCGCTTCAACACCATCGAAGGTTTCGACGTTACGGGCATCGACAATGCAACCGTTGCGGGTGAGCTGCGCGAGACAGGACGCTATTCGCTCGACGGACGCCGGTTGGAATCGCCTGAGAAGGGCATCAACATTGTACGCATGAGCGACGGTTCGGTGCGTAAGGTTATGGTGAAATAGTTTTTCTTACATGCATATTCAGTCGGGACGCGCGTTTCAGGACGTGTGTCCCGACTTGTTTTTTATCCGGACCTACAGTCAGAAATCCTGCGGGTTCAGCTCCGTTATATGGCAGACGATGGTTGTGACGCACACCGATTTGCCACCCGCCCGGCGCATTTTTATGTGTTGTGCGCTGTCGTGTCTTTTGCCTCATTATTGTTCCCGAAGCGACGCCGGAAACATATAATATGCTGTCTCACAGCGTCATTATGCTATATGTTCTTTGTTATTTGCTGTAAAATAAGTAATTTTGCACACATTTTATAAACTCTGCTGATAAATAACAAGTTCACAATGAAAGATATTTGCTGCTTAGGCCACATCACAAAAGACAAAATCATCACACCGCGCAAGACCGTTTACATGTCGGGAGGCACGTCGTTCTATTTTTCATACGCCTTTAACAGTTTGCCGGACAAGGTGTCGTTCCAGCTCGTCACTAAGCTGGGCGAGGAAGATATGCAGGCCGTCAGCCTGATGCGCGAGGCTGGCATCGATGTGGAGGTGAGGCCGAGCCGCCACACTGTCTATTTCGAGAACAAATATGGAGAGAATCAGAACGAGCGCACACAGCGCGTTCTGGAGAAAGCCGACCCGTTCACCATCAACGATGTGAGCGGACTGGACGCCGGCATATATCATCTGGGCTCGCTCCTGGCCGACGATTTCTCGCCTGAGGTGGTGAAGTATCTTTCGCAGCACGGACGCATATCCATCGACGCACAGGGCTATCTGCGCGACGTGCGTGGCCACGATGTGCACGCCGTGGATTGGGAAGGCAAGCTCGACATACTTGCCATGACCGACATAATAAAGGTGAACGAGCACGAGATGCAGGTCATCACGGGGCTCAACGACGCTCACGAGGCTGCCCTGCGGCTTGCCGGATGGGGCGTAAAAGAAGTGGTGGTGACGCTTGGCAGCGAGGGTTCGCTGATATATGCAGAGGGACGTTTCCACGAGATTCCGGCCTATGCGCCGCGCGAGATAGTGGATGCCACGGGCTGTGGCGACACCTATTCGGCCGGCTATCTGTATTGCCGTGCGCTCGGTGCCGGCTATTCGGAGGCGGGACGCTTTGCCGCCGCCATGTGCACACTGAAGCTCGAGCACAACGGACCGTTCGACCGCACTGCCTCAGAGGCTGAGGCACTCATCCGCGGAGAGCGTGTCGTGGAGGATTGAAAGAATATAAAATAGGGCGGAAATTTATTTGGTTGTAAGTTTTTTTTCTTATATTTGCATAATATATGATGCGGCTCGGCAATGTCAAACCCGAAGCAACGCAGTTCCTTCAGTTTGCCGTTGCACTCGCCTTTCAATATATTTGCATAATATATGATGCGGCCCGGCAATGTCAGATTGGAGGAAACCAGGTCCCGGATATCAGCCGCAATCCCTGCCTTTCGCAATCCCTGTATGGTCAGACCGGTTCTGACATAAAATCATGCGGAACGAATTTAAACTTAAACAACCAATAAAAACTTAATCGAAATGGAAAAGACATTGATTCTTCTCAAGCCCTGCACAGTGCAAAGGGGACTCATCGGTGAGATCATACACCGTTTTGAGAGAAAAGGCCTCCGCATAATGGGCCTTAAGATGATGCAGCTCGACGAAAACCTTCTCAATGAACACTACGCTCATCTGGCTGACCGCCCGTTCTTCCAGTGGGTGAAAAACTCGATGATGGCGGCGCCGGTAGTTGCCATGTGCGTTGAAGGAAAGGACGCTGTGGAGGTGGTTCGCAACATCACGGGTGCTACAAACGGACGCAAGGCTGCTCCGGGCACAATAAGAGGCGACTATTCCATGAGCGGACAGGAGAACATAGTGCACGCTTCGGACAGCCCCGAGAATGCGGAGATAGAGCTCCGTCGTTTCTTCAAGGACGAGGAGATATTCGACTATCCTAACCCGCTGCGCGACTTCTTCTACAGCCCTGACGGTGTGTAAAGGCACTTTAGGCGGCATACACAGAATGTAATTAAGAACATATAATCAAAATATACAAATCCAATGGATAAATTAGTAATAAGCAATTATGATGAGTTTGCCGCTTACCTGGGCAAGAACTTGGGTGTCTCCGACTATGTGGAGCTGACACAGGAACGCATAAACATGTTCGCCGACGCTACGCTCGACCATCAGTGGATACACGTCGATACTGAGCGTGCGGCTCGCGAAAGCCAGTTCGGCACGACGATAGCACACGGCTATCTCACGCTTTCCATGCTTCCTTATCTGTGGAACCAGATAATAGAGGTGAAGAATCTGAAGATGATGGTAAACTATGGTATGGACAAGATGAAGTTCGGTCAGGCAGTGAAGTCTGGTCAGGCCATCCGTCTGTCGGCAGATCTTCATTCGATAGAGAATCTGCGTGGCGTGACAAAGGCACAGATAAAGTTCGCCATAGAGATAAAGGACTGCCCGAAGAAGGCGCTCACCGGAATCGCCACATTCCTGTATTATTTCGAATAATACGGCGCGACGACAACACGTCATACAATAGAAAGCCCGGCCCGCAGCATCATTACACGCTGCAGGCCGGGCTTTATCTTTCAATGATGGTGGCGGAACGTGCCGCCACACGGTTTTACAGTTCCATCTTTTCGAGCTTCATCGCTGCATACTTCTCTATTGCGCTGACGTGCTCCTTGAAGTGTGCGGCGTTTGAGTGTACGGCGAGTGTCTCCTCGTCGGCCCATGTCTCGCAGAACATGAACACGTCGTCGTGTGTGGCGCTTGCGAAGAAGTCGTAAGCCACGCAGCCCTTGTCGTTGGCAAGCGTTGCGGCTACGAGAGCCTTTGCGTGTTCCATTACCTCGTCGCGGTGTGCGGCGTCATTCAGTTTCACAAAGCAGTTGAGTCTTATCATAGTTGTTTTTTTATTATGTTTGTCTTATGTTTGTGCCGACTGTTACGGCCGGTACTGTCATCATTTACTTGTTGAGTGTCCATGTGGCACCGTCCTTGGTGTCCTTCACCTCGAATCCGGCAGCGGCCAGCTCGTCGCGTATGCGGTCGCTCGTAGCCCAGTCTTTCGCGGCCTTTGCCTTGGCACGCAGGTCGAGCACCATGTCAACCACCTTGCCGTAGGCTTCCTCGCGCTCGCTGGATGAGCCGCTGCGGTCGTCGCGCAGTCCGAGCAGGTCGAAGGTGAAGAGGTTCATCGTCTCGGTGAGCTCCTTCAGGCAGTCGGCGCATATCGTGGCCTTGTGGTCCACGAGTTTGTTTATCACGCTGCACGCCTCGAACAGGTGGCTGATTACCTGCGGTGTGGCGAGGTCGTCGTTCATGGCGTCGTAGCACTTCTGGCGCAGCTCCGTCACGGTCTTCTTGGTCTGTTCGTCGCACTCGGCAGCCGGTTTTATGCGCTTCAGGGCTGCTATTCCGTTCATCAGTTTCTCCAGTCCCTTCTCGCTTGCCTGCAATGCCTCGTTCGAGAAGTCCACCGTTCCGCGGTAGTGCGCGGAGAGTATGAAGAAGCGTATGGTCATCGGCGAGTAAGCCTTGTCGAGGCTCGGGTGGTTGCCTGTGAAGAATTGTTCGAGCGTGATGAAGTTTCCGAGCGACTTGCCCATCTTCTGTCCGTTGATGGTTATCATGTTGTTGTGCATCCAGTATTTCACCATCTGGTCGCCCTGGCTTGCCACAGCCTGTGCTATCTCGCACTCATGATGCGGGAACACGAGGTCGAGTCCGCCTCCGTGTATGTCGAAGTGACTGCCCAGATACTTGCGTCCCATGGCGGTGCACTCGCAGTGCCATCCCGGGAAACCGTCGCTCCAGGGACTCGGCCAGCGCATGATGTGCTCGGGCTGTGCCTTCTTCCACAGTGCGAAGTCGGCCTGGTTGTGCTTCTCGCCCACGCCGTCGAGCTGTCGGCTCGCGTTTATTATGTCGTCGAGATTACGTCCCGAGAGCACTCCGTAATGATATTTCGCGTTATATTTCGCTATGTCGAAGTAAACGCTTCCGTTGCTCACGTAGGCAAATCCGTTGTCGAGAATCTGCTTCACCAGCTGTTCCTGCTCTATGATGTGGCCCGTTGCGTGCGGCTCGATGCTTGGCGGCAGCACGTTGAGAGCCTCCATTGCCGAGTGATAGCGGTTGGTGTAATACTGCGCCACCTCCATCGGTTCGAGCTGTTCGAGCCGTGCTTTCTTTGCTATCTTGTCGTCGCCGTCGTCAGCATCGTGCTCCAGATGGCCCACGTCGGTGATGTTGCGCACGTAGCGCACCTTATATCCCAGGTGCTTCAGATAGCGGAAGAGTATGTCGAACGTTATCGCCGGACGCGCGTGTCCCAGGTGTGGGTCGCCGTAAACGGTAGGTCCGCATACGTACATTCCCACGTTTGGCGCGTGCAGAGGTTCGAACAACTCCTTTCGTCTCGAAAGCGTATTGTATATGAAAAGTTTCTGTTCCATGATGTTTTTGTTTGTTATGCCGTCGTGACATGGTGCGGCACTGGTTGTAAATATCTGCAAACTTACTGAATTTTTTCCGAATTACGCATCTTTTTACCGCATTTTCATAATTTTCTGTTAGCTTATCATTGTAAGGACATGTTCATCGCCGCATACCGTAGTGCGTGCAGTGGAGAACGAAATAGGGCAGTACACGGAATGTGCCGCGTACCGCCCTCCACTGAAACCTTTGAGATGAATGTATTAAAGAATATGCTGCCGTCTGCGGCAGTATGTCGGTTGTCTGATGTTTCCGGCCGTGCGGCGGCGTCTTCTCTCACGAGCCATGTCGCCGCCCTGTCGGTTCCGGGTCTGTAATCTGATGCCGTTAAACGGCAGACAATCCTGTGGCTGCCGGACTTTCTGCCGCTTTTGGGTTATTAGAGAGAGTATTTATGAGATCATTCCGGTTCGACGTCCCACTGTATGGGTACGTTCTTGAACGTCAGCGCGCCGCGATGCTGCGGGTCGATGTATATCGACATCTTTATCAGCTGAAACTCCTTCACCGATTTCTTCACGTCCTGGAACTGCTGCTGCGGTGCGTCTATTTTCAGCTTTACGAACACTCCTTCGGTCACGTCGCATCCCATTCCGCCCATGGCAGATGTGCTGTAAGCGTTGCCGTCGGCGTCGATGGCCATGGTCTTGTTACCGTTCTCGTTGCCGCTGAGATTGATACGGTTTTTGTTGAGTTTCATTTTCACCTTCAGAACGAGGTATGCCGTGCCGAAGTTCTCGGATGTACTCTTGCCGTAGCAGCCCACCAGCTCGATGTCGGCGACATCGGAAAACGGATTTATCATGGTGCCGCCCGATGCCACGGCCACTTCTGCCGCCTGCGTTCCGGCGTCCTTTGCCTCTGCGGTCTTGGTGTCGGTGGTGCCTGTGACGGCCTCCACTGCTTTCTTGGCTTTCTTCAGCAGGTTGCCTATCTGTGCGTCGGCTGTCTGCGGCATGGCGAACATGGCAGCCACGGCGACGATTAATGTGCGGATGATGTTTCTTTTCATGTCAGTTCGGTTTTTGTTTTGTTGTGGTAATATTTTAGTATTTTATTGCAAAGATAATTGCGGGTGACAGAGCGTCAGACACGGTAATCCGTGATTTTGTGTTTTTGCCATGTACGGGTAGCAATGTTGTGAGATACAGGACTTTATGGCTTTATGAACAGAACGAGGAACTGCGGAAGGTCAGCGGTGATGTTCGTAGGGCCCGGCAGGCATGAAAGGACGGAATTTTCCGGGCTTGGCGGGTAACCGGTGTGTATGGGTCTCGACATAACGGCTGCGGATATGGGCACGGATAAGCGTTGTATGCTTCCGGGGAAGGAGAACGATACGGACAGCTTTCAGATTGTAAACGGATTTTGATTTTTCCATCAGAGTTTCCCGATATACCCCGAAAAATAAGCGCGTATTTGCGGACGGACTCTTCTTCGGGCGCAAATACGCGAAATATGAGAGGTTTTTATAATGCGTTGATTATCAATCCCTTATATTTAAGAGGTGTTTCTTCGCATTGCAAAAAACACCATTCCGGCTTGCAATAAAGCCTATATTGGAGGCCGAAAAGCACCATATCGCACCCTGAAACGGGCTTTTTCGCACCGCGAAATGGGCAATATCGGAACATGGAACGCACTTTTTCGGACTACGTTATGGGGTATATCAGAATACGGTATTATCCTAAATCTCCTCTATTATGGATGATTTAACATTCGTTTACACCTCTTTCGCGAAAATATTTTGTCAAAATTTAGTCAAGAAAAATCGTAAGTTCGTCTTTCGGTTTTCCCTAAACTCTGCGTCGTTCTATGGATAAAACTGCTCTGCACCTTATTGATACAGAGTCCGGACACGTGCGGAGTGTGGCGTAATGATGTCTGTCGTGGGCACAAAAAAACAGGAAAGAAACCTGTCGCCCGTTCATTGTTGCGTGATGGGCAGTACTTCTTTCCTGCTTCGTGTAAAAGAGTTATGTATGTATTGATATTATTTGTGCTTCAGGGTCATCACGGTCTTACCGCTGTTGTCCTTGAATTCGAGCACACCTTTCTTCTGCATGCTGAAGGTCGAAACCTTTCCGAGAGCTCCGAGCACAGCCTGTTCGGTGTTCATGTCCTCACACATCATACGTGTGCTTCCAAGTGCGCTGAAATCTATCTTGCCTGTCTCCACGTTGGCGTTGAGCGCACCTGTCAGACGGTTGCAGCCCGTGCTGCCATATACGCGGTTCTCGTTTGTGTCGAAACCGATGAACGGAGCGTTGTCGTTGTTGCTTACGCTGACAGCCTTGCCCTCCACTTCTGTGATGTTCCATTCACCTGCGAGTGCTGATATAGATTTGATTTTGTTGCTTGTTGCGCACGACGCGAGAAACGCAGTCATGCATATTGCAAAGAATGCTTTTTTCATGTCTTTCCTTTAATTCCTTAATTCCGCAACACTTTGATTTAACTTTATTTATAAGTTCCTGAGCAACAAA
>ERZ779850.1027-NODE-1027-length-30018-cov-29.101225_pt1 | contig 30018 bp, 26 predicted proteins | sample MGYA00511249_ERZ779850 | MGnify/ENA primary metagenome ERZ779850 (study PRJEB29588, sample SAMEA2162475) | human gut metagenome | biome: human gut; feature: human-associated habitat; material: faeces | place: Denmark | collected 2008/2010 ...
GCTGCCGGAGCAACCTTTCTCAGCGGTTGCGGAGCGGTCGGAGCGGCTGTCTCTCCGCCAAAGAGTTGGCATATCTTGATAAGCGTAAGTTCGACAATGAAACGCTTGTTGGTTGCATTGATATAGTTAAGGTCGCACGTGTTGCAGAGATCCATAGCCTGATACAGTTTGCCGAGCGGACAGCGTGCCGCCTGCTGCTTGTAGCGTTCCGCTATCTCGCCTGTCACTTCCATCAGCGGCACCAGTTCCGGCGAGTGGGCCACAACAAGTTCGCGCAGATGCGCCGCAACACCGTTGATAAACACCCTCGAGTCAAAACCGTGGTCGCGCACGTCTTTGTAGACGAGGAGCGACTGCTCGACATTGTTGTCGGCAAAAGCGTCGACAAGACGGAAATAATAGTCGTAGTCAAGGACGTTGAGATTGTCGATAGCGGCACGATAGGTGATGTTGCCCATCGATGCGGCTGCCACCTGGTCGAATATCGACAGGGCGTCGCGCATAGCGCCGTCGGCCTTCTGCGCTATCACGTTAAGAGCCTCCGGCTCGGTTGTGTAACCCTCATGGTCGGCAACATATTTCAGCTGCTCGGCGATGTCGGAGGGCGTGATGCGCTGGAAGTCATATTTCTGGCATCGAGAAAGAATCGTTGGCAGAATTTTCTGCCGTTCCGTGGTGGCAAGAATGAAAATCACGTATTTAGGCGGCTCCTCAAGCGTCTTCAAAAAGGCGTTGAACGCCGCAGCGGAAAGCATGTGGACCTCATCGACGATAAACACGCGGTAGCGGCCCGTGACTGGTGGCACCAACACTTGGTCGGTCAGCTGGCGGATGTCGTCGACGCTGTTGTTTGACGCAGCGTCGAGCTCAATGATGTTGAGCGACCGCTGCTCGTTGAACGCGCGACACGACTCGCACTCGTTGCAAGGCTCGCCGTCGGCCGTCAGATGCTCACAGTTGATGGCTTTCGCAAAGATGCGTGCCATCGTTGTCTTGCCCACACCGCGCTGCCCGCAGAACAGGTAGGAATGCGCCAGACGTCCCGACTTGACGGCGTTTTTCAACGTGTTGACGAGAGCGTGTTGACCCACCACCGACTTGAACGTCGAAGGGCGGTATTTTCTTGCCGATACTATATAACTTTCCATATGACAAAGATAACTTTTTTTTCGCTTTCCACAGTCAAAATCAATTTAAAAACGACACGGCATTGCAGACAGTTGCGGAAAAATCGCTATTTTTGCACTTATGATACTGTCGAAACTGTCGATATTGAACTATAAGAACATCGCCGAGGCAACACTCAATTTTTCCCCGAAGGTGAATTGCCTGCTGGGCAACAACGGTATGGGCAAAACCAACGTGCTCGACGCGATTTTCTATCTCAGTTTCTGTCAAAGCAGCCTCGCGCGAACCGACGCAACAACCGTGCGCTACGGCGAAGAGTTCATGCTGCTGCAGGGCGAGTATGTGCGGAGCGGAAAAACGGAGCAGATTTCGTGCGCGCTGCAGCGCGGAAAGAAGAAATCCGTGAAACGCAACGGGAAGGAATACCGCCGGCAGAGCGAACACATCGGGCTGCTACCGCTTGTGATGGTCACTCCGAGCGACTGGAATCTTATCGCCGGCGGCAGCGAGGAGCGGCGACGACTGATCGACCGGATAATATCGCAGGGGAACCACGAATATCTGGAGCAGCTGATTGGCTACAACCGTGCGCTCGAACAGCGCAACGCGATGCTGAAACAGGGCATCGCCGACCCTCTGTTGCTCGAAACCGTCGACACTTTTCTTTGCCAGGCGGCGGCAGCCATCCACAAGGCTCGCCAGCTATGGATTGAAAGGTTCACTCCAATCTTCATGCGCTACTACAACACAATCTCCGACAGCAACGAGCAGGTGAGGCTCGACTACCGCAGCGTGCTCAACACTCAGACAATGGCGGAAGTGCTGCGTCAGAATCTGGAACGCGACCGCGTGCTTGGACACACGTCGATGGGCGTGCACCGCGACGACATCGAGCTGATGCTCGGCGACGAGCTGATGCGCCGCACGGGCTCGCAGGGACAGTGCAAGACCTACACAATCGCGCTGCGCCTCGCCCAGTTCGACTTTCTGAAAACGGAATGCGGACAGACTCCGATTCTGCTGCTTGACGATATTTTTGACAAACTTGACGCAAACCGCGTGGCAAACATTATGCGCATCGTGTCGGAACCGGCTTTCGGGCAGATTTTTGTGTCAGACACCAACCGCCAGCACCTCGACGAGACTGTGGAGGCGGTGGGTAGCGACTACCGCATTTTCACGGTCGACAACGGCGTATGCCGACAGGAAGGAGGCATGCAATGAAACGCCGCGATCCCGTGCTCTTAGGCGACGTGATGCGCCAGTTTCTCGACCCTGCGGCTCTCGACGACAATGCCAACCAGCAACGCCTTGTAGCCTTCTGGCCTGATGTGGTGGGCGAATACATCAACCGGCAGACGGTGCGCCGCTGGATAAAAGACCGCGTGCTGCATGTGGTCATCGTTTCCGCTCCGCTGCGCAACGAGCTGATGCTCAACCGCAGCCATTTGGTGAAACGCCTGAATGAAATCACAGGAGCCGACGTCATCTCCGACATCGTTTTCCACTGAAAACAAAAACGAGACGGCAGCCCGTAAAAATGAGCCTCCGCCTCGTTAAATTCTTTGTCACTTCCGCTTATTCCTGACGCATGCGGCGAGTGAAGTCAGCCATTTTTATAGCCACCTCGGCAGCCTCCGCGCCCTTGTTGCCAAGCGCACCGCCGGCACGCTCAAGAGCCTGCTCCTCATTGTCGGTGGTAAGCACGCCAAACACAACCGGCACCTCGCCGTTTGCATTCAACTGAGCCACGCCTTGAGTCACACTGTCGCAAACATAGTCGAAATGCGGTGTGCCGCCACGAATCACGCAGCCAATCACAATCACAGCCTCGACATTGACATTGTCGATCATGCACGCCGCGCCATAAGTAAGCTCCACCGTACCCGGTACATGCTCAACGAGGATATTGTCGTCGGTGTAGCCCTCGGCATGAAACACGTCGAGCGCGCCCTTCAACAAAGCCTCCGTCACTTGTGGATTCCACTCAGCCACGACAATTCCGACGCTGAAACCGTCCAATTTTGGCAAATTAGCCTTATGCCCTTCCTGGGCTCTCAATTCTGTTGACATAGTATGTACGTTTTTTTGTTTCGCTCTACAAAGGTAATGCAAAATAAAATAACTCATTTATTGTGGGGAGAATTATTATACGGCGTTTCATCCTCGGCGGCAAGGGAAATGTCGGTTCGCTCCACTGCATTGTCGTCGAGATAGATGCCACAGAGCGTCTGCTCGATGCTGCGCAACGTAGCGGCTCGTTCGCGAGGCTTCAGCTGGCATTCCCACACCTGGATCACGTGCCAGCCCATACGCCTCAACTCCATCCGGTCCCGGGCATCGCGCGCCTGATTGCGCTCAATCTTCTGCTGCCAGAAGCCGGCATTTGTCTTCGGCAAGCGGAAATAACGGCACCCCTCATGCCCATGCCAGAAACATCCGTTTACGAAAATCACCGTACGGTAGCGGCCAAGCACAATGTCGGGCGTGCCCGGCAGAGCGCGCACGTTCTTGCGATAGCGGAATCCACGGGAAAACAGGTAGTGGCGCACCATCGTTTCCGGACGCGTGTCGCGGCTGCGGATGTGCGACATGCAGCGATGCCGTTGCTCGGCTGTCATTGTGTCAACCATACTAATCTTTCAAGCACCCTTTTTCGTGCTTTTTTTGTTCATTTTTTGCTTATGCAAGCAAATCATTTAACCTACACACAAGCAGACTTTTACACACTTTCGCTTGGCGATTTGGCCATGTTTTACTTGGCGATTTGGCCATGTTTTACTTGGCGATTTGGCCATGTTTCTGACAACATTACATTCTGTTTTTCAACACCAATGCAATATCCTCAACAATGCCCGTGACAAGAGCATTTCCCATCAGAAATGCCCGGCGCATATCACTTGCCCCAAACGTGTGATTGTCAGGGAACATATTCAAACGTTCCAATTCAACAGGTACAAGACGACGGTATCGCCCAGACTTTGTTTTTATAATATGCTTGAAGCGAGACGGCCCTGCACCGCCCTCTCCAGTTATTATTGTCCTCGATGCTTTGTCCAACGCATCTGGAAAAGCCATCGCACCTTCACTATAGTTATACTCATAACCCGTGGTTTTGTTTACCCGTTTCAAGGATTTTTGCCCTTTTTGATATTCCCATTTAGGAAGGTCTTCCTCTGAAATATAGAAGCTATCCGGAATGCTCTCATCATCGACCAGAACCTCTCCAAGAGAAATATAATGTCCGTTATAAATCGGGGTTGTATCTAAAGAGTAAACTTTTCTGCCACTCATTACTCCAGAATTTCCAAACGGACTTGTTTTCATTCCAACATTGAATGATTTTGAGACCTCAACCAAATCTCCTTTTATCTCAAATTCTGAAATTTGTGCGTTTTTTTGTTCACAAGCAAATGCCTGTGCCATAACTCCATCGTGCAAAACCCACAAGAATTTATTTTCAACAACATAAAACTGTCTATGCAAATTTGTATCGTCCTTATATGCCACTATATATGTGCGCCTACGACGCTGTGGCATACCATACTCAGCTGCATTTATCACACGCCATTCCACCGTATATCCCAGATCCGACAATGACGCAAGTATGATTGCAAAATCACGACCCCTTTGTGTTGCAGGAGAATTCAGAAGTCTGTCAACATTCTCCAGCATAAGATATTTTGGACGCTTCTCCCCTTTTTCTTCAAGAATTCTATATATCTGCCACCAAAGAACACCTTTTTTCCCATCAATTCCACCCGACCGACTTAATGTTGTTGCTACAGAATAATCCTGACAAGGAAATCCTCCACATAGTAAATCGCAGTCGGGTATCTCCGCTGTGGGAACTGCAGATATATCTTCATTCGAATGTCCATCAGACCCAAAACGGCGGCAATAAATCAAACTTGCGTCTTGTCGTTTTGTCGATGGTTCCCATTGATTACTCCAAACCACCTTATACGAGCGTGAAGCGCGTTCCAGTCCAACCCGAAACCCTCCAACTCCAGCAAACAATTCAACAACCCGAATATCACCAGCCTCTGTACCACACGTTTGTGTATCGAACAAACCAAGCTGTCGGACCCGTTTATGCGCATCTCGCGAATAAGCCACAATCGGCTCTGCAAACATACACTCCTCTGGGAATTCTACATATTCTAATTCACTATATTTCATTATCTATGATTTTCTTAACATACTTGGCGTTAAACCAATAGCAATATTTATTGACGACTCCGCCGTTTGGATTTTGTGCCTTGTCAGAAGAATTGACTGCCTTCGGACGCACATGAAAACATTTGTTGTCGTTCTGCTTCCAAAAATATTCAGCCGAAATATGATTCTCAACCACACTCTTTCTAATATTCTCCCAATATTCCTCTGCTATTCTCAAATCCGACTGAGGCATTGTCCAAAATGCCACTTTCTCCAATTTGTATTCTGGCTCTTCTTTTCCTGATGGCAATAAAATTTTTCCGTCTGTTTCTTTAAACACGACAAACAAGAATCTGCTTGAAAACAATTCATACAACCTTGACTCGGTCCAATTCTCATTCGCAAAAACTTCTTGATAATCAATATTTTCAAAAGACATACTTTCTTTAAGTCTTCCATTTTTTGAAAGACGTATTGTCTTCATTGTCAGTCCTGCCTTTATAAATTCTTCCGAACGATTCACATTTGCCACTTTGCCACATCCTGCTATCGCATTGGCCAATTTAAAATACTTCGACTTGGATGTTGTTTCTTTTTCGCCTATCGCTTCCAAAATTTCAGAATACGTCTTGCCCAAGAATGGCTTAAATCGGGTCTGTACAATACTGTCTACCGTTTGACATCTGAGCTCTTGCACAGAAAACATTGCATCTTTTTGCGCATCAGGCAATTCAAAGTTGCAATAAGCGCCAGCCTTGTTCCTCTTTTTAACCTCTGCCAGCACTGTTCGCATATACGCGGTTTTCAAACTCCAAGCCCGACGAGGTGCACCCTGCTCATTCCCATGTTGTGGCATTAGGGAATCACCTTTCTGCCCTTTTCTGCATGCACCAAGATACATAGTGTCTCCTTCCGACAAGGTGTGTGCAAGACCTTTGCTTATCTTATTGATTATAACATCGTAATCCTGCTTGATTATAAGCAAGTCTTTTTCTGGAATCTTCCATAAAACAGCAAAAACAAATTCCAAATCAAGTTTTGGGACAGAAGGATTATGCAGATAAAACAACAGTAACATTATCAAGCACTTCTGATAGAAATGAGAGTTTTCGAACGCTTTGTCCCAGTCTTCCTGATAATTAATCATACTGCACACCAGACGCTCCTTTATAAGCAACTCATTTTCTCTTGACTTTTTCAAGGGTGTGCATTTCAATTCGGCATTTACAAAAGCAAAATCAGCTTCTTGTCTACTATTTATATCGTACTTAAAATACAATTTCTCCACAAGTTGACCAAATCCCCCTTTTCCCGACAAATCATGATATTCATGCACAAACTCCCGAAGGGTCTTGCCAACCAGCTTCTTGCTATAATTGAAGATTGACACAATGTCTTTCTCGTCATATGGCAACTTATGTATTCTTGTATTTTCCATATCAAACGACATAAATATTTTTTCTAACGGCCATATTATTTTGACAGCGTGAGGCGCACTTTGTCGGGGGTCACGACAAGGTGGGCATTGGCGCCTTCGATGATTGGAAGGTTGTAGTCGACATGCCCCACCGGGAAGTTGTAAGCCACCGGGAAATCGTAGTCGGCAACCATCCGCTGCACCATATCGTACATATTGTCGAAGTCCTTCGACGGCTTGTATTCGGTGAACTGCCCAACAATCAACGCACGCGTAGAGGCAAGCGTGCCGTTAAGACGCAGATGGTAGAGCATGCGCTCTATGCTGTAGATAGCCTCGTCGATGTCCTCAATGAAGAGGATGTGGTCCTTGCGGAGCAAGTTGAACGGTGTGGACAGCAGTCCGCTCAGCACGGCGATATTGCCTCCGTAAATTCTGCCTTCAGCCTCGCCAAGACGGTTGTGAGGGTCGGCCGCCACTTCATAATCGGGCATGGTGCCGGTAAGGATGTCGCGGAGCGCGCGGCTGCACTCGTCGTCGGGACGCTCGGTCAGATGCTTGCACATCAGCGAGTGTATGCTTGCCACGCCATCGCGGGCCAACGCTGCATGGAAGGCCGAGATGTCGCTGAATCCCATCACCCATTTAGGGTCGCGGCTCCACAATCCCGGCTCGAAATGCTCGAGCAGATGCACCACTCCGTATCCGCCACGGCTGCACATTATGGCACGCACCGACGGGTCGGCGAGCGCCTGACGGATGTCGGCTATACGCTCTTCCGCCGTTCCGCTGTACGAACCGTTCACGCCTTTGCAGTGCCGACTCACTACGGGGCGGAATCCCCAACTCTCGATTGTCCGGCATGCGCTGTCGACCAGCTCCGGTTTGATTGCACTTGCCGGCGAGAGAATCGCCACGGCATCGCCTTGTCTCAATGGCTTTGGATATATCATATTGTCTTAATTTACTTGTACTTTAATACCTTTCTGACGGAACACTTCTGCTATGCGTTCCAACTCGTCGCGCTCCACTTTCTGCAGGCGCTGCTCCGGTGTGGGGCGATCGAGCGAGTAGAGCATCACCTCTGCCGGCTCAATCTCAAGATAAGCCTTCAGCAACGCCTGAATCTCGGCGTCGGTGGTGTTGTCGATGCGCACGCCGTCGTGCTCGCCACGCACCATCATGGTCTGGACGATGCATTGATGGCGGAATTTTTTAAGATGTCCAACCACGTGCTCCACCGTAAACTCCTTGTTTGCCGGACGGTCGATAAGGCGCATCGTGGCGTCAACCGCCGAGTCAAGTTTCAGAATGTTGTTGTCCACCTTCAGAAGCGCCTCGGCAACAGCCGGACGGTCAATCATCGTGGAATTTGACAAAACGCTGATTTTCACCGAAGGGTAATACTTGTTGCGCAATGCTATCACATCGTCGACCACACCTCCGAAGTCAGGGTGCAACGTTGGTTCGCCGTTGCCTGAGAAAGTGATTACGTCAAGACGGTCGCCGGCGGCATGCATCGCCTTCAGTTTGTCTTCCAGAGCCGCGCGCACCTCCTCGCGGGTGCTTATACCAGCCTTTCCCGCGCCCTGGGCATTGTAGCCAGCCTCGCAGTACAGGCAGTCAAACGAGCAGATTTTACCATCGTTGGGCATCAGGTTAACGCCGAGCGACGTGCCGAGCCTGCGGCTGTGGATTGGTCCGAAAATCGTGTCGTGAAACAGTATTGTCACCATATTTCTATTCCTTTCTCAATAATTCGTTGAACAAATCTATATACTTACGCGCCACTGCGCCGTATGAAAACCGCGCCGCCACGCTGTCGTGGAGAGCCTTGCGGTCGACACTCTGCGACGCCGCCCACAAGATGCCCTCGGCAAGACTGCCGGCATCGGGATAGGCGGCGAGCCATCCGTCGCGCCGATGCGTGATTATGTCCGACTGGCCTCCGTGGTCAAACGCCACGGCAAGGCATCCGGCAGCCTGTCCCTCGGCAAGCGTCATGCCAAACGTCTCGAAATGTGACGACGACACAACCACATCGCCTGCCGCCATCAGGTCTGCCACCTTTTCAGGAGCCACCGCGCCAACCCACCGGTAAGGCAGTCGTATCTGTCCGAGCAGCGACTCGTCGCGGATAGAGCCGAAAAGCTGCAGCTCGATGTTGCAGTCGGGATGACTGTCGGCTATGACGTTTGCCGCCTCGATGAGCAGTCCGAACCCTTTCACGGGGTCGTCAAGTCGCGCCGCGCCCATCGTCACCACCTTCTTGTCCTTGTTTCCTGTACGCTGCCAACTGTAGCTGTCGACCGCCATCGCATTGTGGATCACCGACACCGCCCTGCCCTCAAGCAGCGCGCTGCGGCGGCAACAGTCGGCAAGCCATCCGCTGACAGCCACAAAATGGATGTCGGCATTGTCGTATATGCGTTTTTTCCGCTTCCACACACGGTGCGACAGGTCGTTGCCATAAGGGAAACGCATAAACCTGCAATGTCCGCACTCGCGCTCATAGCCATCGCAACCATAGGCATGGTGGCAGATTCCCGTCATGCACCACATATCGTGCAGCGTCCACACCAACCGCTTTCCCATTGCGGCAAGTCGCCCAACGTCGGTGAGCGACAGCATCCCCTGGTTTATCCAATTGAGACACACCACATCGGCTGAACGCAGCCACGGATGCGACAGCACATCAACACCATAGCGCGCCGTCGACACCTTAAACAGGTCGCGGCGGTTCAAGCCGTTTGCGGCGAAGATGCCTATGCGCTCGCGCAGGAAAGCCCAACGGCGCTGCTCCGCTGTTCCCGCCACATCGACAAGCGGGTCGGCCGTAGTGCGGTCGACAACAAGCATACGGGCATCAACACCCTCCCCGACAAGGGCGTGCAGAAGCCTCCAGCTGGCAATAGCTGCGCCGCCATGGGCATCGGCAGTGTTGAGAATCACCACTTTCATTTGCGTCCCCTCCGCAGCATCGCACCGATGTTGAGATGCTCTTTTTTAACAATCATCATGGCAAACACACAAAGCATTGCGGTGTTGACCACAAGTTGCAGCATCGTGTTGCCAACCTTCAGATATTCAGCCACAAAATAAAGCACCGCAGCCACGGCTACGTATGAGAGAATCGACTTCAAATCGTAGTCGATAGGATTTTTCTTCTGTCCTACAATATAAGACATCACCATAGCCACGCCATAGCCGGCCACGCCAGCCCAGGCGCATGCCATATATCCGAACTTGGGCACAAGCAGCACATTCATGGCAATCAGCACGGCGCATCCCACAAAAGAGAACAACGCGCCCCAAAGCGTCTTGTCGATGAGCTTGTACCAGAACGACAAGTTGAAATAAATGCCCATCAGAATTTCCGCCGCCATCACAATCGGCACCACACGCAATCCAGCCCAATATTCCGGATTCGGGGCAATGACGTGTTTGAGCACATCGATGTAGAACACCACGCAAAGGAATGCCAGCAGCGTGAAGATCACAAAATATTTCATCGCCTTGGCGTAAAACTCCTTGCTGTCCTTGTCGCGGCTCTTGCTGAACACAATCGGCTCGTAGGCATAGCGGAAAGCCTGTGTCAGCAAAGCCATAATCATGGCAATCTTGCTCGCCGCGCCGTAGATGCCGAGCTGCATCTTTGCATCGCTGCCAACATAGACATGGCTGAATATAATCTTGTCAGCCACCTGATTAAGGATTCCAGCAATACCAAGAATCAGTATCGGATAAGAATAGTTGAGCATACGCTTCGCCAACTGCCAGTCGAAACCGCCGCCAAGCTTTATGAGCGGCAGCATCAGCAGCATTATCGTGCCGGTGCAGACAAGGTTGAACAGGAAGGCATAAGCCACATCGCTGCCTCCGAGAAACACGTAGTAGACAATGTTTAACGCTATGTTGAGCACAATGAAGAGTAGCTTCAACGCCACGAAGTGAAACGGGCGCTTGCGGTAGCGCAGATAAGCGAACGGGATGCATTGGAAAGCGTCCATCGCCACAACACCCATCATCATACCTATATACGAAGGATGGTCGGCATAGCCCATGGCACCAGCAATCTGCGGCAGAAACGCCAGTCCGAGCGCCACAAACAGCAGCGACGTGGACCCCACCATAATCAGCGTTGTTGAATAGACCCTGCGCGGATTCTCTTCCGCCTTGTTCACATAGCGGAAAAATGTGGTTTCCATTCCATAGGTGAGAATCACCATCAGTAACGCCACCCATGCATACACCTCGGTAACAACGCCATAGCCACCCGAACGTGCCGACATCGCCGTGACGTAGATAGGCACAAGAAGATAGTTTAGAAATCGCCCTACGATAGAACTGACACCATAGATGGCAGTGTCTTTTACCAATGATTTTAATCCAGCCATTATTCTCTGTTTTTTATCATTATTATGGTTGCAAAGGTATACATTATTGCGAGCATAGACAACAAAAGCGTCCAAAGTCGACCAGCTAAAAACATCGGCGGCGAGACCCGCAATATGGAGCATACGCCGCCGATTGTTTCTTTCTTAGACCTACGTTCTATATTTTCTTTCCAAAAGCACGACGACGCTTGTGCTGGCGCGTCTCGAAATATTGCCACTGCGACTGCACCTTCGTGTTCAGCTCCAACTCCGGATTGCTCTCGGCATATTTGAAGCCATATTTTTGGAAATACGGAATCAAGTCGGTGAACAGCAATGCGTTTACGCCCTTGCTCTGATATTCCGGCTTGATAGCCACAAGCAGAAGGTCGACCGTGTCGGTCACGTTGAAATACATGGCGCGCATCAGATGCCACCATCCGAACGGCAACATTCGTCCATGCGACTTCTGCAGCGCCCGCGACAACGACGGCAAAGCCACGCCCACACCGATAACCTCGTTGTTGGAGTCTTTTATCACACAGAGCAGGTCGAGGCGCAACAGGCGCAGATAAATCTTCACATAATAGTCAATCTGACGGTCGGTCAGTTTGGTAAACTCAAACAGCTCGGCATAAGCCTCGTTGATAAGGTCGAAGAACGGACGTCCCACCTCGCGGACAACCTTCTTGCGGTTGGTGTATTTCTCCACGTGCAGCCCATATTTCTTCTTCACTATCTCGGCGATGCGCTGATGCTTCTCAGGGATAGCGTCGGGCACGGTCATCTGAAATTCCACCCAGTCGGCGCGTTTTTCAAATCCCATGCGCTCCATGTGCTTGGGATAGTATGGGTAGTTGTAGATAGTGGCCATCGTCGACAATTCATTGAAGCCCTCAATAAGCATTCCCTCATAGTCCATATCGGAAAATCCGAGCGGACCAATAATCGTTTCCATTCCGCGCTCCTTGCCCCATGCTATGGCAGCGTTGAAAAGCGCGTCGCACACTTCCTCATCATCGATAAACTCCACAAATCCGAAACGCATCTCCTTCTTGCCTCGCTGCTCGTTTGAGAGGCGATGGATGATTGCAGCGATGCGTCCCACAGGCTTGCCGTCGCGGAAAGCCATAAAATACTCGGCATCACACAACTCAAACGCAGGGTTCACGTCGGGCGACAGCGTGTTGACATCGTCCATGCGCAACGGCGGCACAAAGCAGTCGTTGCCTTTATACATATCCGTGCCAAACTGCACAAACTTTTTCAGTGACTTCTTATCCTTCGGTATAACTCTGATTTCTACAGACATATCTTTGTTCTATTTTTTCATTATATCTTCCCATTCGTCCGCGCCTGTCGTGTCAAGACCGTCGCGCGTAAGCCCGTGGCGCAGCATTCCCTCAACAAACCGAGCCACCAGACGCGCATCGCATTCCAGACGATGTGCGGCGTCGGGCGTCCCGTCTGACTCACGCGTCAGCACACCGCTTTTGGTGAACAGCGACACATTGTGCCGGCTGTCGGAAAAAAGGAAATTGTTGCAATAAAATTTTATATGCTCGTTGTAGCAGGCGCGGGCATCTGCCTTTCCGAATATTTTCATCATATCGCTCTCGCGGGCGATGACCACATCGGCGACCTCAAGATTTTCAACGATAGCCGGCATCACACGCGTTATGCGGCTGCACAGCTCAGGCTTGAAACCCGGCAGATAGACGATTATCGCCTTGCGGTCCTGAGCATACGCCAACAATTCAGAGAGCGGCTGGCGCACGCTTTCCTCCACAGAGAAAAACGATCCGAACACCACGATGTCGTTCTCCTCGATTTTCGGCCACAACACGTCAAACCTCGAGTCGGGGTATTTCACATACTCCGAGAAACGCTCGTTGCCCACCTTGTCGCGGAAAATCAGCGACACCTGCGACTGCCCTTCCGTAAACCGGTCGACCGACTTCACGCCCACACCGTTTTTCTTCAGCGTGTCAACAATCATGTCGCCCACGCCGTCGGTGGCACATTCGCTTACGAATTCCACTTCCACGCCATCGTGGCTCAGCGTCATTGCCATGTTTGCAATGCGTCCGCCAACAAACGAACACACCTGCCTCCCCTCCTCATGCAGGATGTCGAGGCAAGCCTGTCCCACTGCAATAACCTTGCTCACCGTTGTTCCTCCTTTTCCTCACCACGGCTCTTCTTGCCGAGATACCCGCCATGATGGCGCAGCGCATACTGCTCCTTTGTGAATCCCGTGGTGCGCATCGTTCCCACAACGAGCACGTCGCCAATGACAGTCATCAGCGTTGTCGACGTGGTAGGAGTCAGCCCGAGCGGACAAACCTCCGGAGCGTTGCCCGTCCAAAGGCACACATCCGCCGACTGAGCCAGCTCACTGTCGGCATTTCCCGTAATCACGATAATCTGCAGCTGCGGATTCAACCGCTTTGCAAGCGTCACCAGCTCCACAATCTCGCGCGTCTTACCCGAATTCGAGAGCAGCAGCATGATGTCGTTCTCCTGCATCACGCCCAAGTCGCCATGCTGCGCCTCGCTCGGGTGCAGGAACACGGCAGGGATTCCCGTCGACGCAAAAGTCGTTGCAATGTTCATGGCAATCTGTCCAGCCTTGCCCATGCCCGATGTTATAAGTTTTCCGTGGCGGTTCCACACCTGCTCCACAATCATTCCTACAGCACGCTCATATCCGTCGGTCACCGGGATTTCCGCCACCGCACGGCTTTCGTGAGCGAGGATGTCGCGCATACACTGTTTGATGTCTGTCATATCTGTTGTCAGTCTTTTGATTCAATCAAGTTGCGTCCTTCATACTCGCAGATGGCTTTCACCCACGCAGCCGGAAGGCATTTCGATTCCTGCGTATCCACGTCGAACGCCACCATCACCGTCGCGCATTCGCTCTTCACCTCCTTCGTGACAGTGTTTACGATGCGCTGGTGCACTTTGAAACTCTTCTCGCGGATCGACTCCACACGGGTCACGACTGACACCGGCTCGCCGAATCGCATCGGGGCGTAGAAGTTGCAGTTCACGTTGGCAATCACCACGTCGGGCCGCGTCCAGTTCATCTGACCTTTGCGGATGGTGGTGAAATAAGCCGATTTACCGAGGTCGTAATAGGTGAAAAACACAGAGTTGTTGACGTGTCCGAGCACATCGATGTCGTTAAAACGCATCTGCACCGGGATAGAGTGCCTGAACGCCGGCTTTGACTCTACCTTTTCAAGATTTTTCTCTTCCATTTCTTTCCTCCTTTTTTGCTGCCGGGCAAGCCCGACATCAATATGCAAAATTACTCAGATTTCCTCAATATTCAAAGCGTAGCTTTTATAATGTCATTATTCAATGACAATAAACAAACTTTTTTCGTTCTATATTTGCAGAAATTTATGTTTTTTGTGTAAGTTTGCAAAAAACGTCTCGCAATGGATTTCAACAAGACAATCAACCGCTGGCACACCGGCTGCGTAAAATACGACGGTCTGCAGCAAAACTACGGTCGAAGCGACCTTTTGCCGCTTTGGGTGGCTGATATGGATTTCGAGGTGTGTCCCGCCATCACAGACGCTCTGCGCCACAGGCTGGAGCACCAAGTGTTCGGCTATTCGATAGCACCCGACAGTTATTGGCAGTCGATACAGGACTGGCTGCTCAACCGCCATGGATTCAGCGTGGAGCGCGACGAGCTGACATTCATCCCCGGCATTGTCCGCGGACTTGCGATGGCACTTCAGGTGTTTACCGACAAGGGCGACAAGGTGCTGATACAACAGCCCGTCTACCATCCGTTCCGCATCATCATCGAGGGCAACTGCCGCAAGGTGGTCAGAAATCCGCTGCGCTTCTGCGACGACGGACACGTAGAGATGGACTTCGAGCTGCTCGAGCGCCAGTTTGCCGAGGAGCGTCCGCGCATGATGATTCTCTGCAATCCGCACAACCCCGGCGGATTTGTATGGAGCCGCGAGGAGCTGGCACGTCTTGCCGACCTCTGCACCGAATACGGCGTGCTGGTGGCGAGCGACGAAATCCACGGCGACCTTGAGCTGTTTGGCAACCGCTACACCCCGTTTGCCTCCGTTTCCGACGCAGCGGCGCAATGCAGCGTCACGTTTGGCGCGCCGTCGAAGACATTCAACATCGCCGGCATCGTAAGTTCGTGGTGTGTGGTGAAAAATCCAGCACTCCGCCGCAAGTTCTTCACCTGGCTGACAGTCAATGAATACAACGTGCCCACATTCGTGCAGACCGTAGCCACCGAAGCCGCCTACACCAAAGCGGCGGGATGGCTCGACGAGGCGCTGCGCTACATCGAGGACAACATCCGCTACACGGAGCAATTTCTGGCGGAGCGGATACCGCAAATCCGCGCCATGCGCCCGCAGGCGTCGTTCCTCGTATGGCTCGACTGCTCGGCATTGGGACTGAAGGGCAAGGACTTGGTCGACCTTTTTGTCGACAAGGCGCACCTGGCCCTCAACGACGGCGAGATGTTTGGCACCGGAGGCGAATGCCACATGCGGCTCAACGTGGGCTGCTGCCGCACAACGCTTGAAAAGGCGCTCCGCCAACTGGAGGGCGCCGTCAATAAAAACTTAAAAAAAGGATGAAATATAACGACGAAGAAGACAAATGTTATGGCATCGCCGGAATGGCGATAGGTATTTCAATCTGGAACGGAGAGGACCTGCTCTACCAAATCGACATTGACGACGATGAGCACGGCTACATCTCGTTTACGCCCGACTATTATTTCTCAGGCAATCCCGCGGTGTCGCCCGTGGAGTCGTGGCACGCCACGCTCAAGCACTACCAGATGACCGTAGGCATGCTCATCGCCAACTTGTTCTGCCGCAATCTGCCGGCAGGCAAGCCGACGCAATACGCCGACGCCAAGAAAGCGATTTTCAGCACCGTGGCAGATGAGGGCAAACGCACCTGCCAATTGGATGACGATGAGATAAGAAGCATGTTTCAGGAAACGTTCAACTATCTGGAGCAGGTGTTCCGCAACCCATCGGTGCGCAAAATAGCACACGAGTTTGCACAACATCTGAAAGACAGCCGACGGCTGTCGCACTATGAGGTGAAACAACTCCTCGGCATGATAAGCGAAGACTAAGATTCGGAACAAAAAACAACGACTAAGATTATGAAAATAAGGAATTTACTTCTATCCGCCGCAGCCGTGACAACAGCTGCGGTGGCGATGACGTCGGGCGGCAGCGCCGACGATGTGATGACACGCAGCGCCGACGGCACCTACGTGGTCAACACCACCACACTTGCGCCCACCGTCAAAGGCTATGCCGGCGCCACGCCTCTGAAAATCCACATCAAGAACGACCGCGTTGTGAAAATCGAGGCACTTCCCAACCGCGAGTCGCACAACCTGTTTCTGCGCGCCGAGAAAGGGCTGTTCGGCAAATGGACAGGCAAGCATGTCGGCGAGGCATCGAAACAGAAAGTAGACGCCGTCAGCGGCGCCACCTACTCGAGCAACGCCATAAAAGAAAACGTGAAACGCGGTCTTTCCTACTACCGCAAGCACAAGAAATAACCAAAAATCACACCTTTTTTTGCAGAACAAGCGGTTTATGCGTAACTTTGCAAACTGCAACCCTTTATAAGGTGTGCTTACAACGTTTGATAATAACAAATTGAAAGATATATGAACGTATTGGAGTTAAGCGAACAAGAGATTGTGAGACGCAACAGTCTCGCCGAACTCAGAAAGATGGGAATAGAGCCTTATCCCGCTGAGGAATATGTAGTTACAGGACACACAAAAGAGATTAAGGAAAACTTCAAAGACGACGCCGAGCCACGCGAAGTGAGAATCGCCGGCCGCATCATGAGCCGCCGCATCATGGGCAAAGCCTCATTTATGGAACTGCAGGACTCCGAAGGCCGTATCCAGGTTTACATCAGCCGCGACGACCTTTGTCCGGGAGAAGACAAGGACACCTACAACATTTTCTTCAAGAAACTGCTCGACATCGGCGACATTGTCGGCATCGAGGGATTTGTGTTCCGCACACAGATGGGCGAAATCACCGTTCACGCCAAGAACATCAAGATGCTCTGCAAGTCGCTGCGCCCACTTCCAATCGTCAAGATGAAAGACGGCAAGGCATACGACGCCTTCGAAGATCCGGAGCTCCGCTACCGCCAGCGCTATGTTGACCTCATTGTCAACGACGGCATCAAGGACATTTTCCTTCAGCGCGCCACCGTGCTCCGCACCCTTCGCAGCGTGCTCGACGAGGCAGGCTACACCGAGGTTGAGACCCCGACCCTTCAGAGCATCGCCGGCGGAGCAAGCGCCCGTCCGTTCATCACCCATTTCAACGCACTCGACGTTGACATGTACATGCGCATCGCAACCGAGCTCTATCTGAAACGCCTCATCGTCGGCGGTTTCGAGGGCGTTTATGAAATCGGCAAGAACTTCCGCAACGAGGGAATGGACCGCAACCACAACCCGGAGTTCACCTGCATGGAGCTTTACGTTCAGTATAAAGACTACAACTGGATGATGGCATTCACAGAGAAGTTGCTCGAAACAATCTGTATCGCTGTCAACGGCAAGCCAGAGCGTGAGATTGATGGTAACATCATCAGCTTCAAGGCTCCATATCGCCGTCTGCCTATCCTCGACGCAATCAAGGAGAAGACAGGCTTCGACTGCAACGGCAAGACAGAGGAAGAAATCCGCGCATTCTGCAAGGAGAAGGGCATGGATGTAGATGAGACCATGGGTAAGGGCAAGTTGATCGACGAACTCTTCGGTGAGTTCTGCGAGGGCACATTCATTCAGCCTACATTTATCACCGACTATCCGGTCGAGATGTCGCCGCTTACAAAGATGCACCGTTCAAAGCCGGGACTCACAGAGCGTTTCGAGCTTATGGTCAACGGCAAGGAGCTTGCCAATGCCTACTCAGAGCTTAACGACCCAATTGATCAGGAAGAACGCTTCGTAGAGCAGATGCGTCTTGCCGACAAGGGCGACGACGAGGCGATGATTATCGACAAGGACTTCCTCCGTGCCCTCCAGTACGGTATGCCTCCGACAAGCGGCATCGGCATCGGCATCGACCGTCTTGTGATGCTCATGACCGGACAGACCACAATCCAGGAAGTGCTGTTCTTCCCGCAGATGCGTCCGGAGAAAGTTGTGAAACGCGACCAGGAAGACGCCTACACCACCCTCGGCATCCCAGCAGAATGGGTAGCACCGCTGCAGAAGGCAGGCTATCTCACCGTTGACAGCCTCGACGGCGCCAATCCAGGCAAAGTGCATCAGGAAATTTGCGGACTCAACAAGAAATTCAAACTCGGCCTCACCAATCCGTCGGTCGACAACGTCGCCGCTTGGATTGACGCCGTGAAGAAATAAACAATCCATAATGGCTTTCCCAGGAAAGATTGCAGTGATGGGCGGCGGCAGCTGGGCCACCGCCCTCGCCAAACTTCTGTTGCAGAACTGCGACAGCATATATTGGTATATGCGCCGCGACGACCGCATAGCCGACTTCAAGCGCACGGGGCACAACCCCGTCTATCTGTCAGACATCGTGTTTGACACCGCGCGCATCAACTTTTCATCGGACATCAACAAGGTGTGCGGCAAAGCCGACACCTTGCTGCTCGCCGTACCGTCGCCTTACCTCAAGGACCACTTGAAGAAAGTAACCGCCGATCTTTCTGACAAATATATGGTAAGCGCCATCAAAGGCATCGTGCCCGAGGACAACACCATCGTCACGACCTATATGTCCGACCATTTCGGCATCAAGCCAGAGCGTCAGATAGTGATAGGCGGACCGTGCCACGCAGAAGAAGTGGCTCTCGACCGCCGCTCCTACCTCACCGTTGGCAGCCTCGACCCGTCGCTTGCCGCCGCATTCGCCCCATGCCTTCAAGGTCCGGCGTTGCGCACCATCGTGTCGGGCGACGTATCCGGCATTGAATACGGCGCCGTGCTTAAAAACGTTTACGGCATCTGCGGAGGCATCGTCTACGGCTTGAAAAACGGCGACAACTTCCTCGCCATGATCACAAGCAACGCCATCCGCGAGATGGAACGCTTCCTCGCCGCCACCAGCCCCGGCGAGCGCAACATCTGCGACTCCGTGTATCTTGGCGACCTTCTCGTCACGGCATACTCCAAATTCTCCCGCAACCACAATTTCGGCGCCTACATAGGCCGCGGCTATTCTGTCAAAGCGGCGATGATGGAGATGGAAATGGTTGCAGAAGGATACTACGGCACAAAGTGCATCTATGAAATAAACAAACGCTACGGCATCGACATGCCGATTCTCAACTGTGTCTACAGCATACTCTATGAGAAAGTGCCGGCACAGAAAGCCATCGACCGCCTCGCGTTTGAATTGAGATAACGACAACCAATCTATGATTAATAATAACGCTGATTATGAAGAATTTAGAACTAAACATCAAGCATGTGGCAGAATTTGTCACCAAGTCGCAGATTGACGCTTTCGACAGCGCAGCTGCCAACGGACTTGAACAACTCGAAAAAGGCACAGGTGCCGGCAACGATTTCCTCGGATGGATGCATCTCCCCAGTGCAACACCGGAATCGCTTGTAGCCGACATCGAAAAGACCGCCGCCACCCTCCGCAACGACTGCGAATATGTAGTGGCAATCGGCATCGGCGGCAGCTATCTTGGCGCCAAAGCCGTTATTGAAGCCCTCAGCGACTCGTTTGCCGCCTACAAACCGGCAAGCGGCGCACGCGTGATTTTCGCCGGACAGAACATCGGCGAGGACTACACCCACGAGCTCGTAAGCCTTTTGAAAGGCAAGAAGTTCGGTATCATCGTGATTTCCAAATCAGGCACAACGACCGAGCCGGCAATCGCATTCCGCATCCTCAAGGAAATGCTTGAGGCACAGGAAGGCAAGGAGTTTGCCTCGAAACACATCGTTGCAGTCACCGACGCCAAGCGCGGCGCGCTCCGCTCGCTCGCCACAGAGGAAGGCTACGCAACCTACGTAATTGAGGACAACGTCGGCGGACGCTTCTCCGTTCTCACACCGGTAGGCCTTCTGCCTATCGCCGTTGCAGGCTTCGACATCCGCGCCCTTCTCGACGGAGCAAAGGCAATGGAGGCAGCCACCGCGGCAGCCGACGACAGCAACCCCGCCTACCTCTACGCCAAGACCCGCAACGCACTCTATGCCGAAGGCAAGAAGACGGAGATTCTGGTGAACTACAATCCAAAACTCCACTACCTCGGCGAATGGTGGAAACAGCTTTACGGCGAGAGCGAAGGCAAGGAGCACAAAGGCATCTTCCCAGCCGCAGTCGACAACTCCACCGACCTGCACTCAATGGGTCAGTGGATTCAGGAAGGCGAACGCACCATCTTCGAGACCGTAATCTCCGTAGCCGAGCAACAGCACGAAATGGTGATTCCGAGCGACGCCGCCAACCTTGACGGACTCAACTACATCGCAGGCAAGCGCATCGACGAAGTGAACAAGATGGCAGAACTCGGCACCGTAATCGCCCACGTAGACGGCGGAGTGCCCAACATCCACATCACCCTCGGCTCGCTCACAGAGCGCTGCCTCGGCGAAATCATCTATTTCTTCGAGAAAGCGTGCGGCATCAGCGGCTACATCCTCGGCGTGAACCCATTCAACCAGCCGGGAGTAGAGGCCTACAAGAAGAATATGTTCGCACTGCTCAACAAGCCAGGCTACGAGGCAGAGAGCAAAACCATCCAGGCGAAACTGAAATAACACGCAAACACCATAAGCAAAAGAGACCGTCACTTGGAATAAGTGGCGGTTTTTTTGTCTAAAGTTTTGCGAAATCAAGTATATTTTGTTTCTTTGTTGTTGCATCTCAGATGCGCCGAAAAAAGAGTATTAACTACAATTCCTACCGCTATGAACGCTTTCGTAGAGAAATGCAACAAGATTTTCGGAGAAACCACTCTCCACTATCATAAATTCGACAACATCGACGCAGTGCCGGAAAACCCATACGAGGCAGGCACCATCGACGATGTGCTGTTCAGAAAGAACTGGATCGACGCCGTGCAGTGGCACATGGAGGACATTATCCGCGACCCAGCCATCGACCCCGTCGAGGCACTCGCGCTGAAACGCCGCATCGACAAGTCGAACCAGGACCGCACCGACCTTGTGGAGGACATCGACACCTATTTCCGCGACCTTTACAGCAACGTCAAGCCGCTTGACGGCGCCACAATCAACACCGAAAGTCCGGCATGGGCAATCGACCGTCTGTCTATTCTCGCACTGAAAATCTACCACATGCGCCAAGAGGCAGAGCGCACCGACGCCACCGCCGAGCACATAGCCAAGTGCACAGCCAAACTGCGCGTGCTGCTGGAGCAGCAAGTAGACCTCTCAACCGCCATCGGCCAACTCCTTGACGACATCGCCGCCGGCCGCAAATATATGAAAGTCTACCGCCAGATGAAGATGTACAACGACGCAGACACCAATCCGGTGCTCTACGCCCAGAAAAAATAATCAAACCGGGAAGATAGAATTGACAAAAGAATACAAAAACGTACTCATAGCGCGATTTTCCGCCCTCGGTGATGTCGCGATGACCGTCCCGGTGGTCTACTCCGCCTGCGAGGCATACCCCACGGTGCGGTTTGTCATCGCCACACAGCCCGTAGCGTCGTCGCTGTTTGTCAACCCTCCCCAAAACCTCACGGTTGTAGGAGTCGACGTCAAGCAGCGCTACAAAGGCACGCACGGCATCTGGCGTCTTATGGGCGACCTGCGGCGCGAATACGCCATTGACGCGTTTATCGACCTTCACGACGTGATCCGCACCCACATCATGGGCGTCTACTGCCGTATGCACGGCATCCCGATGAGCCGCATCGACAAAGGTCGCAGCGAGAAGCGCGAGCTGACACGCGAGACGGGCAAGAATCTGCATCCGCTGATTTCCACCCGTCAACGCTACTTCGACGCATTCAAGCGAATGGGATTCGACTTCGGCGAGACATTCACGTCGGTCTATCCCTCGGGAGCCGACACGACGCTGTTTGCCGACATCACGAAACCCAAATCCGGCGGCGAGCGCTGGATTGCCATCGCCCCGTTTGCCAAGCACGAAGGAAAGATATATCCCCCCGGACTGATGTCGCTCGTTGTCGACACCTTGTCGCAGCGCGCCGGGACACGCCTGTTTCTCTTCGGAGGCGGCGGCTATGAGCGCGACATCCTCGAAGAATGGGCGTGCGAGCACCCACACAACGTCACCTCGCTTGCCGGCAAGCGCTACGGCTTTGCCAAAGAGCTTGCGCTGCTGAGCCACTGCGACGTGATGCTCTCGATGGACTCCGCCAACATGCACCTCGCCTCGCTTGTCGAGCTTCCGGTGGTGTCGGTCTGGGGCGCCACACATCCATATTGCGGATTCACAGGATGGCATCAGAATCCAGCCAACGAAGTGCAGACCGACCTACCCTGCCGTCCATGTTCCGTGTTTGGCAACAAGCCGTGCCAACGCGGCGACTATGCCTGCCTCCGTGGCATTGACTACCACACCATAGTGCAACGGCTTGACAACATAATAAACCAACGATGAGTGAAGATTTCGACATAAGGACAAGCCGCACCGACGGCGACAATGAATTTGAGCGCGCGCTGCGTCCGCTGGCGTTCGATGATTTCAACGGACAGGAGAAAATCATCGAAAACCTGCGCGTGTTTGTCAAGGCGGCAAAAATGCGCGGAGAGTCGCTCGACCACACGTTGCTCTACGGCCCTCCAGGTCTTGGCAAGACCACCCTGTCAAACATAATGGCAAACGAGCTCGGCGTAGGCTTCAAGGTAACGTCAGGCCCCGTGCTCGACAAGCCCGGCGACCTTGCCGGCATCCTGACATCGCTCGAGGAGAACGACGTGCTGTTTATCGACGAGATACACCGCCTCAGCCCCGTTGTCGAAGAATATCTCTACTCCGCAATGGAGGATTTCCGCATCGACATCATGATTGACAAAGGTCCCGGCGCGAGAAGCGTTCAGCTCAACCTGTCGCCGTTCACCCTTGTCGGCGCCACCACCCGCAGCGGCCTGCTCACCCCGCCGCTCCGCGCGCGCTTCGGCATCAAATGTCATTTAGAATACTACGACCACGACGTTCTGAGCTCCATCGTGCTGCGCTCCGCCCGACTGCTCAACGTCAGATGCACAACGGAAGCCGCCGGCGAGATAGCCATGCGCAGCCGCGGCACGCCACGTATCGCCAATGCCCTGCTTCGCCGAGTGCGCGACTTCGCCCAAGTGAAAGGCAACGGTTCCATCGACACCGAGATAGCCAAATTCGCGCTTGAGGCACTCAACATCGACAAGTTCGGACTCGACGAGGTTGACAACAAACTACTGCTCACGATTATCGACAAGTTCAACGGCGGCCCGGTTGGACTCACCACCATCGCCACCGCCCTCGGCGAGGACGCGGAAACCGTGGAGGAAGTCTACGAGCCTTTCCTAATCAAGGAAGGCTTCATCAAGCGCACCCCCCGCGGGCGCGAGGTTACAACGCTTGCCTACACCCACCTGCACAAGAATCCGCACGCCACCGAGGGAGGGTTGTTTGGATAGATAATAAATTGTCATGTATGTATCCGTTTAGTAACTAAAAGCAGCAAAGGTTACGGCAATTAATCAAAGGTCAAAAGTTTCTGGAAAAGGATAAATGCATAACATCTTTCCAAACGACACGCTACACGGAAACTGTAGAAACTTTTTTCAAAGTTTTCCACTTAAAATTAGTTAATTTATATTGCTGTCCGATAAAAATTTTGGCGTATAGGTCAAAATGGGCGTTTTTCAAAGCGAAAAATGCCCATTCTTTGTTTTAGACCCCGTTCCCCAATATTTGTTATCGCTGGGGAACGGGGTCTTAGATTATATTCTCACAGCTGCAGTTGAAATACCGTTTGCGGAGAAATATCCCAATCCGCCTGCGATGTTTCCCCGACAGTTTTGCGGCATACTAAGGAAGATGTTTCCACCCAACGAGACGGCCTGGTCATAAGCAGTCCAGAACGGAAGCAATTCCCCAGGGACTCTGCATGCCTTCACCATTATGGTCTGTCCGGTTGAAAAGAACTGGGAAAAGTTTTCTGCCTGTTCATTGTCGTATGAGGCGTGCACACCGCGTGTTACGGTGAAACCTTCATAGGGGATGTCTGCCGCAGGTAGTGTGGCGCAAAAAGCGGGATAAAACCTTCCCTCCTCTCCAATCACACGTGTCTGGAACTGCACCACACCCTCAATATCGGAAAGTCTCACCATCAAGGCATAGCCTTCACCCTGCTCAACAGGAACAACGTTGGCGATGGTAGGCGCTGCCGCCATTGTCACGGTTGCCTCGACGAAATCACTTTCGGTCTCTATGGTGAGGCGATATGTATGGCCTACTTTGCCTTTGAGCCTTGACGAAGTGAATATCAGAGAGGGGGTATATCCGTTGTTGACACGCCCGGTGAGGATATAGGGTTGTCCGTTGTCGTAGATGGTTACGCGCCCCCATTTCTCCACGAAATCATCAAACGAGGGTGCGTCGGAAGTCATGTCAACGGCATGTGTGACCATGACGATCGGTGCCTCGCCCTCCTCTATCCATCCCTCGACCACCAATGGCATCTTCTCGCCTGCGGGTTCCGGTTCAGAATCTGCGCAGGAGTGAAGAGACAGAACTGCAAACAAAAAACAAAGTATATGGAAATATTTCATCTGAAGGAAATTGAATAGGTGATTGACGGGAGAACCATGTTCATGACCGACGATTTGTTGATAATTCCGCCGGATACCGAATAGTCCTGATACTGGAACAAGACATTATGGCTGCCGAGGACGTTGTATACACTCACTGCCACCTCCTGACGGAGTCCATGCCGATTGGTATGATGCCAGGAAGCCGACAGGTCAAGGCGATTATAGTGCGGCAACCTCGAAGAGTTGTGTGGATAATACTCGCAAATAAGGTTCTCGCCAATCATGTAGCCGTATTTAGCCTTGGTATATGGGAGTCCGGTGGCGTAGACATACGAGGCTGACAGTTGCATCCATCGGAGCGGTTGCCAAGTCAGCGATATGTTGAGGTCGTGGAGACGGTCATAGGGAGCGGAATAGGATTTATCGCCGAATCGGTGGGATTTCAGAGTTGTACGGCCGAGGTTATACCCGACTCTGCCTCTCAACCTTCCGAACTGACGCATCAGGGACACGGATACGCCTTCTGCCCATCCACTGGCATCCACAATCTGGGCACTTCCGTCAAACGAAGGTGAGAGTAGGTCCAACACGGACCCGGCGTAATCATTGGCATGAAGTAGCCGCTTGCCGTAAATTTCCACACGATATGAGCCTCCAATCCACGGGATTCTCCCATTGAGGCTAAGTTCAATAGCATGGACATCATCGGGACGTACCTGCGATGATGCCGTAGTCCAGAAATCAGAAGGGAGACCTCCGGCAGAGGTTTCTATCAACCGGTCGAACCGCACAAGCCGCTGATAGGAGAATGCCAAGGAATGGGCGCCGCTGAATCGCCAGAGAGCGAGCAGCCGCGATTGCGGCACCAAGGCATTGTAGCCGGATGTATGGTAATACGATACTCTCAAGCCGCCCTCTATCCTGAACCGGTCAGCGAAATCATGATACCATACGGCTCCGGCGTTTACATCAGCGGCATTCCTCGCCGCCACACCATTGCGCTTGGTGAGAGCCTTGTTTTGTTGGCCCAAAGTCCTGCGCGAGTTGACGTCTACCTCAATCCGCCATCCGCATGTAAGCGGCATCTCCCAACTGACTGTGGCTTGGTCAAGGCCGGAAGGAAGGTCGAGTTGCCGTCCGCCTTGGTCGAGAAACAGTTTGTTGCGGTACTGTGACCAATATACCCGAAGGGTTTTGTCGCCATGATGCCACGCGACACCGGCTGCGAGATTGCTCCAGCGGAAGGAACCGTCTTTCGCCCCCTGGTATCGGTTGGCCACATCCATGTTGTCCCGGTCGGCAAATGCCGCGAACAACAACATATCATTTGCCGTCACCTGCGACTTCAAGGAAAGGTTCATATCCCAGAACCCATATTTCAATGAGGATGTTCCCAATTCAAGTAGATTCGGGAATATCTTGGAAGGATATGCCATGCGTCCACCAATCGACAGGGAGAGACGGTTTGGGGCAACAGGCGTTCCCGCGGCGAAATGGCTCTCTATCAATCCGAGACTGGCGTCTGCATATGGCGAGTGAAGAACTCTATCGGTCGTCTTTGCCTCAAGCATCGCTCCCGAGCCGCTTGGGGAGTCTGCCGAAAGATAACCAGCACGGAAATCGTAGGTATCGAAGAAGGCAGGATTGAACGCGCTGTAGAATCCAAGCATATGCAGCGGATTGGTGACACGCATACCGTCGGCAAAATACGAATTGGAGCCATTGGCACCCCCCTTGACGTGCATGGTGGCCTGAAGATCGTTGTTGGTGGCTACAGCGGGCATTGAGCGCAACACCACCACGGCATCACGGCTACCCATGAAAGAGGGAGCGTCAGACAACCCTTTGCGTGACACCACCGCGCTACCGTCATCTTTCTGCGAAACGGCCTTCACTGCACCTATTGCAACAACAGTCACTTCACGCAATGAGTCAACGTATAGAGAATCGACAGGTTGCGTCCCCGAAGCGGAGACGCAACCTGCGAATGTAATTATGGTGGCGATGATGGTTCTTATTGTCATCAATAGTTGTCATGGTCACGGCCCACGATGGTGTCGTATGTCGAGATTATGTCCTCATAGTCGTTGATGAGGGTCTTGAACGAAGTCTCGTCAAAGAAATCCTCAAAGGCAAAGGAAGTGAGGTCAGGGAAAGTGAGCACCGGCGAGATGGTGTAATCCACCTCGTTGATAACTTTCGGGAATATCACCTTGTCGGCGGCTACTTCTACATCCTCTCGGTACTCCCAGTTATCTTCATCATTAATAGTGTAATACCACGGTCCGTAAACAGGACCGCTTTCGGTCGAATCTTTTAGGTCGCGACGAACATTAACAAGACACCCATCAACAACCACGTATCCGTAAGATGGGTCTTGCTCATTATACCAAGGGGTATTCTCCCAACTGTCCTCCATTACCTCGAATGTCAGATAACCCTGAAGAGTTGGTTTGTTGTCGTAATAGAACGAGGCATCGGCATAGTTATTGAGATATTTCTCGAAATCCTTGAAAAACTCAATGTCATCGCCCGTGATGGTCAGGATGCTGTTGTCGCTGTTGGCTTTGAGGATTTTACCCGAAGCATAGATGTAGCGGCCATCGGCAAGCTTGATCCTGTAATAAGGATGGTCTTCCATATCCTTGAAATGGGAGTAGACCTTGTTGAAGTTGAAAGCCTTGACCTTGGCCTGTAGCAGGCCGAGCACATCGGCGGTGGCATTGGCGCGGATGAAGTGAGCCGTAATAGCGGTGTAGTCCTCACCCATGCAGTTGTCGTTCTCATCGTGCCAGTGTGAAGCATCGTGGATGGCATCATACATCTCGTCGTAGACAAGAAGGTTCTTGCCGTCGACCTTGCGATTGACAACGGCAAACTGCTCTCCGGCCACAGTCACCGTCACGTCGCTTGTGATAGCGTTGTTGACAATCTGCATAGTCTCGTGGGCGGTATACTTTCCGCAGGTGATCTCAGTCTCGAACGCGATACTCTCATCCTGCTTCAGTTCGCTCTTCAGCCAACCGGTGGCTATGGTGGTGTTGCCCTTGGCAAGGAGGATATCAATGTTCTTGGGCAACTGTCCGCGATAGTCGGGGGTGACGTATGAGGTGAAGTCTTTCGAGGGCGTCAGACGCACCACGTAGTTGTCGCCATCGTCAGCTCGGAAGCGCATCTCGAAATAGTCGGCGGTGGCTATGCGTTCCCAGGTATGGGTCTTGGAATTGGCGTTGTAGATGCCGGTGTAGTTCTCGAATTTGTATATGTTGGTTGCTCCGGCACGCACCTTCGCGATTGCTGCCACGTTGCCTGCGGCTGCACGCATGGCGTTGTCGCCGAACTCATTGAATACATCCCAGTATTCCTGAGGCACTGTGTATTCACAGTAGGGATACCAGTCGTTGGATTCGTTGGAGCGGGTGAAGCATTCCTGCATACGCAGAGCATCCTGCACATTGTAGAGGTCCACGCGCTTGTTGATTTCCTCACCGATGGCAATCATCTTCTCTTTCTGCGCCGAGGGTGTCAGCGACTGTTGAACGGGAGCGGTGAAGGTGATGTAATCGATGTTGTCGAGGTCGATGACCTCTGAATAGCCGGTTATGGTCAGGGTCTTGCCGCCGTTGGAGAACTGTAAATCACCGGCCACACCGAAGTTGTACTTGGTGTAAGTATCGCCCTGCTTTACATACACAGCTTTGGGGAGTGCGGAAGCACCCATTACCGACATAGCGGCAAGAAGGGTAAGAAGTGTCTTTTTCATCGCAGGGTGGCTTTAAGAGTGAAACTTCCGGATTTCAGTATCACGACATTGGCAGAGATGGCATTGATGTCGATGGTCTCTCCCTTCTTGGCGTTGATGCTCACGAGCAATGATCCGTCAAGGGAATAAGCCTCGAATTTGCCGTCTGCCAGCATGGAGACCACGCCATTGCCGAAGCCAAAGGTGGCTTTAGTGGAATCAGCGATTACAGACTGTACTCCAGATGTCTCGGCGAAATACATCTTCTCAAGGCTGGCTCGGTTGAATGTCTCCAGTGTGTTGTTGTCGGCATCGGAGACAACCATGTTGCCGGTAGTGAAGGTAAGACGATCCACCTTCTCAAGGTCGAGCACCTTCCATCCCGAAGCGGTCTGAACGTGCAGATACTGTCCTTCATCGGCTCTGGCGTTCATAACGCCGAGCATCAGCAAGCAGCAGAACGAAAGTATAACTTGCTTCATGGTTATTATCGGAGTCAGAGGCTTCCTCTCCCTGACGTTTCATAATTGACAATTACAGAAAACGTAGGAATCTGTATCTGCTGCCGTCCTGCCAATCAAGGCTTCTCGCATTGCCCATCAATGGTCGGACGGCAACGCAGAATTCCACGCTTGTATATGCAGATGATGCATCATTGGAAAGAATCATCACGATTCCTCGAATGATGTCAAGATACTACATATCCACGGTTATCTACTGTTGCTCAACCCTTGGCTTAGACATGAAATTTTGCGAGAATTTCGATTTGTCAAGAATCAGCGCGGATAAACGCTTTCTTATGTATTTTACTACATCCCGCCCCGCTGACCCCAGACCGAGGTTGGTTGGGATGAACCTCACCCTACTGGCGTGGTCCACAAGACGGTCTGCGTCCGCAAAGTTATTACTATTTTTTGAAATTTCAAACCTATTGTCAGCAAAACATATTAACAATCGTCTTTCTCCACAAAGAGCGCAGCGGATCTCGTCATATAAATAATATTTTTAAGGAAGCTGATTATAAGGAATGTGGCTGTGTCGAAATTGAACTGCACCCCAAAAGTTAGACACAAAACTTTTGCAGTGCAGTTCAGCTTCCAATATTGGTCTTTTTCAAGCTCGTATGTGTTTAGTTCATGTGGTTTTCCTATGAGCCTTTTGTGTCAACGCCGGTCTCGGCGGCGAGGGTCTCAAGGGTATTGATTTCGTCGTCGCTAAGGCGGATTTTTGTGGCTGCTGCCGCTTCTTCCACGTGTCGCGGTTTGGTGACGCCGATAATCGGATAGGTGCCTTTATTGATTGCGTAGGCTATGCCTATCTGTGAAACGGAGGCTCCTTGCTTCTCCTATTTTTTTCTATTGCTGTCCGATAAAACTTTTTAGAGCAAGACAAACTAAGGACTGATTCCATT
>ERZ779850.1041-NODE-1041-length-29658-cov-9.793095_pt1 | contig 29658 bp, 26 predicted proteins | sample MGYA00511249_ERZ779850 | MGnify/ENA primary metagenome ERZ779850 (study PRJEB29588, sample SAMEA2162475) | human gut metagenome | biome: human gut; feature: human-associated habitat; material: faeces | place: Denmark | collected 2008/2010 ...
AGTCAAAGGAAAGCGCATCCTCAATTTTAAGATAATTTTCGGTTTCATCCCGCGTCAAGGTTATGGTGTAGTCTCCCATACCGGACGGCACATCAATATTCTCCATGACATCAAGTTCGTAACGGGATCCGCCGATGATCGCTTCAAAGGAGAAGGACTGACAGATTACTGCTGGGTTTTTGTCTATCTTGTCCTCATTCAGAAAGGACAGCGGATTATACTCCGTCAGTTCCCAGTCGATTTTTCCTCTCTCTGTTTGCTCGGCAATCTGCTGGATCAGATGTTGTTCTTCTTCGTGCAGATTTTCATTGTACATCATGATACGCAAAAGAAGCGTATGACCGCCCCTCCATGGCAGCCATACACCACACCAACAATGAAGCAAACGGAGTGTCCAAAACTGGACAGTCACAAAAAGTTTACGCTTCTTTGCTTTGCTAAACTTTCGCACAGTCTTGCGAAATGTGTAGAATTGTGATATAATATTTATTATAGTGTGCAAAAGGAGGGTGAATTGCAAAAGTAACTTCCGGTTTGCACGATTTACTTCCGGACTTCAAAAAGCCTTGCAAGATTAAATTCCGGGAAATAAGCATTACCCTCTCAAATCCGGAAGTTAATTTTACAAACAATGCCGAAACCGGAATTTAATCTTACAAAGAAATTGAATATTGTCAGCGGGTATGTTAGCATAGAGACAGATCGGACACCCTCGCCTAAAAATGGGCATGCCAAGCGGAGGTCGAAGTGTTTTTGCAAAATTTGCAAAAGTAACTTCCACCCCTGCATACGGATATATTCCGAATAGCAGCAGCTTGATTTTACTTTTTGAGCAGTCGGGGTGTCAGATTGATATCGTTTGCGGGGATCTCCTGAATGCCGAGAGACGGCAGAATGGTATCTCCATATAAGAAGCTGAACAACCGGTGGGCTGACTGGTTGTTCAGCTTCTTTCTCGTATAGGAGTTAATATGACTCATCATGAGCAGGATATCGCTCTGCTGCAAATGGTCAAAGGATGTACCTTTGGGAAGAATGCGCCGGATAAATTCGTGGGTGACTTCACAGCTGCCTTTCTGGTCAGAACGCTGAGGATTGCAATAGAAGACTCTGCTTCGTACCTCTCCAAGTTCAGTGCATTCAATGGAAACTGGGTCGGTAAATTCACTGCCTCTGTCCGTCAGAATGATGGGAAACAATCGGCAGTATTGCTCGTGCCCAAGAGTTTCGTACAGCCATTCAAAAACCTCCGTAACAGACCGTGCCGTGTTCCTGTCCCGCAGAAAGGCCAGCATGAGGGTGGAGTTGCGGAAGAACACTGTAAGCAGCACCTTGCCACCCTTGCGGCCCTCTACAGAATCGATTTCCACGATGGGAACATCCGGATTGGCTGCGGTGTATTCCAGAAAATCTTCATAGGTCCTGCCCAGGTGGCACTGCTTGTCTACCCGTACAGAGGGTTTCCTTTTGCGCACCTTGTAGCGGACCTTTCTGGGCAGATCCATATTTCCTACGGACAGAAGACCGGCATCCACATAATTGTAGATGGTCCTCTCGTCCAACATGATTTCGTCGCCATTATTCACGCAGATCTGGTGAATGGACTGTCCCTGCTGAATGAGCGGCGAGATGATCCGGTCGATTCGCTGAAGCTCCGCTGGCGTCACAGCAAAGCCCTGCCGGGACTCGCTGCGGGTCGCTTCATACTCTTTCTGGGCGAATTTTGCTTCGTAAAGGTGCCGCTCCAGTTTGCAGACCTTACGCTGCTGGCAGCCGTTGCAGACATACGGCGGCTTGTTCAGCTTGGAGCATTGTGCTTTCTGGAAGTCGGGACAGGTCTCAAAGCACTTGGCCTTGAAGCAGGTATGACACATTTTTCCGTAAGGAAACTGGCAGAGTGTGCACACATCACCGTAGTGTTTGCATTCCTTACGGACACCGCAGGGATTGTATCCTCCGGCCTGCTTTAGTTTGATATGCGCACGGACTTCTTTGGAGATGGTTGTGGGGTCTTTTCGCAGTTCTGCTGCAATGGCAGAAAAGCTTTTCTGTTCTTTGAGACCGACTTCAATGGCGATTCGGTCACTAAGGGTCAAATGTGTATTCTTAGCCATGGTTTTCTCCGTTTCTCTGCTGCCGCCATTCGGAGAAGACGAAGGGGCTCTGCCCCTTAAACCCTGAGGTTTATCGCTTTTGTTTCCGGGAAGGCAGCAAAAAAGGCAGCATCCGTTCAGATGCCGCCTTCCCGCAAACCCTATGTGCCGCTCAGGTCGCTCCTCAGTGTTGCCCTATCCTGCGCATAGGTAAAGCATTTACATTGTAATTTACCGTTGGGAGCATGTCAATGTCTTGGAAAATGTTTGTAAGAGTTACTTCCAGGTACCTTTTTGCAAGATTAACTTCCGCATGACTGGCTACCCAACCGGAAATTAGTTTTTCAATTGAGGTGTGCAAAAGGAGGCAAACATGGCTGTTTCATATAATCGTTTGTGGAAGTTACTGGTTGATAAGAAGATGAGCAAGGCTGATTTGAGGAAAGCCTCCGGCGTTGCGCCTAACACAATGACAAAACTACGCAGGGACGAGGAGGTCACGCTCACCGTCCTTGGCAAGATATGCAAGACCCTTAATGCCGACTACGGTGACATTATGGAGTACATAGATGAGGAGGACACGTGATATGACACCCGAAGAAAAAGCACGGCTTGTGATTGATGAAAAACTGCGTCAGTCCGGCTGGGTCATTCAGGATATGAAAAAGCTGAATCTTTCTGCCGCACTGGGCGTTGCTGTCCGTGAATTCCCCACAAGCACAGGTGAGGTGGACTATGCCCTTTTCATTGACGGCAAGCCTGTGGGTGTTGCCGAAGCCAAGCGTGAGGAAAAAGGCGAATCTATCACCGATGTTGAGGTGCAGTCTGGGCGTTATGCCAACAGCATCTTCAAATGGATAAAGAATGATTACAAAATTCGCTTTGCTTATGAAACCACAGACAAGCTGATTCGGTTTACGGATTATAACGATATAAAGTACCGCTCCAGAACGGTGTTCTCATTCCATCGCCCGGAGACCCTGCTTGCGCTGTTAGGGCAGTCGGATACCATCCGTAATAACATGAAGCATTTCCCTGCATTGGATGAAACGGGATTTCGCAAATGTCAGGTGAATGCCATCAAGAATCTGGACAAGTCTTTTGCTGAGAACCGCCCCAAGGCACTGGTGCAGATGGCAACAGGCGCAGGCAAAACATTCACAGCAATCACTGCGGCCTACCGTTTATTGAAATACGGAAAAATGAACCGTATCTTGTTCCTTGTGGATACAAGAGGTCTGGGAGAACAGGCAGAGCGTGAGTTCCTTGCCTATACTCCCAATGATGACCCACGCTCTTTTTCACAGCTTTACGGTGTCCGCAGGCTGAAAAGTTCCTACATACCAAACGATATCCAGATTTGCATCTGCACCATTCAGAGAATGTACTCCATCCTGAAGGGCGAAGAACTGGACGAATCTATCGAGGAAAAATCCTTTGCGGAGTTTGTTACGGCAGAGAGCAAGGCTCCCAAAGAGGTGGTGTACAACGAGAAATATCCGCCGGAGTTCTTTGACTGCATTATCGTGGATGAATGCCACCGCTCCATTTATAATGTGTGGAGCCAAGTGTTGTCCTATTTTGATGCCTTTATCATTGGCTTGACCGCCACCCCGGATAACCGTACTTTTGCGTTTTTCAACGAGAATATTGTCAGCGAGTACCCAAGAGAACAGGCTATCATTGACGGCGTTAACGTTGGCGAGGATATCTTTCTCATTGAAACACAGGTGGGCAAAAACGGCGCTCATCTGATGAAACAGCTGATTGAATACCGTGACCGTCTGTCCAGAGCCAAACGATGGAAACAGCTGGACGAGGATGTGGATTATAAGCCAACCCAGCTTGACCGGGACATTGTCAACCCAAGTCAGATACGCACGGTCATCCGTTCCTTTAAGGATAATCTGTTCACCACACTGTTCCCACGCAGAAAAGAAGTGCCAAAGACACTGATTTTTGCAAAGACGGACAGCCATGCGGATGACATCATTCAGATTGTCCGTGAGGAGTTTGGCGAAGGCAATGACTTCTGCCGCAAAATCACCTATTCCGCTGACAACCCGGAATCTGTGCTGAGTTCCTTCCGCAATGATTATAACCCTCGTATTGCCGTCACGGTGGATATGATTGCCACAGGCACCGATGTAAAGCCAATCGAGTGCTTGATTTTCATGCGTGATGTACGCAGTAAAAACTACTTTGAACAGATGAAAGGCAGAGGCACTCGTGTGCTGAGTAAAGAGGACTTGCAGAAAGTCACCCCATCTGCCACAGAGAATAAAGACCATTTCGTGATTGTGGATGCGGTTGGCGTTACCAAATCCAAGAAATCGGATACCAGACCGTTGGAACGAAAACCGACCGTCAGCATGAAAGAACTCATGATGAATGTGGCACTGGGTGCAAAAGACGAGGACACGTTGACCTCTCTTGCAAACCGTGTCATTCGACTGAACAGCCAGATGTCCCCGGCGGAGCGTAAGCAGTTTGAAGCGAAGGTCGGCACTGCTGCCGGATCCGTGGCTGAAAATCTGCTGAATGCCTTTGATGAGGATGTGCTGACTGCCAAGGCGCAGGCGGACACAGGCTCTGCGGAGGTCACGGAGGAACAGCTGAAACAGGCACAGAAAGAATTGATACAGGCTGCCGTTGCACCGTTCCATGACCCGGATGTCCGTGATTACATTGAGAATGTGCGCCGCAGCCATGACCAGATTATTGACAACACCAACATCGACTCTGTCCTGTTTGCAGGCTTTGATACGCAGCAGGAAGAAAACGCAGACCGCATCCTCGCTACCTTCCACGAATTTATTGAGGAAAACAAGGATGAGATTATTGCCCTGCGTATCATCTATAATGAAAGCTACAAAGACCGCCCCATGGCTATCGAACAGCTAAAAGAACTGTATGGCAAGTTGAAAGCCAAGGGCATCACCGTAGAACGCCTGTGGGACTGCTATGCCATCAAGAAGCCGGACAAGGTAAAGCGTGGCACGATGGCGCAACTGACAGACCTCATCTCCATCATTCGCTTTGAGATGGGCTATACCGATAACCTCAGCCCGTTTGCGGATAAGGTGAATTATAACTTTATGCAGTGGACGTTCAAACGTAATGCCGGACACATTCAGTTTACCGAAGAACAGATGGAATGGCTGCGTCTGATTAAAGACCACATTGCCACTTCCCTCAGTATCCTGCCGGAGGATTTGGACTTGACGCCCTTTGACAAAAAAGGCGGTCTGCTGGGCTTCTATGAGTCCTTTGGGGATGACTATGAGGTAATACTGAATGAGATGAATAGGGAGCTGGTAGCTTAAATGATAAAAGAAAAAAATTTGCCCAATGGATGGGCTATAAAACCAATGACAGAAGTTGTAACATGGGGGTCTGGTGGAACGCCTAAAGCAACAGAATCCCAATACTATGATAATGGGGATATTCCGTGGTTGATAATCGGTGATTTGAATGATGGTGTAGTTACAGAATCTCAGAGTAAAATCACTGAATTAGGATTAAAAAATAGCAGCGCGAAGATAATTCCTGCTGGCACTTTATTGGTTGCAATGTATGGAAGCATCGGAAAATTGGGGATTACAGGTATTGAATGCTGTACCAATCAGGCTATCGCATTTGCAAAAGAACTTCGTGGCGTATCTACAAAATATATGTTCTACTACATGGCTATGATGAAATCCAAACTCATATCAATGGGAAAAGGCGGAACGCAAAATAATATCAGTCAGACTATTCTAAAGTCTCTAAATGTAATAGTTCCTCCCCCAGAAGTTCAGGACAACCTCGTATTTCGAATTGAAGAATTATTCTCCGAACTGGACAAGGCTGTGGAAACCTTGCAGACCACAAAGCAGCAGTTGGCGGTGTATCGACAGGCGGTGCTGAAAGAGGCATTTGAGACATTCAAACGAAAAAGTGTACCAGAAAGGCATATTGCTGATATATGTGATTATATTGTGGATTGTCCGCATTCAACGCCAAAATGGGTGGAAGAAGGTAAACTGTGTTTGCGAACAACGAATTTCCGTAAGGGATTTTTAGATTTATCTCAACCAAACTATGTCTCTAATAGTACATTTGAAAACCGAATAACACGTCTCCGTCCAATGCCGGGAGATGTTTTATATAGCCGTGAGGGTGCCATATTGGGAATAGCTTGTATCATTCCAAAAGGACTTGAAGTATGCTTAGGACAACGAATGATGCTGTTACGGACTGGTCAAAACCTGAACAATAAATTTCTGATGCACTATTTGAATTCACCATTTTTAAACAGTGTCATTACAGAAAACATTGGTGGTTCTGCATCACCACATATTAACGTAGGTGACATAAAGAAATTCTTGATTCCTGTTCCTGATATAAATGAACAGGATCAAACGGTACAAATCATAGAATCCCGTCTATCCGTATGCGAAAGTATCGAGCAGACCGTGGATACCGCATTGGCACAGGCGGATGCCATGCGACAGAGCATATTAAAACAAGCCTTTGAAGGAGGTGTAGTATGACAGACTGGATTATGATTGCAATAACCGCAGTCTATGTGATTGCGACAATATTTATTTGTATATTTAACTATCGTTCTGCAAAAGCAACACGGGAACAGTTGGCAGAATCAAAACGTCAATTTGAAGAAAATAATCGTGCTTTTGTTACTGTAACCTTTGAAACAATACGAGGCAGCCTCCTTGTTCTAAATATACATAACCATGGACATCAGGTTGCCAATAATGTTTCTGTGAAAATCAATCCAGAGTTTATTGCCAATGTGCCGGATAAAGAGTATTTAGTAAAATTGTGTGAATCCTCGTTCACTTTGGGCGTTGATAAAAGTTGGTTTGTGTGTTTTGGAGGTACTCCGGAATTAGGGAAAATAAGTAATATTCCGTTGAAAATTACCATTTGCTACTCGGATATCTTTTCCACCTACTCAGAGTCCACAACGATAGACCTTAAACAGTATCTTTGGTCAATAATATATGATTCACCTACTGAAGATACTTATCAAGAAATGAAAAAAATGACAAAAAGCATTCAATCAATGGATAAGTCCATTCAAAAGTTACAAAAAAGAATGGATGCTTTTGATTCGAATAGAGGAGAAGTATCGAATGAGTGAACAAACATCAGCAATCGTATCAAAGGTTTGGGGGATGTGCAATCCGCTCCGGGATGACGGTGTTTCCTACGGAGATTATCTGGAACAGCTTACCTACCTTATCTTTCTGAAAATGTCCGATGAGTATTCCAAGCCGCCCTACAAAAAAGAAACAGGGATTCCTGCCGGATACACATGGTCGGACATGAACACCCTCAAGGGTGCGGAACTGGAGGAACAATATAAATCCACGCTGGAAGAACTGGGCAAACAAGGCGGTATTCTCGGTAAAATCTTCAAAGGCGCAAGTAATAAAATCAGCAGTGCCGCCATTCTGTACCGTGTAGTGCAAATGATTGACAACGAAAAATGGGTGGCAATGTCCTCCGATGTCAAAGGTGAAATCTATGAAGGTTTGCTGCAGAAGAATGCGGAAGATATCAAGAGCGGTGCAGGTCAGTATTTTACCCCTCGTCCGCTGATTCATGCAATGGTGAAATGTATCCGACCGGAGCCTATGAAAACCATCGCAGACCCCTGTTGTGGTTCCGGAGGATTTTTTCTCGCTTCGCAGTCGTTCGTTGCCGATCCGGAGAACTATTCCCTTGACCGGGAGCAGAAAGAGTTTCTGAAAAACGAAACCTTCTACGGCAACGAAATCGTATCTTCCACATATAAAACGGCTTTGATGAATCTGTATCTCCACAACATCGGTGATATTTACGGCAATGTACCGATTACCCTTGGTGATGCACTTCTCACAGACCCCGGCTACCGTGTGGACTATGTGCTGACCAATCCGCCGTTTGGCAAAAAGTCTGCTCTTACTTTCACCAACGAGGAAGGCGAACAGGAGGAAGAAGACCTCGTCTACAATCGACAGGATTTCTGGACAACCAGTTCCAATAAACAACTGAACTTTGTGCAGCATATCAATACCATTCTGAAAGCCACAGGAAAGGCTGCCGTTGTTGTGCCGGACAATGTTTTGTTTGAGGGCGGTGCAGGAGAAATCGTGCGCAAGAAACTGCTCGAAACCACTGACTTGCACACCATTCTCCGTTTGCCGACTGGTATCTTCTATAAGCCGGGTGTAAAGGCAAATGTTATCTTCTTTGACAAACGTCCTGCCAGTGCCGAAATGCAGACCAAGGAAGTGTGGATTTATGACTTCCGCACCAACATCCATTTCACGCTGAAACAGCACCCTATGACCGATGCCGACCTCGTGGACTTCATCCAGTGCTATAACCCGGAGAACCGTCATGACCGCACAGAGACATGGTCGGAAGAAAATCCGGATGGTCGTTTCCGCAGATTTGATGTAAAGGATATTCTGGAGCGTGACAAGACAAGCCTTGACCTGTTCTGGATTAAGGACAAGTCCCTCGCAGACCTCGATAGCCTGCCTGCCCCGGATGAACTGGCTGCGGATATCATTGAGAACTTGCAGAGTGCCTTGGAGAGTTTTCAAGAACTGCAAGCCCAACTGGGTAAATAACATACAGAAATAAACCAATCGTCCTCTCTGCCATAAAAACAGTGGGGACGATTTTCGTTTAATATCGTATTACTGTGTCACATAAATTCAAACACCAACCAAACACCATGACCCTTTGGAAAGTGCCGTATTTACCGCATTTATTGGCATTTTTACCGTATAGAAGTCTTTCTTCTCGAAATAGACAGCCACACCTTTTTCCTTCAGCTTGCGGATGGTGGTGACCGTGTCCACGGTATTCCTCGCAAACCGCGATATCGACTTTGTCAGAATCAGATCCACCTGTCCGTCAAGGCAGTCGGAAATCATCTGGTTAAATCCCGCTCGGCGGGAAGTGGTCAAGCCGGAGATGCCATCATCGACATATGGAGCTCAATCTCTATAAGGATGTATGGGGAATTCGTATAGACTCATCAAGCAGCGGGAACGGATGCCCATTTTTCGGCAGATGCAATCAGGCAATTCCATCCTGCTGCGAAACATATCCTGATCTCCAGCAGGTTGAGGGAATGAATCGCTCTGTTTCCTGCATTAGGGGTGGAATCATCCGTGTACTCAATTGCAGGAAAATCAGCAAAGCATACGGCAAGCATCAGGTTTTGTCCGATTGTTCGATGTATATGGATGCTGGAGAAATCGTAGCAATACCATGATGCAGGTGGCGATCGTTGTGCCGTAGAACAGATTGTCCGGGAGCTGAATGATGCAGTCGATAAAATTGTTATCGATCAGACACTTGCGGATCTGCTTTTCCGCGCCGCCGCGATACATGACGCCGGGGAAGCAGACGATGGCCGTGCCGTCGGTCGCCAGCCACGAAAGGCTGTGCATGATGAACGCCAGATCTGCCTTTGACTTCGGGGCCAGCACACCGGCGGGCGAAAAGCGCGGGTCGTTAATCAGCGTTGCATTGTCGCTGCCCTCCCAGCGGATGGAATAGGGCGGATTTGAGACGATGGCCTCAAACGGCTCGTCGTCCCAGTGCTGCGGGCTTACCAGCGTGTCGCCGTGGGCAATGTCAAATTTGTCGTAGCCTTCTGCCCAGAGCCGCTCCAGCTCTCCAGCAGCTTCGGCGTGTTCCTCATCCAGTGCGTAGACATCCTGCAGCACCGACTGGGCTGCCCGACATCGCTGTGCCTGTTCCCAGGTGCCGGATGTTGGGTGTTCCTCCTGTGTTTCCTCCGGCTCGTCGCGCATCTTCTCATCTTCAAACGTTGGGAGGCCGAGGCGGATGTTCTCGGCCTCCCGGATGATGTCGTTCTTGATCCGGCGGAACTCTTTCTGCTGGGAGAGCGGAAGATGCTCCCGTGGGGTGCAGGGGCTGTAGCACTCGTTCAGCTCATCCCGGATCTGATTCCAGGTTTCATACGGATCTTTGGTGGGTTCTACGACCAGAATACGCATGAGATCATCGCTCATAATCCGGATTGGTTTGAAGATGAGGACGAAGCGTGGGACGAATGGGAGAATGATTGATTCTCTCAGTCCCATGTGAGATTACGAAAAATAGCGCAGGGCAGCTTGGAAAACAGGCTGCTCTGTGCTATTTATACCGTCTTTTAGGAAAGTAAAGGCGGCATTTTGACGTTTCAAAAAAGTTTGATTATATTAAGAAGTTTCAATGTAATACCAATCATTATATTATTTCTGATTCAAATATTGAGAAATTATTGATTTTAGGCAAAAACCCTGCTCAAAAAATTTGTGCAGCTTTTTTCGCCCAATTTGGTATTCACTTGGCTGTTTTTTCGGGAGGGATAGTAGGGAGATGTTTTCCCATTGTAGCTTGACAATTTTATATCAGCAACGCGGATCACACCGCAGGTTAGGAAACGCGCACGGCACGCGCGAGGACCCGGAGGCAGCGAGCTTCCGGCGAGCGAGAAACGCGCTGTGGGCAGCCTTGGCAGGCTGCATCATGCCGCCCAATCTGTTTGGACACACAACGTCTGGCCTGCACACAAGACAGGCTGCCGTGGCTGGGGTTGAAAGCAGTCAAGACCCCTTCCACGAGCTGTGAGAGCTGCCAAGCTCTGTCCGCGCTGTTCCCCATCGCCGGGGCGCGAGCTGCAAATACGGCGGAAACAATTTCAAAAGAATGGAGTGTTTATGTCAGAAAACAAAAAATATTACTACATGAAGCTCAAGGAAAATTTCTTCACCAGTGAGCGGATGGTTGTTCTGGAAATGATGCCGGACGGAATTCTGTATTCCAATTTGCTGCTCAAGATGTATCTGATGTCACTCAAGCACAACGGAATTCTACTGCTGCATGAAAATCTGCCGCACACGCCGCAGACCATTGCAACGTTTACCCGCCATCAGATCGGCACCGTAGAACGCGCGCTGCAAATCTTCCTAAAACTCGGCTTTGTCGAGCTGCTGACCGATGGTGCGTACTATATGCCGGATATTCAGTTGCTGGTCGGTCGCTCCTCCACCGAAGCGGAGCGAAAACGCCGGGAACGGCTGCGTTTACAAGCACAGAAGCTCCTGTCTAACTCAAAAGCGGACATTTGTCCACCAGAGAATAGAGATAAAGAGATTAGAGAACAGAAGTGCGCGCGGACAAATATCCGAACTTACGAAGTAACGGAGGAAGATGTCGTATGATGCCAATTACAGAAGAAGTCCATGCGTTTTTGACGGCAAATGCAGCTGCGCAGATACAGCGAGATGATGAGTATCTCGATCCCGCTGATGGATTGCTGCACTGCAAGACCTGTCATGGCTTGCGGCAAACGGTCATTCCTGCTCCCGGCGGGACAGGTTTTCTCCGACCACGCTGCCTGTGCCCCTGCCAGAGTGCTGCGGAAAAACAGCGCAAAGCGGCAGAAGAAAAACGGGAGCGTCTGGAACGCATTCAGCGGCGAAAAGCACATGGGTTACAGGATCGCCGCCTCTACGATTGCACGTTTGCCAACGATAACGGAAAAACGCCAGGGCTGACTGCCAAAGTCAAGCGCTATGTGGAACACTGGGAGGATGCGGCACGGAAAAATATTGGACTGCTCCTGTTTGGCGATGTGGGAACCGGAAAATCCTTTCTTGCCGGGTGCATTGCAAACGCGCTGCTGGAGAAGGACGTGCCGGTTCTGATGACAAATTTCCCGACGATTTTGAATCGTATGACGGGACTGTTCGGCTCTGATCGTGCTGACTTTCTTGCCAGTCTGAATGCCTATGATCTTCTGATTTTGGATGATCTTGGTGCAGAGCGAGGAACAGAATATGCATTGGAACAAGTCTTTGCTGTGATCGATGCCAGATACCGAAGCCGCAAGCCATTGATCGTCACAACAAATCTGACGCTGGATGCGCTCAAGCACCCAGACGATCTTGCGCATGCCCGCATCTATGACAGGATCTTGGAAATCTGCGCCCCGATTCTGTTTGGCGGCGAAAACCTGCGCGTGGAAAAAGCAAATGAAATGAAAACCGCCGCCAGAAATCTCCTGCTGCCGGACAATGCCGCCTGAATCGCTGCCGTAGCGACTATTGTAGCGACTACAAAAGGCAAAAAATCAAATTTCGAACTGGCATAGCGACTAATGTAGCGACTGCGAAATCCGAAACGCAGAAATTTTGGATTTCATGGCTTGTGCAAAATGAAAATCAAAAAAATCTTCTAAGCGGAATGAGAATCGGACTACACTTTGGCTTTTCTTGCTGCACAAGAAAAGCGCAAGCATAGCATTTTGGTACCAAAATGCGGCTTGCAGGGAGAACCCTGACCCCAATGCCGCCTCCGGACGGAAGATTAACGGCTGAACTGCGGCACAGGTCAGAAAACGCACATCGGCGCAGCCGTTTGCTCCGCGGCGTGGGGCGCGTTGTGCCGATGTGTGCGGTTTTGCAGGCCAACCGCGCATCCGTGCAGGTCTGCGCCACACAAACGCCGCGTCCGCCCTCCGTGCGGCGCAAAAAAACGAGGGCTGGCATCAAGCCAGCGCTCGTCTTGCAAATCGAATGAGGGAGATGATCCATGACAGCATCACGCAGCCCAGCATCACCAGAAAAATCCCATCCGCCAGTGTCGCGTGCACACGATACCACGGTTGAAATACAGTGAGCATCAGCACCAGGTACACCAGCGGAATGGATAATCTCAATTTCATTGCAATACGAATCAGCAAGAGCAGCAGTTGAACCATCACGGAAAAACAGGCAGTTAACATCGGCGATCCTCCTCAAACGGTTTGTCGGATGTTAACTCTCTTGCTGCAATTTTACAAGTACATAGATTTCTGATCGGACAATTCTTCTCAGCCATTCAAAAACAAATTTTGATTCCCTGAATGGGAGAAAGGAAGCCAAATGAACCAGAAACAGTATCACTCGCTGGAAGAATTGCCCTTGATGATGAACATGACAGACGTTGCCAGCGTCCTTGGCATTTCCAGAGCCGGAGCCTACAAGCTCGCCCATGACAGCCATTTTCCCGCGTTCCAGATCGGCAAACGGATTGTCGTTTCACGCGAGAAATTTCTCGAATGGCTGGATCGGCAGTGTGAGGAACAAAAATGCGCGTGAAGAAGAATTGGACTTGCTATTCGGCTGTGCTTGTGGTAATCGTGTGTGCTAACCGAAAACGAAGGAGGTAGACGCGATGTCGAAACGACGAGCCAACGGCGAAGGGAATATTCGCAAGCGCAAAGATGGCCGGTGGGAAGGTAGATATACAGCCGGATATGACGCAAATGGAAAGGCAATCACGAAAAACGTGCTTGGAAAGACACAGGCAGAAGTTAAAGATAAACTACGGGTCGCGATTGAGGACAGCAAAAAACTCGATCCTGTGAAAGCTGGCAGTTATACACTCGAACAGTGGCTGAAGCTGTGGTATTCCGTTTACGTCGAGCCGCAGGTGCGATATTCGACCAAAGAATTTTATCACAACGCGATAGATCATCACATCATTCCGAAACTCGGCAGTGTAAAATTGGAAAAGCTGACAATGCTGCAAATCCAACAGTTTTACAACGAGCTACTCAAGAGCGGTCGCGTGCAGAAGAAAAACCAGCCGGAGCTGAAAGAACACGGGCTGAGTCCTCGCATGGTGCAATGCGTTCATGTGGTGCTGAATAAGGCATTAGAATATGCGGTGGAGGAGAAGCTGATTCTTGCAAATCCGGCGAAGAAATGCAAAATTCCGAAAAATACACGCAAGGAAATGAATATCCTGCCTGAAGTGTTGATCGGACCATATTTGAGTGCAGCGAAAGAGCATGGCATTCTCGCGCCGATGTATCTGGAGCTGACAACGGGCCTGCGGCGCGGAGAACTGCTGGCCCTGCGGTGGGAGGACTTGGATGTTCAAAACCGTACACTCTCGATCAACAAAAGTGTTGCGCGGCAGGACGGAAAGCTGGTCATCAGCACACCGAAAACGCCCAATTCCATCCGAACAGTCCTACTGCCAGAAGAAACGGTAAAGCTTCTCGTAGAGGAGCACGAAAGACATCCGGTAAATCCATATTTGTTCCCGTCTCCGCGCACGGGAGAGACGTGGGACCCGGATGGATTTCGCAGGCTGCACGACAGGATTATCAACGAAATCGGCGCGGAGCATGTGCGTTTTCATGACATGCGACACACATTTGCAACCTTATCGCTGAAAAGCGGCGTGGATGTGCGGACGCTGTCTGAAACACTGGGTCACTTCAGCGCAGGATTCACGCTCAGCACCTATGTCCACTCGACGCCGGGCATGAAACAGAGCGCGGCGGATGCGATCGGAAACACCATCCGCAACGCGATCTGAAGCGTGAAACCGAAGCGGCGGCTGCAACTTGCAGCCGCCGTTCAAACGTTCAAAATATTCTTGAAAACAGAGAAACTTGTGCTGTTTTGTCAAATAAATCTCGATAAATCCACCGCGTTTTCGCGCCCGTTTGGGTCAAATCTGGGTCAGGTCGCATGACTGCAAAAATGCGGTCGATTATTTGCGGGAGAAAGTAAAGAAAAAGTCCTGAAATCGTGAGATTTCAGGACTTATCTGGTGGAGATAAGCGGGATCGAACCGCTGACCTCATGACTGCCAGCTGCCATCGGTTTGTGATATTGAGCGTTTTTACGCCAAATACGTCCATTCCGTCAGTGAAAAGTGCGGGATTTTGCAAGGTTTTATCCATTGCGTCCACACGCTTTCGCGCACACTTGGGTCACAATCTGGGTCAGGGCAGTCGGGTGGATTTGGAGGGATGCTGCTGGGGTGGATGTGGATTATAGATTGATCTTTTATGTTGATAATTATGCAGAAATATAGTATTATTTTTTTAAAGGAGGGGAACTTATGGCTCTTTCAAATACATATACCGTTGTCAATGGTCAGCTGCCTGAGTTCTTTCAAAAAATACAAGATGGTCAGGCCCCTGATAAGTTTACCCAGCAACATCTTAAAGATATTGGATTTACCTCAACAAACCACAGAGCATTTATTCAAATTCTTAAATCGTTGGGTTTCTTAACACCAGATGGTACTCCAACACAACGATATCATGAATACCGCAATCGCGCTGTCTGCAAAAAAGTAATGGGCACAGCAATAAAAGAAGCGTATTCAGATTTGTTTGTCATAAAAGAGAAACCTACAGCAAACGACAAAGACATAATACAAGGAAAATTCAAGAGTTCATTTAACACATCAGATTTAGTTGCAGAGCGTCAAGCAAAAACATTTCTTGCTCTTCTTGAATTAGCAGATCTCGATGTGCCGGATACTTGTAAAAATGAGCCGTTACCTAGAGACCATGTCCAAGAAACTCATCTAACGGAACACGACACTTCTCCTACCGAAAGAACTGATCCGCAAATTGTGACCTCTAGGAGTAAATCCCCCAGTTTGCACTATAATATCGAAATTCATTTGCCAGCCACTAAAGATATTGAAGTATATAATGCGATATTCAAATCAATAAAGGAGCATTTATTTGATTGATAATTCTACATCTTTAAGGGATTTTTTATTTCGCGGGTTAATGTTGGAATCAGAAGCAGAGCGATTTCAGTCTGCTGGAATTCAAATAGGCGCATCTGCGTCTAATTCAGATCAACACCTATTGGCTGAAGCTTTGGCACCGTTTAGTGTCTCGCGGAGAAACAATGCACTAGAAATGGCCCGTTTGTATGCTTTGCTACATTGTTTCGAAAATGAAGTCCGTTCTCTCATTAGGGATACTCTCCTTGAGAAAGAAGGGCCGGACTGGTGGGAAAAACTATCCTCCCGTGTTAGAAATCACGCAGAGAGTCGCCAAAAAACGGCCTTTAAAGATAGTTGGCTTGAAGGAGAAAAAGAGGACTCTCTGGGTTATGTTGACTTTGGGATGTTAGCTACCATTATGGTTGAAAAGTGGGAATATTTTGAAAGCATAATTCCTTCCCAGCATTGGCTAATGCAACGAATGGAAGAACTTGAAAAAGCTCGCAATTTTATTGCACATAATCGGATGCTGCTTCCTAGTGAGTTTCAGCGAATGTATATGTATATAGCAGATTGGAACCGCGTAATTGGCCTTTAATTGTGGAAATACTGATTGCCGGCTATCCGAATACCATTTTTGTTGTTCTAATTTTGTGGAATCTAATAATTACACTTCCATCAAAAAACGGCAAGTTTCCGTAGAAACTTGCCGATTCTTAATTTTATTCGGTTGTTTCTTCGCGCAGCAAGTCTTTGAACAAGACGCTCATGTAATCGCTGCGGCCATACAGAACACGGTCAATGTAGACATCGTTGCCTTGCACACGGTAAAACACCATATAATTGCCGCTGACAAGAAAACGATAGTCAGTTCCTACATCTGCAATAGAGGATAACGGGGTTCCCATTTCTGCGAAATTTTTCAACGGTTCAACCGCATCCATAATGCGATCAATCACGCGCTCCGCGGCAGAACGATTTTGAAGTTCCGATACGATGTAATCCCAAATGTCATCCAGATCACGACGGGACTCGGGTGAATAATGAATTTTATTCTTCATTCGCTCTTGCGCGGAAATGCGCCCTGATATCGTCCGGTGTCAGCCAGCCTTCCGTTTCGCCGGAGTGACGGCCTTTTGCAAGCTCATTCATCAGACGGATGGTCGCCTGTGTTCTCTCATAGTCCTGCATATCCACAATAGCGTACCGCCCGCGCCCGTTTTTCGTCAAAAAGACAGGAGCGCCCACGGCCACATCATGCAGTACCTCGCTGTAATTTCGCAGGTCAGAAATGGGTTTAATGTTCGGCATATCTATCAGCTCCTTTCAAACACAGTATACCCCATTCCGCTGTAAAATTCAACAGCAAGTTTACAGCAAACATATTTGTGGAAATATGTCTGCCCATATATTAGAATTAGAACAAATACCTCTTGCCGACTGCCAGCAAACCGTTGATATATCTGTAGTTTCTGAAATTCTAAATTACACTCCGACCATTGCTCATAGTCAAATCGTGAAAGAGATGAAATCATACTTCAGCTAATAATTTATACAACATCCCCCGACGAGAACTGATTACGGTCCGTCGGGGGGGATTTTTATGCCTTTTTATATTGAATCAGCGCAGCCAGAATTTCCGCCAACGCCTTTTGATCGTTCACGGGTTGTTCTTGCAAAAGTGCATAGCACTGCGCGGGGAGATTGTCCTCCTGCTGCTCGATGCTGATATTTTCAAAGAGTCTGGAAAGAGAAACACCCAACGCCCCGGCGATTTTTGAAATGCTTTCAATCGTGGCGTTTTTTTCGCCGCGCTCCAACTGGCCGATATAGGTGTGGTGGACATCTGCCTTTTCGGCCAGATATTCCTGACTCCAACCCTTTTGGTTGCGATACGCGCGAATCCGATCTCCGATAATCTTTGCAATGCTCATGCCTGTTCACCTCTATCAATGACTATAAGTATTATTCGTCAATAGAAAACAGACTATTGATATTTTTATGCGCGGAATGTATACTATAAATATTAAATTTGGAATTTTGATGACTATAAACAAGAATCGTGCGGTGAGGGAACGGAATGAAGATCATCAACAATATTACGGAGAAGCTGTCAGACGAACTGAAACAGGATCTTCGTGCAGGCAGCAGGCTTTCTATCGCGGCTGCCTGCTTTTCAGTCTATGCCTTTGAAGAGCTCAAGACGCAGTTGCTCCAGATCGATGCGCTGCGCTTTATTTTTACGTCTCCGACCTTTTTGGCAGAGCAGCCAAAGCAGGAGCAGCGCGAGTTTTATATCCCGCGGCGCAACCGAGAAAAGGCGCTGCATGGCAGCGAGTTTGAAATTCGCCTGCGCAATGCGTTTACGCAGCGTGCCATCTCCAAAGAATGTGCCGACTGGATTCGGCAGAAGGCCGTCTTTAAGTCCAATAGCACAGACGAACAGATGCCGGGATTTCTGACGGTGGACGGCGACGCGCTCAGTGCCTACGCACCCATCAGCGGCTTTACGCGCGCCGAGCTTGGCTGTGAGCGCGGCGGCAATATGTTCAGCATGATCAACAAAATTGAAGCGCCGGAGAGCAAGGCATACTTAACGCTCTTTGACCAGCTCTGGGCAGACCGCAGAAAAATGAAGGATGTGACAGAGCAGGTACTCGAACGTATCACTACTGCATATCGGGAAAACAGCCCGGAGTTTCTGTATTTCTTCGCGCTCTACCATATTTTCAGCGATTTCCTGACCAATGTATCCGCCGACGATCTGCCGAACGATACCAACGGTTTCCGTGAGAGCAAGGTCTGGAACAAACTCTACACATTCCAGAAAGACGCGGTTCTCGCAATTATCAGTAAGCTGGAACAGTACAACGGCTGCATTCTGGCGGACAGCGTCGGCCTCGGCAAGACATTCACTGCGCTGGCCGTTATCAAATACTACGAAAACCGCAACCTGCGCGTGCTGGTGCTCTGTCCCAAGAAGCTTGCGGACAACTGGACGACCTACAAAGCAAACTACGTCAACAATCCCATTGCGGAAGACCGGCTGCGCTATGACGTTTTGTACCATACGGATCTATCACGCTCCGGCGGCTTCTCCGGCGGAACGGACCTCTCGAAACTGAATTGGGCGGCGTATGATCTCGTGGTGATCGATGAATCGCACAATTTCCGCAACGGCGGCGACGCCGACAAAGAGGGCAAGGAAAACCGCTACACGCGGCTTATGAACAAGGTCATCCGTCCGGGCGCAAGGACGCGGGTACTGATGCTGTCGGCAACACCCGTGAATAACCGCTTTTACGACCTGCGCAACCAGCTCGCGCTGGCCTATGAGGGCAACAGCAGCGCGTGGGCAGACAAACTTTCCACGCACCGGAGCGTGGAAGAAATTTTCCGCAACGCGCAGAAAGCCTTTAACGCATGGAGTAATTCCGATGCGGAGCTGCGCACCACAGACCAGCTGATGCGGATGTTAGATTTCGATTTCTTTGAAATTCTGGACAGCGTTACGATTGCGCGTTCCAGAAAACACATTGAAAAATACTACAACATGAACGAGATTGGCCACTTTCCAACGCGCCTGCCGCCGATTTCCAAGCGGCCGCCGTTGACCGATCTGTCTGACGCGATCACCTACGGCGAAATTTACGATTTGATCATCAGCCTGACGCTGAGCATTTACACGCCGTCCAACTACATTCTTCCCAGCCGGATGGCAAAGTACGCCGATCTGAACCATGAGGGCAAAAACAGCCTGACGCAGGCAGGGCGTGAACAGGGCATCCGCCGATTGATGAGCATCAACCTGCTCAAGCGGCTGGAAAGCTCGGTGCATTCGTTCCGCCTGACCTTGCAGCGCATTCAGAAACTGATTGCGGACACGCTGGAAACGATCAACGCCTTTGATCCCAACCAGACGATGGAATTGCAGGATCTCACAGCCGGAAGCACGGACCTTGACGCGGATGATGCGGAAAATGATCTGCTGGCCGTCGGGAAGAAGGTGCATATTGCACTTGCAGATATGGACTATCTGACATGGCAGCAGGATTTACAGGCGGATTTGCAGATTCTGAACCTGCTCGTCGGCATGGTTGCTGATATTACGCCCCAGCACGACAGCAAGCTGCAAATGCTGCTGGCGACGATTGCCGGAAAGATCTCGCAGCCGATCAATCCCGGCAACAAAAAGGTCATTATCTTCACGGCGTTTTCCGACACGGCGGAATATCTGTTCACGAACATCAGCGCATACGCAAAAGAAAACTATGGCCTCAATACCGCGCTGGTGACCGGCTCGGTCGATGGGCGGACGAGCGTTCCGAAATTCAAGGCGGATCTCAACAACATTCTGACCTGTTTTTCGCCCATTTCCAAGGACAAGACCGCGCTTATGCCGGACGGACCGGACATCGACATTCTGATTGCGACGGACTGCATTTCAGAGGGTCAGAACTTGCAGGACTGCGATTGCCTGGTCAACTATGACATTCACTGGAACCCGGTGCGGCTGGTGCAGCGGTTCGGGCGAATTGACCGCATCGGCAGCCGCAATGACAAAATCCAGCTCATCAACTTCTGGCCTGATCTCGACCTCGACTCGTACATCAATCTGAAAGCGCGTGTGGAGCTGCGCATGAAAGCGCTGGTCATGACGTCCACAGGCGACGACAATCTTCTCTCGCCGGAGGAACAGGGTGATCTGGAATACCGCCGCCAGCAGTTACAGCGATTGCAGACGGAGGTCGTTGATCTGGAGGAAATGGGCACAGGCGTTTCCATTACAGATTTGGGACTGAATGAGTTTCGCATGGAGCTTCTGGAATACAGCAAAACGCACCCGGAGCTGGAAAACAGTCCGGGCGGCATCAGCGCGGTCGCGGCAGCAACGCCGGACGCGCCGCCGGGCGTAGTGTTTGTGCTGAAAAACGTGCATAACGAGGTCAACGCCGACCAGCGGAACCGCCTGCACCCGTATTACTTGGTCTACTTGAGCGAGGAAGGTGTCACAGTTCATGACCACCTTTCCCCAAAGGACACGCTGGACGCGATGCGGCAGCTTTGCCGGGGAAAGGACAAGCCGATTGAAGCGCTCTATCAGGCGTTCAACCGGGAAACAAGCGACGGGCGGGATATGGCCGTGTATTCCGGTCTGCTGGAGGATGCGGTGCTGTCCATTCTGGACGCGAAGGAGGACAGCGACCTCGACAGCCTGTTCTCCGCCGGCGGCACGAGCGCATTACTCAGTCAGGTGTCCGGGCTGGACGATTTTGAACTGATCTGCTTTTTGGCCGTGCGGGAGGAACCGTCATGCTGAATCTGCCCAGCTCCACAGAATTTGGCCGCCGCGTGCCGAAACAGAAGTTTTATGAACATCTGGACGTTTCCCCGGAGGTCAAGCGGCTTTTTATCGACCAGATCAAACTGATCACATGGGCGAACAAGCTCTCGCCGCAGACGATGAACCTCGGCGCGGGGCAAACGGTCACGGAAATCGAAGTATTTCATATCCGCCTGACTGGGCGGGAGCTCGACAAGCGGACGCTGGAGTTGATGGACAGGCAAATCCCGTATCACATCCTGTTCGTGCTGGAGCGGCCGGACGGACAGATGCAGCTGCGCATCAGCTATAAAGAGGCGGCACAGTCCGGCGACAACGCATTTCGTCTGCGGCAGAGCTATGCCACAGAATTTGCACCGCCGGAAACCCTGACTCTCCCGCTTGACGCGCTGGACATGGACAGCCTGTATGCGTCCATCGTCCGCGCCATCGCGGGCGACGCGCTCTCTGCCCCAGAGCAGCCCTTGGAGCAGGCCGTTGCACAGGCGCAGGAAAAAGAAAAACTCCAGCGGCAGATCGCGCAGCTGAAGGCAAAGATGAAGAAAGAAAAGAATTTGGGAAAGCAGATGGAATTAAGGAGAGAAATTAACCGATTAGCAGAAAGGATGGAATGAAATGACAAAATTCGAACAGTTAGAAGATTATATCAACCAGGCAAATGAAATTCTCGAAAGCAACGACACAGCTAAAGCAGAGCGGTATTGTCAGCGCGTAATTGCGGTATTTAGTAATGAGATTCAATACCTAGAGTACAAGCTAGACGCTACATCTTCGGAGCCTTATACAGAAGATCGCCCAATAGATTACATGGGCGACCTTGAAATACTAAAAGAGAAGCTAATCAATTACCAAATAGAATTGCAAGAAAAAGCCGCGAATATTACGCTTGAAAAGCTACAGTCCTCTGAGCTTAGCGAGTCTGAACGGAGTGAGATTGAGAATATGGTGCGCGAACTGATTCAGAAAAGCAAAGCTGGCGAGCCGAGCAAAAACGTAGCGTCAAAAATATTTTCGTGGTTGGCCGATAAGGGCGGAGATGCTTTAGTGCAGATGATTCCGTTGATTGCAAGTGGTGCACTTTTAAGAGGATGACACAATGGACAAGCTGGAATTTGAAACACCGGACATGGTATCGGAAAACATAGACAAAATCGCTGCCCTGTTCCCCTCTGCGATTACGGAGATGCGGGGCGAGGATGGCAAGATCAAGCGCGGGGTCAATTTTGAGGTTTTGAAGCAGCTTTTGAGCCGGGATGTGGTGGACGGCGATGAGTGCTACGAATTTACATGGGTGGGCAAAAAGGCGGCGATGGCGGAAGCGGCGCGGCCGATCACCAAAACGCTGCGCCCTGTGAAAGCGGACAGCCGCGACTGGGATACCACGGAGAATCTCTATATCGAGGGCGACAATCTGGAAGTCCTGAAAATCTTGCAGGAGAGCTATCTCGGTAAGGTAAAGATGATTTATATTGATCCACCGTATAATACCGGCAACGATTTCATTTATGCAGACGATTTCATGCGCTCACAGGAAGAAGAAAACGAACAGATGGGAATGTATGACGAAGATGAAAACCGCCTGTTCAAAAATGCTGATACACGCGGACGTTTTCATTCTGATTGGTGCAGCATGATCTATTCGCGGTTGATGTTGGCAAGAAATTTGCTGATAGATGATGGGGTTATTTTTATCTCAATCGATGTAAATGAACAGCACAACCTAAGAAAAATATGTGATGAAGTATTTGGTGCAGGTAATTTTATAATGGATTTTATCTGGAACTCAAGGAAATCAGTGTCGAATGATGCAGTTGTATCACTTAACCATAACTATACGCTGGTATATACTAAAGCTATAACAAGCTTTTATTTAAGAAAAGCGACGTTTAAACTTCCTGATTCAGGGGATGGCTTTGATAACCCGGACAATGATCCACGAGGGCCGTGGAAAGCCGATCCTTTTGATAGTCCTGGTATTAGAACGAACCTGACATATAAAATCGTAAATCCAAACACTGGAATGGAATTTTGGCCTCCTGAAGGAAGGTGTTGGAGAACGGGTGAAAAAGAATATTTACAATTTGTTGCAGATGGAAGAATCGTATATGGAAAAACGGGAAATGGCAAGCCGCAATTAAAGAGATTTTACTCAGAAGCACAAGAGAAAGGGATAACGCCCAAGTCGTTATGGGACGATGTTGGAACTGCAACAGATGGCACTAGAGAAATTCAAAATATTTTTGCGGCAAAAGTCTTTGATACACCAAAACCGACATCGTTTATAAGGAGAGTAGTTGAGCTTTCGTGTGAAGAAAATTCCATTATACTCGACTTCTTCTCCGGCTCTGCCACCACCGCCCACGCCGTCATGCAGCTGAACGCGGAAGACGGTGGACATCGCAAGTTTATCATGGTGCAGCTTCCCGAAAAGTGCGACGAAGCAAGCGAAGCATACAAAGCCGGCTACAAAAATATCTGTGAGATCGGCAAGGAGCGCATTCGCCGCGCGGGCGACAAAATCAAATCCGAGCACCCGGACGCGAAGCTGGACACCGGCTTCCGCGTGTTCTGCGTGGACGAGAGCAACATGGAAGACGTCTATTACCACCCGGAGGAGCTGACACAGACGATGCTGGGCGGCATGGTGTCAAACATCAAGCCGGATCGGACAGACTTGGATTTACTCTATGCCTGTCTGCTCGACTGGGGCGTGGAAATTAGCCTATCACATACGCAGGCGGTGATCAACGGCTGCACGGTACATAACGTGGACAATGGTGCGCTCTGCGCTTGCTTTGCCGAGCGCGTGCCGCTCTCGGTCATTGACTACATGGCAAAGCAGCAGCCGCTGCGCGCCGTGTTCCGCGACAGCTCGTTCGCCGCAGACGACAGCAAGATCAACGTCACGGAGATATTCAAAAACCTCTCCCCGGATACAAAGGTAAAGGTGATCTGAATAGCGGGTGAAGAATTATGTTAAAAGATTTTATTTTCCCGGCAGCGGTTTCTGTATTCGCATTTTTAGTATGTGATGTTGTGCTAAAAAGATGGCTTATAGAACCACGGGCAAGATACCAAGTGTTGAAAGAGCGGGCTGCGTATTGTCTTAGTTTTTATAAACCGTACTATACAAGACCGTATAAAATTGAGGACAGTACTGCAATTACAGATAAGGGAAAGCGTTACTTGCAAGCAAAAGAAGACTTGCGTGATTGCGCCGCGCAGTTACGCGGATTTTCTGAGGTATATCCGCGCTTTGCGCCTAGAGTCATTCTCGGAATTCCGGCAAAGGGCGATATCGCAAGCGCCTCTGATAAATTACTTTACCTATCGTCTATAACTATAGATGATGTGTGGAGCCGATTAGAGGAAAAGTACGCGAATACTCCCAATAAAGAAATAACCGATGCTATGAGCGGGGCAAAGAAATTATTGGGCATTAACAACGAATGAGGATATGTCATGAAACTTCAATTCAAGCACCAGCCGTTTCAGGTGGAAGCCGCCGATGCCGTCTGCGACGTGTTCTGCGGCCAGTCGTACCGCACGGTGACGTATCGCCGCGATCTTGGTGATCTGACGGGCGTGCAGATGAGCACCTATGATACCGAGGTCGGCTTTCGCAATCAGCCGTTTGTGCCGGAGCTGACGAATCGGAAGCTGCTGGATAACCTGCGCACGGTGCAGCGCAGAAATGGTCTCAAGCCCTCGGACGAGCTGACCGGTCCGGGCGTCAATCTCTCCATCGAGATGGAAACCGGAACGGGCAAGACCTATACCTACGTCAAAACGATGTATGAGCTGAACAAGCGCTACGGCTGGAGCAAGTTTATCATCGTCGTGCCGTCTGTCGCCATTCGGGAGGGCGTCTATAAATCGCTCCAGACCACGCAGGAGCATTTTGCGGGCGAATATAATAAGAAAATCCGTTTTTTCATCTACAATTCCGACCGGCTGACGGAAGTAGACCGCTTTGCGTCTGACAGCGCGATCAACGTCATGATCATCAATATGCAGGCGTTCAATTCCAGCAAGAATCAGCGCATCATTGACAAAAAGCTCGACACCTTCCGCAGCCGCAAGCCAATCGATATCATTGCAAAGACGAATCCAATCCTGATTATCGACGAGCCGCAGAGCGTGGAGGGCAAACAAACCAAGGAAAGCCTCAAAAAGTTCCAGCCGCTCTTTACGCTGCGCTATTCCGCCACGCATAAGGAAAAATACGATATGGTCTATCGGCTTGACGCGCTGGACGCCTATAACCAGCATCTGGTCAAGAAAATTGCTGCCCTCGGCGTGACACTGGAGGGCAGCACGGCGACGAACGGCTATGTCTACTGCGAGGGCATTGATCTCTATAAGGATAAAGCGCCGACGGCACGCCTCGGCTTTGAGGTTAAGGGGAAAACTGGAACGAGGACGGTCGTGAAAAAGGTCTATGGCGGCGATGATCTGTATGACCTCTCCAACGGTCTGGCCGAATATGCGGATCGCTATCGGATTCTGCCAAACGGCATTGATGGCCGCGACAACTCGGTGACGTTCTTGAACGGTCTGAAAATTTATGCCGGGCAGATCTGCGGCAACGAGCAGCTGGTATCGCTCCAGCGGCGCATTCAGATCCGCGAGACGATCCGTACCCATATCCAGCGGGAGCGGGAACTGTATCCGCGCGGGATCAAGGTTCTGAGCCTGTTTTTCATTGACGAGGTTTCCAAATACCGCAGCTATGATGGTGATGACGACGCAGGGCGCAACGGCGAATATGCGCAGATGTTTGAAGAAGAATATGAAAACGTCGTCGGCAATTTGCAGCGCGAATTTGGCGATGATGCGTACATGGAGTATCTGAACAAAATCAATCCGCACCGGACGCATCAGGGCTATTTCTCCATCGACAAGAAAAAGGGCAAGAAAGCACGCTTCGTGGAGAGCAAGGTGGATCGCAAAACGCAGCTTTCCGACGATGCTGAGGCGTACGACCTCATCATGAAGGACAAAGAGCGGCTGCTCAGCATGGACGAGCCGGTACGGTTCATTTTCTCCCACTCCGCACTCCGCGAGGGCTGGGACAATCCGAACGTGTTCCAGATCTGCACGCTGAAAAAGCAGAGCGATTCGGACATCCGCAGCAGGCAGGAGATCGGCCGCGGCCTGCGCCTGTGCGTCAACCAGCAGGGCGAGCGCATGGACGAGAGCGTGCTCGGCGGCGAAGTGCAGGAGCTTAACAAGCTGACAATCATTACAGATTTTTCGTTTGGCGAGTATGTGAAGGCGTTGCAGGCTGGGCTATCCGAAGTTTTGGCCGACCGGCCGCGCAAGGTCGAGCCGCAGTTGTTCCTGGGGAAAGATCTGCAAAATGCAAACGGCGAACCGGTGCGCGTCACGAAAGAACTGGCGGACGCCATTTATGAGGATCTGATTCAAAACGGCTATGTCCGTCGCGGAGAACTGACCGACAAGTATTACACGGACAAGCAGAACGGAACGGTGCAGGTGGCCGCGGAGGTGCAGGACTGTGCAGCGTCGGTCGTGCACGTGCTCTCCTCGATTTTCGATGGCCGCAGTATGCTCCCGGAGGATGCCAACGGCGGCAATGTGGAAGCGCATCTGGATCCGGAGAAGCTGAAAAAGAAGGAGTTTCTTGCGCTCTGGAACAGAATCAACCATAAATCCGTCTATACAGTATCCTTTGATACGCAGGAGCTGATTCAAAATTCCATTCGGGAACTGGATGAAAAGCTGGATGTTGCACAGGTTGTGATCCGAAAGGAATACGGCGAACAGGCAGACCATTTGACCTCCAAAGAGCAGCTGGAAAACGGCGAGGGCTTCCGCAAGACAAAGACAGACCAGCAAACGCCCGAAACCGCGCCGCTTGGCAGTGTGCGGTATGACCTCATCGGGAAGCTGGTCGAAGAAACCGGACTCACGCGCGCCAGCATTGCTACAATTTTGCAGGGTATGTCGCCGCTCAAGTTTGCCATGTTCCGGAATAATCCGGAAGCGTTCATCCTGAAAGTGGGCCGGATCATCAACAATCAAAAAGCAACGATGATTGTGGAGCACATTACATACAACCGCCTGGAGGCGGCTTATGACAGCGACATTTTTGCTGCCGGAAAGCTGCGCGGAAAGCTGAATGTCAGCGCAATGCGCGCGGAAAAGAGTCTTTATGACCATGTGATCTATGACTCGGAAAACGAGCGGAAGTTTGCCGGAGAACTGGATATCAGCGAAAAAGTTGCTGTCTACGTCAAGCTGCCGAGCAGCTTCTTCATCTCCACACCGGTCGGGCATTATAACCCGGACTGGGCCATTGCGTTTACAGAGGGCAGCGTCCGGCACATTTTCTTCGTCGCAGAAACCAAGGGCAATACGGATTCGTTGGAGCTGCGCGGCGTTGAAAACGCGAAAATCGAATGCGCGCGCCGCCACTTCGCGGCAATCAGCAATGAAGAAGTTGTCTATGAAGTCGTGGACAGCTTTGAAAAGCTGATGCAGAAGGTCATATAGTCCAAATTTTTGGACAGTGTGCGTGATAGAATGTCCCTGAGAACAGGAGGTATGTTCTATGCTCTACGGCTCGCAGAAGCGATTTGACAAGAACGGCGACGGCAAGCTGAAGGGTGCCGAGTGGCAGCGGTGGTACCAGTACGCTTACGGTGATGAGATCGAAGCGAAGGAAAAGCGCAGACGCGCCAATACTGCTGAGCAGAAGCGTGCACAAATTGCAGCGGACTTTGCGGATCATGTCTCTGACCTCATTAACTGGCTGTATCGCGACCTTGCGCATCTGGAGGGGGAGCGTGAGGATCAGGCCATCCGCACGATGCACCTTGCTCTGTATGTGATCTCCGCTGCGCTTCAAACGCAGAAGGTCGATGAGAGTATGCGTTATCTTTTGCGCGCGTTCTGGAATGAGTTTCAGCCGACGCTTGACGAGAGCGTCTATCAGGCATTGTGCGCGAAGCAGGTTCTGTTTGCGGAAATCGGTGAGATTTCCGAGAAGTGTCTCGGTTCGTTCTGGAGAAATCTACTCGACAATCTGCCGCCGGAACGCCGCGTCGGGAAAGACGATGATTTGCAGGAACTTTTGGACGATACAAGCCGTCTTTATAACTATTTCCGCGATGACAGCGCACCGGGAATTGACTTTGCCAAGGAGATTGAGCCATATTGGGCAGCGATCCGCCTGCCGGAAGAACCGGAAGAAGCCGAAGAATACGACGAGGACGAAGAACCGGGGGAAGAATCCGAACCGTGGAAAAATTACTATGAGAAAGCTGCACCTGAGGGCAATGGCGGCGGATATTATCAATTCTGTAAGGTGCAGTTCAAGGATGGCGGAAGTCCTTACGCCTATCTGACAGGCGGATTGCCTCTTGCAGTCGGTGATTTTGTGGTCGTTCCGGTTGGAAACCGGAATGCGGAGAAAACTGGTCGCGTGACGGACGTTTTTGTTTGCAGCGCGCAGGATGCGCCGTATCCGCCGGAAAAGGCGAAGTTTGTGCTCCGGAAATCTGAGCAAACGGCATTTCCGGAGAAGAAAACCCCTCCCATCGAGCCAGCAAAGAACGAAAAAGCTGCGGCTCCGATGCCGCCCGTACCAGTAGAACCGCCTGTGGCGCAGTCTGCGCCGGAGGAGCCAGCTTCGTTTGAAGCCGAACCAGTTCCGGAAGAACCGACGTTCACGCTTCCGCCGCTGCCGGAGCAGGACGGACCGAAGAAGGCGAAACGCCGGATTCCTTGGGGCTGGTTGGCAGCGGGAGTTGCTGCCGTTGCATTTTTCGTGTTTGCATCGCCGCCGCTCAAGAGAACTGCCGAGGCGAACCGTCAGATGGTCATTGCACAGCAGGCTGCAGAGCAGGAGAAACGCGAGCAGGAAGAACGCCGGGCGGAACAGGCCCGTCTGGAGGAAGAAGCTGCCGCACAGCATCGGCGCGAGGAAAAACAGGCCAGAATCGATGCACTTCAAAACGCCGATCTGCCCTATCCGGGAATGCCGTATGAGGAACTGACATCCACAAAACTTGGCAAAGCCAGCAAAGTGACGCACGAAATGCGTTCCGGGCAGGTTTACTATACGTTTGTGTGGCAAATCCGCGTTGGCGACTATCTATATCCTGTATTTGAGGTCATGGCAGAGAATGAGAACGTACTCACCGCGGAACAGCGAAATCTGGAATACTGGAGCGGCATGGCTTTAAAAGGAACGATCTATCATCAGCCGGAGTACAAACCAAGCACCCCATCTCAAAACCAAACCGGCGGCTCGAACCACGGCTCGAACGGTCTGCGCGACGAATATGACAACCCGGAAGATCTCTACGAGGATAATCCGGACTGGTTTGAAGATGAGGACGAGGCATGGGATGAATGGGAGAATGGCTGAATACAGCAGTTCGTTTTTTCCGAAATTGGATTTTCCAACGTTGGAAAATCCAACGCAAAAATGATAAACAAATTACGGATAGAATCGATTCGATTCAGAAGCAGCAGCAAGAGAAATTTTTTTGCAAAGGACCATTGACAAACGTTTGTTCTAGTGCTATCATGTGAAACATAGCAGGAAATCCTGCCGGCAACAGAATATTCCAAAGCGCACCATGAAAAGTAATGAAGGAGCGCTGCGACCGAGAATGGTCGCAGCGCTCCTTTTGGTGCTCT
>ERZ779850.1043-NODE-1043-length-29625-cov-7.749915_pt1 | contig 29625 bp, 34 predicted proteins | sample MGYA00511249_ERZ779850 | MGnify/ENA primary metagenome ERZ779850 (study PRJEB29588, sample SAMEA2162475) | human gut metagenome | biome: human gut; feature: human-associated habitat; material: faeces | place: Denmark | collected 2008/2010 ...
TCTGTTCCAGTGCCTCCACTGCGGAAAACACCTGGTCTGGATGGATTTTGATTGAAAAGGAGACATTACTATGGGACTTGACATCTACGCCGGGACGCTGACCCGGTACTATTCTCACAACTGGAAAACTGTTGTGCAGCAGTGGGCGGAGGAAAACGGATACTCTTTCAACCGCATCACCCCGGACGGGGAACCTGCTGATAACGAGGAAGAAATGTCCCCGGCTGAGGTCCAGGCGGCGGTGGAGAACTGGCGGGATCAGATCTTGAGCGCCATTTCTCAGCCGGGCCAGCCCCCCTACGCTCCCTGGCTTGAAGATAATGAGAAACCTTATTACACCGACAAGCCGGATTGGGATGCCTTCGGCGCTATGCTGCTGGTGGCCGCCTGTCGTACATACGAGGAACCGGTGCCTTCCACCGTGGAGAAGGACTGGATCTTCGGGGAGCATCCTCTGGTCGCCCGCCTTGCATCAGATGAGGAGCGGGTGTGGTCCCTGTTTCGTGGGGCTACCTGGTGGCTCCCTCTTTCTGACAGCTTTCTGTTCCAAGGGTCCTTGCCTACCGATGACACCGCCGCTATCGCCACCTTGGGCGGACTGCGGAAGGAGCTGGAAAAGCTGAACCAGCTGGCATGGCAGGCCGATGAGGACACCATCCTTGGCTGGGCAGACACGGAGGGATACCCGGTAGACGGAACCGTAGACTCAGATGGACAGTACAGCAAGGCAGACATCCCGGAACACACCCAGTATGACACTCAATCCCTTGCCAAGTTTGCCTTCTCCATGTTCTGGCGGGCCATGCGGTTTGCCGAGGAACAGCAGGTGCCTATCCTGCTTGACTATTAAAGAGAATTCGTCAGGGGGTGGAGACCGTGGAACAAAAACGGCCGGCAGATATAATTCAGGAACTTCTGGACTACCTGTGGAACGGCCTGGGCCTGGAGGAAAAGGGCTGGAAGCGTCTGAAAAAGGGCGACTTCAAAAAGAAAATGAAAAACGGGCTGACCTATCAGATCTGGTTTGACCGGAGCCGCTACAACTACATAGACTACGAAATCGGCCATGGGAATGTGGAGGTGGGCTTCAGCTGTATCATAAAGCAGGGAGATGACTACCTCTACTCTTTCAGAATTGAACCCACAACAGGCGGTTCATTCTTTCGGATGCTGACAGAGGACCTGCGGCTGAACACCGGGCTGCTGGACACCTTTCTGCCCCTGGTCAAAGCCAACTACCTCGACTTCATCGACCGCTTCGAGGCAGACCCCGTGGAGGCATTACAGCCGGTCTGCGCCCCCTTCACCGAGGCGGAGGACTACAGCTGGTTCATCTATGTGCGGGAGCAGATGGTGGAACGGTACGGAACGGCGGAGCAGATGGAGGAGTACCGCCGTCAGGCGGAATTGCGCGGAACGCCTGGACACAAGGCAAAGAACTGGATGGGTTCGATGTTGTTCCACCTCTCCCACGCCAATGATGTGGATCAAGCCTGGGCCTCAAGCCGCACCAGAGAGGAACTGGACCAGGTGGTGGAACCCTTTGTGCAGGCCAAGCGGCAGACAGGACAGTGGACACAGGAGGATGAGGCGGGCTATCAGCTCTACCGGCAGGAAACAGATCCGAAGAAGCGCACCTTTCGGGTATGGTATCTCATCGCCAACCCCCGCGGCCTGCCGAAAGAGTTTGTCCAGAAAGAGCTGGAGTTTCGGTGGAAACTGTTCCCAGAAAAGAAGGAGGAACCCAAATGAGCAATAAAGCTTTCCAGCAAAATCTGGACGACAAAAAAGGCCCCCAGCCCGGAGGTCCCTATCTCATTCAGATGCTGTTCAAAGAGCCGGTAGAAATGCCGGATAAAGAAAAAATGACTGCCATAATGGAGAAGCACATCGGATCAACAGAGTGCTTCTGTTATGATAAGAAAATGGCCGGCTTTGCCGCACAGGAGCATATTGCAGAGTTCAAGGACGGAAAATGCCCGGTGCAGCTGATGGTGATGAAATGCGACAAGTTCAAGGGCAAAGGCTTTGATGCCTTCCTGATGAGCCAGATGTGGGACTGCCAGGAGGACCGTGACCGGATCTTCCGGGAGTGCAAATATCAGGTGGTGGCCACCGATATGCTGACTGCGGCGCTTCCAGCGCTGGAGCGTGCCAACCTGGATGCCGACTTTCTGGAGGCTCTGGCAGAGCTGTACCCCACCTGTGAGGCGTTCTATTTCCAGAACTGCGGCAAGCTGTTTCTGGCAGAGGATGTGCGCTCCCATCAGATTGAGGGGCCGGATCGGTTCATCCGCTTTGGCGTCAATGTCCGTTTCTTCAACATCGAGGGCACGGAGGATATGCTCATCGACACGGTGGGCATGAGCACCCTGTTTTTGCCGGATCTCCAGTACCACTTCCACGGCATGGACCCCAACTGGGTGGTAAACCACGCCTATAATGCAGCGTCCTATATTCTGGAGCATGATAACCCCATTGAGGATGGGGAAACCATAGACGGCGTGGCGGATGGCCAGATGTGCCGGGAGATCCAGTGGAAGTGCCAATATGAAGATGCCTTGATCCAGCCGCCCAGAGGGGTGCTGGACATCAACATGGGAAACTATGCTTCGGGAGGACGCTGAATGAATGGCGTTGTGCTCCTGGTAGGCGGACTTCTGCTTGTGGCGGTGATCAAGCTGATTATAGATCGAAATTGGATCGGCCTGCTTCTCTGTGCTGTCGCCCTGCTTCTGGTCTTTGGGGCTGGACACCATACAAAATAGGCCATTTTAAGAATCGAGGAGGTGAAGTATGCAGAATTCAACAAATATGCGGATACTGGAATTACTCCGGTTTCTCTATGAGCGGACCGATGAAAACCATCCCGCCACAGTATCTGACATCATTGCCCATCTGAATGGAAAAGGAATTCAGGCAGTGCGGCAGACTGTTTACGCAGATACCAATGCGCTGATCGATGCAGGAATTGATATTGTGGTGGTCAAGAGTACCCAAAACCAATATTTTATGGGAAGCCGCCTGTTTGAGTATCCAGAACTGAAAATGCTGACAGACGCAGTAGCATCCTCGAAGATCATTTCTGCCAAGAAGTCTGAGGAGCTGGTGCAGAAATTATGCCGTCTGACCAGTCTACATCAGGCAAAGCAGCTTCAAAAATTTGCTGCTTTATCCAGCCGTGTCAAACCGCATAATGAAAAGGTTTACTACATCATTGACAATATCCAAACAGCGATTGGAAACCATCAGCAAATTCGGTTCCAATACTATGAATATACTCAAGAAAAAAAGAAAATCTTAAAGCATGATGGATATTATTATGTCGTAAATCCTTATGCGCTTGAATGGAAAAATGACCATTACTATTTGATTGGATTTTCTCTGAAGCATCAGAAAATTGCTCACTTCCGTGTAGATCGGCTAACAAGTGTAGAAAATCTGGAAACTTACTTTATGCCGATAGAGGGATTTGATGTAGCCTCCTATACAAATAAAATGGTTGATATGTTTACATCGGAGTCATCGAAGGAAGTAACCCTTCTATGTGAAAACGAATTGATGAGAGTAATCATAGATCATTATGGAGAAGATGCTGCTGTTGATAGGTATGATGATACACACTTCACAGCCAAAATTGAAGTGAACCCCAGTGGAACTTTTTATGGCTGGATATTCAAATTCAAAGGGAAAATAAAAATTCTCTCTCCCAAAGAGTGCATTACGGAAATGCAGCAAATCGCTCAGGAATTTATATAGCGCAAAAGAGGTGTTATTGATTTTTAACACCTCTTTTCAAATGAAATTTTTATCCTTGAAGTGAACAGATGTTCGATATACAATATAAGCAAGATGTTCGCAGTTCGTCGAACAAATGAGAGGTGAATGCTGTGGGCAATATAACTTTTGGATCATTTATAGCCGAGAAACGCAAGGCGCACAAATTCAATTTACGCGATACAGCCAAGCATTTGAATATTGCTTACGGTTATCTGTGTGATATTGAGCAAAGCCGCCGTCCTGCACCCAATGGAGATTTTGTGGAACGCATCTCTGCCTTTCTGAATTTGGATAAATCAGAACATGAGTTGCTTTTGGATCTGGCTGCAAAATCACGCAATACAGTATCTGCTGATTTGCCAGACTATATCATGGAAAAAGATATTGTTCGGGCAGCCTTGCGTGTGGCAAAAGAAGTAGATGCTACCGATGAAGAATGGCAGACATTTATGAAAATGCTAAAGGAGCGTAAACGATAGGGGGGAGAGCTTTGTCAATTCCACAAATCCGTACAGAAGCAATCGAGGCAGTAGGGCGAAAAATCCTGATGGAATATGATCCCTCTCTGCTATCCGGGCAACCATGTCCTGTGCCAATCGAAACCATTATCGAGACAAAGTTTGATCTAATCCTGGAGTTTCATACACTAAGAAAAAACCCCAAGATATTAGGGGAAACAATTTTCGATGACGGTGCTGTTGTCTTATATGACCAGATACAGAGACAGTATCGAATGATTGCAGTAAGAGCCGGTACAATCTTAATTGATGAACGGCTTTGTGATCCGTCAAAATTAGGGCGGCTCCGTTTTACCTGTGCCCATGAGCTGGCTCATTGGGTACTACATAAGAAGTTGTACTCTGGTACTGGAGATGTTGCTGCTTATAACGGAAATGTTTCTTCCGACGAAAGTCATGGCATAATTGAGCGTCAGGCGGATACTCTGGCTTCTGCTCTGCTGATGCCTTTACCGCAGATCAAAAAATGTTTTTACCGGCTTAAAATAGGCCGGACAGATGAACAGCTCATTGCTGAAATGGCAAATATTTTTGAGGTTTCCAAGCAAGCAATGCAGATTCGTCTAAAATCCAGAAACCTGATATAACCAAATGGGGGAATAGAGAGAGGCACTGCCCTCTCTCACGCTCCTCTGCTATGCTATTTTGTACCTAATATGTTCGCAATATTGCGAACAAGGAGGGATGTTCTATGAGAAAAGAAAGCACAACAATCCAAAAATGTAACAGCAGGCTAACAGCTTTGGGGCTTAACAGCGACGCTGCGTTTCATAGAAGTAAGCTGATTCTAAAGATTTACCGTGATGTAGTCTGGGTTCTGAGTGAACGGGCAGAAGAATTACAAGAAACTGCTTGGATTATGGGAGAACAAGATATAGAGTCTGGCCTCTGCTATCTTGAAAATTTTGCACCAGATATTGAACTGCAAGCCTTTGAAGAAAAAGTTTGCTGCCTTGTTCAAAATCAAATGCTAGTCAATATTATTGACCGTGCACTCCTTCGTCTGAAACGGTATCCGGATCGAGGAGAACTTTACTATGAAATTTTGACTAAGCAATTTATCTATCGGTTCAACAGTACAGAGAAAGAATTGCTGGAAGAACTAAATATAGAGCGCAGTGTCTTTTATGACCGAAAACGAGAAGCCATCTATTTATTTTCTGTTTGCTTGTTTGGATATTCTATTCCAGAAGTCCTGGAGGAGCTGCCCCGACTAAATCCCGACTAAATCCCGACAAATCCCCGACCTAATCCCTACTCCCTTCCGACTTCCGACCTGCTATACTTGTTATAGTGGCAGGAATGCGCTAAATTGAATACTTTTCTACATAAGGCCCGGCATTAACCGGGCTTTTTTCATTCCTGCTGCAATATGGCGGCAGGAACATGGCTGGAGGTGAAAACACTTCCGGCCTTTTTCTTTGCCCGGTATTAGGAGGCCGGTATGCGCTGGGAGGCGTACATAGCAAAATATCCATGACACCGTTCAAATTCGCTGACTACCAAGAATTTGAACGGAGGAAAGGATATGACGAGAGTATTCATTTGGAAAAATAACAGCCCACAGGAATGGGAGGAAATCAGTTTTTCAGCGTTCAGTAAGGCACGCCGCAATGGTTGCTTTACTGGGCGCTTTTTTGTTGAAACAGTCAAAATGTTCCGTGATGAAGATGACCGCATTATCATGGAATGTTCTCGCAAAGATTTTGAAAAATACCAACAGGAGGACCGCCACAGCCGCTATCTCCAGGAACATGAGAAAAGTCGCTCTATATTCCCGGCTTCTCATGTGGGAGATCGTGACGGCACAGAGGAAGGTTATCAGGATACAGATTTGTTTGTGGATGAATCTGTTGATACTGCGGAACAAGCTATTCAGAATTTACTTCTTGAGGATTTACACCAAGCTCTATTGAAACTGAGTCCAGCAGAACGAGATTTTATATTGTCCTATTATGAAATGAAAATACCAAATGCAACTTGTTTAGCCCAACGATATGGTATTACTCGGCAAGCCGCAGATAAGCGATTGAAAAAAATTGAAGAAAAAATAAAAAAGTTGGTTGCGATTTTCTAAAAAAGTGGCAGTAGCAAGTGAGAGGGAAATCCTTTCACTTGCACCTTGACAACCTCATATACGAATCATTAAGTTTGATCCTCTTTGGGCGTAATAGCCGCTACATCAGCGGTATATTTTCTGAGAGCTGCCACTCGCATAACAGGCCAACCCATTTTTGCTGTATAGATGAGTTTTCGGTTTATCAGAAATATATCAGGCTGGAATACATCGGATGGCATCCGGTCATGGCATAACAAGGAGGAAAGCTCTCTTACAGCCATAGTCCGAGCGTGATAATAACCGTCGCAGGCCATGGGTAAGACCAAACGAAGTGGAGGTGAAACTCCTGAGAAGCAGGCCAGCCACCTGCGGCTTAATGATTACCCAAATCCCTGGGGTGTCGTGGACAAGTAAGGGATAAAACAGGCGCTAAATTGAAGGAGACTCTGTAATTTGCAGAGCCTCCTTCTTACATAATCAAATCTCAAAACATAGGAGGATGAACATGAAAGAAGATTGGATTTATAAGCGTGGGGATTTATATTATGCCAATTTGAACCCTTATTTTGGATCAGAGCAAGGCGGCACCCGTCCTGTCCTGGTTCTTCAAAACAATGTGGGGAATTTTTTCTGCCCCACTTTGATCGTAGCTCCACTCACCAGTAAATGGATTAAGAAAAAGGAGCTGCCCACACACTATGCACTGGAGAGCGTTCCAGAGCTTGGACTGAAATCTGTTGTTCTGCTGGAGCAAATTAAAACGATTGATAAAAGGCGTGTTTTATCGTACATTGGGCGCGTATCTCGCGAAGAAATGAGAGCGATTGATGATGCTCTGCAAGTTAGTTTAGATATTCATATTCCGGAGGAAATGGAGGCTCCGTAAGGCCACTTACCGGATAAAGGAGGCGTTTTTATGTTTGAAGCAAGAATTGCGGAATTGAACCGCTTTAATGAACAAAATCCTGTCAGCTATGACAAAAGAACCTATACGGTCGATGAGATTCAGGACATTCTGGGTATCAGTCGTCCCACAGCATATAATCTGGTAAAACAGGGTGTATTCCACAGCGTCAGAGTCGGCGGTCATATCCGCATTTCCAAAAAGAGCTTTGATGACTGGCTGGATCACGCAGATGAATGATTTGTCAAGGATGCCGATCTCCAAATCGACATCCTTAACTTTTTTTCTGCTTTCTCTTACAATGAGGCCATAGCAAGAAAAACTTTATAGAGGAGGCAAAAGCCATGCAAAAACAAAGAGTAAAGACCAGTATGTCTGTACCAGAGATGGGCAAAATGCTTGGGCTTGGTAAAGTAGAATCCTACTGGTTGGTTAAAAAGAACTATTTCAAAACAATTCAAGTGGCCGGACGAATGAGAGTTATGCTGGATAGCTTTGAAGATTGGTATGCCGGCCAGTTCCACTATAAAAAAGTGGATGGTACACCGCCCGGAGAGAAATGGAGGCATACTACGATGTCAGTTCCGGAAATGGCGGATCTTTTGGGGCTGAAATCTGGCACAGCTTATGACCTTGTTAAAAGGGGCTATTTTGAGACGACCTTGATTGATCGAAGAATTCGTATCATTACCAGCAGTTTTGAAGCCTGGTATCAAAAGCAAACTCATTATGTGAAAATCTCAGAAAGGAGCAATGAAAATGGCATCTATCGTGAAGCGTAAAAGCAAATATTCTGTGGTGTATGATTACACAGATGAAAACGGAAAACGCAGACAGCGTTGGGAAACCTTCAGCACAAATGCAGAAGCAAAAAAACGAAAAAAGCAAATTGAGTATGAGCAGGACTCTGGAACCTTCTTTATTCCTACGGCAAAGACCCTGAACGATCTGCTCGATGAATATATGTCCATCTATGGTGTAAATACCTGGGCAATGTCAACATATGAAAGCCGCCGTGGTCTGGCGAGAAACTACATAACTCCTATTATCGGAGATATGTTACTATCCGACATCACTCCAAGGATGATGGATAAGTATTACCGTGATCTGCTCTCTGTGAAAACGGTAAGCGTCAACAACCGCAAACCCACAAGCGAATATCTGACCCCGCATACAGTAAGAGAAATTCACAAGCTACTTCGCAGTGCCTTTAATCAGGCGGTGCGTTGGGAACTAATCAGCCGTAACCCTGTCCTGAATGCGACACTTCCCAAAGAAGAACATAAAGAACGGGATATATGGACTGCCGAAACGCTGAGCAAGGCTATGGAAGTCTGTGATGATCCTATCCTCTCCCTTGCCTTAAATCTGGCGTTCTCCTGCTCTTTACGCATTGGTGAAATGCTGGGCCTTACCTGGGACTGCATTGATATTGCACCACAGAGCATAGAAAATGGTTCAGCTTATATATTCGTCAACAAAGAGCTGCAACGGGTTACACGAGGTGCATTGGACGATTTGAGCGACAAAGGTGTTATTAAGAAGTTTCCACCTTGCATAGCCAGTACCCATACTGCTCTGGTCCTGAAAGAGCCTAAAACCAAAACCAGTATTCGCCGCGTGTACCTGCCGAAAACAGTTGCCTATATGCTGGTAGAGAGAAAAAAAGAAATTGATGAGCTGATGGATCTGTTTGGAGATGAATACATCGACAATAACCTGGTCTTTTGCTCCAGCAATGGCCGTCCGATGGAAAGCCAGGTGATTAACCGTGCTTTCAATAAACTTATCAAAGAAAACGGACTGCCTCATGTTGTATTCCATTCTCTCCGTCACTCCAGTATCACCTACAAGCTGAAACTCAATGGTGGCGATATGAAATCCGTCCAGGGCGACTCTGGTCATGCTCAGGTAAAAATGGTTGCAGATGTCTACTCTCACATCATCGACGAGGATCGCTGCATAAACGCTCAGCGATTGGAGGAAGCATTTTACTCATCCAAGACTCCTGACCCTGTTGAAGATACAGAGCCTAAAACTGCGGATACTGCCGTCACTGAAAGTGATGAAAGTGATGCAGCGAAGATACTGGAACTGCTTAAAAATCCCGAAACTGCCGCACTGCTCAAGCAGCTGGCAAAAGCTTTATAAAGTCCCTCCCTCAGAAGAACGCCTCTCACTTTGTGAGAGGTTTTCTTCGTTTGAACCACTTTGCACAGTGACCAAACACTTTTTTTGTTAGCAAGGTTCTGAAAGCATTTTTGAGCGATGTTAGCAAATTCGCGATTTTGTTTGCAACTTCCTCTAATTTCTGCTAACAAATGTTTGCAAGTTCCTTTGGTAAAAATCGAACCTCTGACTTACCGCCTTTCTTAGCAAAAGGCCAAATCTCGTTAGCAAATGTTAGCAAACCAAGGTTTTTTGCAAAAAAGCCACAAAAGCCGCAGAAATAAGAAAAGCCGAAAACCCTGATAAATCAAAGGTTTTCGGCGTGTTTGCTGGCGTCCCTGGCGGGATTCGAACCCACGGCCTTTCGCTTAGGAGAAGCACTCCTGAAGGTCAATCAGCTGCCTTCTAAGTTTAAATAATCCCTGTATTTACTGGCTTTTCACGGCATCAGAATGTTATCCTGTACCTCGGTGTTTCTGCTAATTTTAAGGTGTTTTATACCTTCCAATTTGCAGGTGATTAGCACGAAGTTCGAGTTTGGGAAAATGCTCAATGGTAAAAACAAGCCGCTACTGTGTGGATACGTCCCTTCTGGTATTAAGACGGCTTTCCTGTTCTGCTCTGGAAGTTCTCAAGAACAGTATGTAAATAATGGCCTGAAAGAAAGAGGACAACCCATGTTGGATTGTCCTCCTAAGTCATAAGGATAACTCTCATTCAGTTTGTGTTGATTCAGAAGTTGATTTTCCTTTTATAATCTCATACCTCCTTCCACCACAATTTTCTTGTAGCATATTTTGTATCACGCTGTAAGGTACATCGAATACATAGTGCGAAAAATCTTCTAATTGTTTCTTAGGATATTCAGACAAACAAAAGTGTTTCAGTTCCAACCAAACTGCACGCTTATGGTAGGGCAGATCAGATATATACTGACATCCTATTTGGGCCTGCATATCCGTAAAAATATCTTTCAATCAATCACTCCAATCTTAATACGATATAGCAGAAGGAGCCATTGCTCCATAAATGATTACTCATCCATTTGCAACGGCTCCTCAGTGTCATATGGTTTTCGCCAGTGATTTCAAAAGGGCTGCCATTTCTGGATTGGCAAGAAGTTTCTGAAGCAGCTCCTGTTCAGTCTGTGTTTCTTTAGGTTCGGTTGTTTCCTCCGGTTCTTCAACTGCTGGGGTTGATTTGCTCTGGTAGAACTGCTCCTCAAATCGTTGCGCATTTAAACGTCTGTCCTCGTCTATGATATGAGAATACACATCGGCTACCATTTTGACCTGTGCGTGGCCGGAATCCCCCTGTACGGATTTCATATCGCCACCGTTGAGTTTCAGCTTATAAGTGATACTTGAATGTCTGAAACTGTGAAATACGACAGGCGGCAAGTCGTGATCTTTGATCAGCTTTCCTAAAGCTCGATTGATAACCTGTCCTTCAATCGGTCTGCCGCAGGAAGAAGCGAATACGAGATTAAAGTCCAAGTATTCGTCTCCAAACAGTGCCTTGTAGTTTTCAATTTCCTCACGTCGATCAGCAAGCATTTCCGCTACTGTTTTCGGAAGAAATATCTTTCGGATACTGGTTTTTGTTTTCGGTTCTTTCAGCACCAGCGCTGTGTGTGTACTTGCCAGCGCAGGCGGGAATTTAAAGACAACTCCTTTTTCACCCAGCTGTTCCAACGCATTACGATTAACACGCTGAAGCTCTTTGTTGACAAAGATGTAGGCACATCCATTTTTTATGCTGTCCTCTGAAATGTCGATACAGTCCCAGGTCAGTCCGAGAAGCTCACCCATTCGCAATGAGCAGGAAAAAGCAAGATTCAGTGCCAATGCCAGATTGTCATCGTCACAAACTTCCAATGCTTTGAACAGTGTTTCTGCTGTCCAGATTGCACGCTCTTTATGTTCTTCTTTTGGAAGGGTAGCATTAAGAACAGGATTCCTTGACATCAGTTCCCATTTTACTGCCTGATTAAAGGCATTGCGGAGCAGCTTATGAATCTCTCTGACCGTATGAGGCGTGAGATATTCATTGTTCGGCCTGCGGTTATTTACCACCTTTGCCTTGACCGATAATAAGCTCTGATAGAATTTGTCCATAGTTCTCGGTGTCAGATCTTCCAGTTTAATATCTCCAATCAGCGGAGTAATATAATTGAAAATCAGGCTTCGCCTTGCTTCATAGGTCGATAATGCCCAGGTATTCACACCATAAATAGACATGTATTCTTCCAGAAGATCACTGACCGTCTTAGCGGAAGGGGTAATAAAAGTACCTGTCTCCTGTTCAAATTCAACCTGCACTTTGCGCTTTTTGGCTTCGGCATTAGTAGCAAATGTTTCCCACTTTTGCCTCTTTACGCCGTTTTCATCCGTATAGCTGTAAACCACAGAATAGCGGTTTTTTCTCTTAACAATAGATGCCATGCAAAACACCTCCTTATTCTCTTGTTTCGAGCCATGCATCAAAACTGCTTTTTACGATTCTGATGCCACGATTCAATCGAACACTCTGAAACACATTCTGATTTATCAGCTTATATGCAGTGGGGCGGCTTATTCCAAGAATCTGCCGAATTTCTGCAACAGTATAGCTTTTCTTATTCGGAGCAGTTTTTGAAACTCCATTTAATTCAGCGATGCGATCTTCAAACATGCTGCCACCTCCTCATTTTTGATAACTTTCTTATAGTGGGATTGAGAGTTATACCAATCCTCGAAGCTATCTATGTAAATACGGGTATACATGCCAACCTTTACGGTTTTAAAGGGTTTCTTCTTCATCAAGTCATATAGGGTTCCTTCAGCAATCCCAAGTAAGCGGGCAGTTTCCTGAATTGACATTGTGATGGATGTCCAATTCTTTCCCGGTGCTTCACCAATTATTTTCTTATAATGAAGCTGGTTGGCGTACCAGTTTTCAAAGCTCTCGATCATCACACGCATCTTACCGCCTATGATAACCGTATCAAAATAGTTCTTTTTTACGAGCCAGTATGATTCCGTCTTGCCAAGCCCAAGAAGCCGACGCATTTCTCGCACGGACATGCTTTTCTTTTTCATTGTATTTTCCTCCGATTCATATTTTTTTCGGCTCGTCAGCCGTTAGGGTATGCTATATAGCCAAGCATCTCTGCTTGGCTATATAGTAGGGAAAATCGGAGAAAAAGTGAAATGTGCAAATCCGATATTTCAAGGGATTTTTCACACTTGACAAGTATTCATTTGTTTATCAAGCCAATCGTCGAAGCTCTTTTTTGAAATACGGATATTGCCGCCGATACGCACACTGTGGAATACGCCAGATTTCACAAGATTATAGGCAGAATTCCTGCCGATGCCTAAAATGTCCTGGATCTCATCAACTGTATAAATTCTTTTCTCATATGGAATACTCGGCATAGCTTCTGTATCCTTATTTAATGCTGCAATTCTATCCTCAAACATGAGAAATCCTCCTTTCTGCTTTCAGCTCTTTTTCTGCGCCCATGCTGATAAATAGGGGTAAAACAATCTTTTCCATAGATTGTTTATCAAGCTGTGTTACTTTCTCTTTGAGGCGGCTTTTGTCAATCGTGCGCACCTGTTCAAAGAGAATAATTGAATTTTCGGGAAGCCCGTCAACATTTTCCAAATAGTAATGTGTCGGCAGCTTCGTTTTCTTTCGTACTCGGCTCGTAATGGCAGCAACAATGACCGTAGGGCTGAACCTGTTTCCTGTATCATTGGAAAGAATGAGGACAGGTCTTGTGCCGCCCTGTTCAGAGCCGATATGCGGATCAAGTTTTGCGTAGTAAATATCTCCACGCCTGACAGTTCTTTTCATTTGAATGCCCTCCAATCTATATTTGACATACGGTTTCTGTCTATGTAATAAGCCAGGCAAAAGGCTTTTTGAGGTTGGGAGCATATAAAACAAAGCTCTGTTCTCATTGATAACCTTGTGACTGGCTTTATGGTCACGGCATTTCTATTTGTCCTCGACACCCCGAAATGCAAATGCGCAAAAGCGCAGGGAAGTCGCCAAACGGTCAGCAGCGAACTGACTCCACGGGAGTTTCACCCCAACTGACGGTCTGCCAGAGCCGCCCTCATTGCCTGCGGCGGATTGGATACCGCTCGGACTGTGACTGGACGGGAGTACCATTATGCTCTTTGTGGGTTATGGCGAAACCGGGGGCTACCCGATATTTGGAGTCAGTATAGGCTCGCTCACCACCTTTCATCGCTATTTGCTTGTCGGCAGGTCTTGGCGTACTGCTCCGCACGCTTATGCTCATCACAATCACAAAGAGGAAGTATTTGGCGAATGACTATTTGGTTGTCAAGGAACAATCTTGTTTTCGCCACACAAAGGAAAACAGGGTGGAGGATTTCGTCCTCTCACCCTGTCGCCAATGGGAAACTATCAATTTCCCCTCATATTAAAATATTTTTTTATTTTTTCTTTCAACCTGTCCATACGCCTGTAAACCGCCTTTTCGGTAATCTTCAGATACCTGGCGATTTCATGGGTGCTATACCCCTGGATCTTCATCAGAACAATCTGAAGGGTAAGCCTGTCCACTGTAATCAGTACATGATACAATTCCTGATTCTCAATATGATCCAAGAAGTCCTGTACGGTTTTTGGTTCCGGCTGATATGTGGATGCTGCTACCGTATCCAGATATGTACCTGTTTCCTGTACACGCTCATAATATCGTCTGTCTGAATTAAATACCTGGCGGTCATAGAGACGGATTGCTTCAATCGTATCTTCGGTAACACCGCTGTCTCTTAAAATTTTTTCTTCTTTCTCTTTCCAGAGTTTCCATTTATACTCTGCTTTTCCATGGTTATATGCCATTTTCCTTACCTCCAATCTGATTTGTTTGAACATTCAGATTGGAAAGGGCGGAGAACGGCAGCCAATACCGGAAGAAGGCTTGTCCTTATTTCCGACAAATATCGATAAACAAAAAACCGCAAAGGCTGTTAAACCTTTGCGGCAATAAGAAAAACAAGTGCTATCTTGTAGAAATACAACTTCTACATTTGGGGCGTGAGAGTGCCACCAATAGCAGGAGCTTTTTTTGACAAATTATCCTCATTACGGGATATGAACCGAAGTATATACAAAGCGAGCCACAACTCACTTTTATGAGTGTGGCTTGCTGCTGCGTTATGGGAATAGTTTTTGTAGTGGCATGGACTTCCGCCGCATAAGCGGCAAAACCTCCTTATCTTGTCTTTCTTTGTGTTAGCTTTCTCATTCATATTGTCCTTTACTCCAGGAATATGAGTTATAACTCACTTTATATAGTCCTATGGCTATTTGTACTAGCTGAAGTACACCCTACAAGGATCTAGAGGTGCTGTGTAGTGTGCAATCCGCTGGATCTATTTACATGGAAGGTGCGGACAGAAGGGAAGCGGCAGCATTTGACGCAGCGAAAATTAGCTAAACGCCTTGGTCGACCCCCTGCACGATCATAGCTTTAGAGACCTGCCAGAGTAATCTTAAATTTGAAACGGTGATTCTTGTCGCCAAAGAATTGAATATCGGCGTGGATGCCGCTATCTTTCTGGAAATGGTAAATAAAGAAATCTCTAAAACAGTCGTGGACTTCTTTGCTAGGAAAAGTGAAGCAGAGATTGAAAAAAATATTGCGCTCTGCAAACAGGCAAAAGTCTTTCAAAAAGACGAATAACGCGGTCGAACTCGATGTGTCCGGCCGCGTTACTGTTTTTATCTATCTGTGCATAAATGATCTGGCTTTGAGAGATTCTTCGACATGCTTGCAGCCTTGAAATATAATAGTTCGCACATGATCATCTTCCATTGTATATAAAATTGTTTTACCTTCTCTATGCCAGCGAACCAAACCATTCATGCGTAAAATGTGAAGATGGTGAGAAACCGCAGATTCTGACATATTCAGTTTGCTTGCAACTTCACTAACACACGCTTCTGAGGAACCGACCTGAAATAAAACCTTCATGCGGGAAGGGTCCCCCAGTGCCTTAAACAACTGTATTAAATCTTCTAATTCTTGCCCTTGCGGTTCGGTGGGCCAAGGTCTATTCACGAGAACCCCTCCTCGTATAATAAGTTTGTAAGCAAGAAAAACAGCTTACAGACTTATTCTTTTTTGGTATAGATGGTAAGGACTTCTAAGAGGTACTCCCCTCATCCCAATTCCCATCTATACAGTTGATAGTTACATTTCCATATAGGTAGATCCTGTGGTATGATATCAGGCAGAGTCTGATGTCCGAAGGCACTGCTTATCCTCCTTTCAGCCGGCTTTGTCCGCGACTGCTTCGAAAGCATTCAGCCTGGCACATACGGCACATTCCGCTGACACAGAAGTTTCATCCCCAGCCGTTAGCCCCAGCAAAAATGGCTGACTGGGTGCATGCTCATTGCGCGAGGGTTCGGTCACCGTATGCCGCACAGGAGAAACCTTTTGCTTCAGGCTTCACAAATCCTTATCGGAATGGAGGTGATATCATGTTAAAGATCAATTATATGTCCACCTTGTTTGTTGGTATTGATGTAAGCTCAAAGACCAACGCCGTCTATGCCATGGACTTTGAGGAAAACAAATATCTCTCATCGTCCTTTGGCAATAATCAGCCCGGCGCGGATGACCTTGTGAATCAGATCGCCACATGTATGCAGAAGCATAAAAATCTGGATACGCTTCTTATCGTTCTGGAATCTACTTCTGTCTACAGCGTCCATATTTCAAACTTCCTGGCTTCCAGCGAGGTCCTCATGCCCTACAAGCCTTATGTCTTCTGTGTGAACCCTAAGGCCACTGCGAACTACCGCAAGTCTTATATCGGAATGGAAAAAACCGATCCCACAGATGCCTATCTCATTGCGGACTTTGCAAGGGTAGGCCGTACCAAAAGGCTGAAGCCATGGCGCGGCGGGCAGTTCATTGCCCTCAAACGCCTGACAAGGCACCGTATGCACCTTTCTGAGTGCATCACCAGAGAGAAAACCTACATGGTCTCTAATCTTTACCTGAAGTTCAGTGAGCTTCAACTCCTGGAAGGGGATGGCAGACCCTTTCGCAATCTCTATGGTGCCACTTCCTCAGCTGTCCTGACGGATTTCCTGTCTCCGCAGGAGATCATCGATATGCCGGAAGAGGATCTGCTTGCCTTCCTTGCACAAAAGAGCAAGAACCGCATCTCTGACCTATCGAAAACTTCCGAGCTTCTGCGGAAGGCGGCCAGGGATTCTTACCGCTTGGATAAGTGCATGTACGAACCACTGAACATCTCATTGGCAAGCTCGTTTAACTGCATCCAGGCCTATCAGAAAGAAATCAGGCTGATCGAGCAGGCGATTGAGAAATGCATCAAAGGAATGAACCCTAACGCCCTGATCATCCTTCAATCCATACCCGGAATCGGTCCGGTATGGGCATCCGGGATCCTGTCAGAAATCGGCGATATCACAGCGTTTCATTCGTCCGATGCTCTTGCCAAATATGCTGGCCTTTACTGGCCTAAAGGGGATTCCGGAGATTTCATTTCTGAGGATAACCAAATGTCGAAAGCTGGGAATCCCTATCTTCGCTACTATCTTGGCGAAGCAGCAAACAACGTCAGGAAGCACATCCCTGAATATGCTGACTTCTATGCCAGAAAATATGCTGAGGTATCCAAGCATCAGCACAAAAGAGCATTCGCGCTTACATCTCGTAAATTCGTACGACTCGTTTTTGGATTGCTGGCCAAAAACCAACTGTACACCGGCGAAAAGCTGGACACCGAATATCATACTGAATCGAACTGACATTCGGTTTTTTTGAAATACATACCGAAGGTCTATTAAAGTTACCCTTTTTTCTGAAAAACACATCAAAATCTTTTTCAAAAAGTTCTTGACATATCACCAGAATGCTTTCCTTGAATACTCAAAGTTTCTTCACAAATAATGCTCGGATGGCGTTAAGAACGGCGATGATCATTACGCCTACATCGGCAAACACTGCCAACCACATATTAGCCAGGCCCACGGCCACCAAGACAAGACAGATCAGCTTGATACTGATGGCAAGGATAATGTTCTGGTAAACAATACCAAGACACTTACGGCTGATCTTAATTGCCTTGGAGATCTGCATGGGGTCGTCATCCATCAGTACCACATCGGCAGCTTCAATGGCGGCATCGGAGCCCATAGCGCCCATAGCGATACCGATATCCGCACGGCCTAACACTGGCGCATCGTTGATGCCGTCGCCCACGAAGGCCAGCTTTGCCTTCTCCGGTTTATTTTTCAGCAGGGCTTCAACTTTTTCCACTTTGTCGGCTGGAAGAAGCTGGCTGTACACCTGATCAACTCCCAGGTCGTGGGACACTTGGTCGGCCACCCGTTTGGCATCACCTGTGAGCATAACAGTCTTTTGCACGCCGGCCTCTTTCAAGGCCCGAATCGCTTGCTTGGAGGTGGGTTTCACCACATCGGAGATTACGATATGACCTGCATATTTGCCATCAATCGCCATGTGAATGATGGTTCCCACACTGTGGCAGTTGATATAATCTACACCAATACGCTTCATCAGTTTGTCATTGCCAGCAGCCACGGTGTGTCCATCAACCTTGGCAATGACACCGTTGCCGCTAATCTCCTGAATATCGCTGACACGGCTGCGGTCAATTCCCTTGCCGTAGGCCTTCTGAAGACTCTTGCTGATGGGATGGCTAGAGGCACTTTCCGCCAGAGCGGCGTATTCCACCAGCTTGGCGTTCTCCATCTCGCTATGGTGGATGCCATTGACTTCAAACACACCTTGAGTCAGCGTACCTGTCTTATCGAATACTACAACCTTGGTCTGTGATAGAGTCTCCAGGTAGTTGGAACCTTTGACCAGCACACCGGCCTTACTAGCTCCGCCAATCCCTGCAAAGAACGATAGAGGGATAGAGATGACCAGTGCACAGGGACAGCTAGCAACAAGGAAGGTCAGTGCCCGGTATACCCAGGTTTCCCAGCCAGCGGGGAGACCTAAGGCGAACATACGTACTAGCGGCGGCAGCACAGCCAGCGCCAGTGCAGCATAACAGACAGCAGGAGTATAAATTTTAGCAAAACGCGAGATGAAATCTTCGGACTTAGATTTACGGGAGGAAGCGTTTTCCACCAAATCAAGGATTTTGGATACAGTAGATTCTCCGAATTCTTTAGTGGTCTTGATTTTTAGCACGCCGGTCATGTTGACGCAGCCGCTAATAATTTCATCACCTACTTTGGCGTCTCGGGGCAGAGATTCACCGGTCAGAGCAGCTGTGTTCAGGGTTGAAACCCCTTCTGTCACCACACCGTCAATGGGAACTTTCTCACCGGGCTGAACCACGATGATGGAACCAATCCCCACCTCATCGGGATCAACCTGTTCCAGTTTGCCATTCCGCTCGATGTTTGCGTAATCGGGGCGAATATCCATCAAATCGCTGATATTCCGGCGGCTTTTACCTACTGCGTAGCTTTGGAACCATTCGCCCACTTGATAGAACAGCATAACTGCAATGGACTCCAGATAATCACCGTTTTCGTAAACAGCCAGAGCCAAAGCGCCAATAGTGGCTACCGCCATCAAAAAGTTCTCATCAAAGACTTGACCGTTACGAATACCTTTGAATGCCTTTCTAAGAATATCATAGCCAATAATCAGATAGTCTACTAAATAAAGCGCCAATCGTACCCAACGTCCTGCAGCGCCCAGCTGGTCAAAAATGCCGGAACCCAAAGTTTGCAATGCCAGCAGTAATACCGTTGCAGTTAGAATTCTTCCTAACATGATTTTCTGTTTCTTTGTCATGCCGCTGCTGGGCAGCTGACCAATCAGGAGAAGGATAACCGATAATACGGCTACCACGATTAGCAAACCACTTTCAATCATTTCTTGCATATCGCTCTTCCTTTCTATAATTGTTTGATTGTTTATTTATTCGTTAAAAAAAGTGCCCCTTCCGCCCGTAGCGTCTGGGGCACCTGTGGGAAATGGGGCTTACAGGAAGATCTCGCAGTCAGGCTCCACCTTTTTACAAGCCTTCTGCACAGCAGCCATCACACTGGCCGGCTCCTGACCTTCAGCAAATTCCACAATCATCTTCTGTGTCATGAAGTTCACAGTGGCGTTCTGCACGCCGCTGGTCTTGCGGGCGGCATCTTCCATCAGGTTTGCGCAGTTGGCGCAGTCTACTTCGATCTTATAAGTTTTTTTCATTTTGGAAAACTCCTCTCTTAATTTGATCCTGTTATCAGAACAATTAAATCATCGTTTAATTGTATCTTCATCATACACAGGGAATACCTCATCGTCAATGCCTTGGGAGGAAACCCTTCCGTTTGGGCAAAAGGTCCTGCCGCTTGGGAAAATATAGCCTTTATCGGCACATTCCTGTGCCTTGATAGGGACAACCGGAACACTTTCCGCGATTTTCTTTGCGTCGCTTTATAATACGCCGTAGCGACCAGATGCAATACGTTGCCAATGCGGCAAGCAAAATCAAAGATGCCATACAAATCTCCTATCTATATTTGGTACACTTTGTAAAACCTGCTGTCTTAAAGCAATACAAGAGAGCCGATCTGATACACTCCAAAAGTAACAATCCACGCCACCGCTAACTGGAAAAGGGCAGTGAATCCCATCCATATCCAACTGCCTGACTCCTTGCGAATGGTAGCCAGAGCCGCCGCACAGGGGATATAGAGCAAGCAGAATACCATTAGGCAGAAGGCATTGAACGGGCCAAAGCCAATGCCGCTCAATGCAGAGGCAAAAGCGGTCATTCCTTCCGGCGAGCTGGCGTTGACAATGCCAAACAGCACAGCACAGCTGGATACCACCACTTCCTTAGCAGAGATACCGGCAATTAGTGCCACGGCTATCTGCCAGAAACCCAGACCAATGGGCGCAAAGAAAGGAACCAGCCACTTACCAAGCATGGACCCGAAACTCTGGGACATATCCGGTGAATAGCCCTGAGGGCCGAAATTCAACAGAAGCCAAATAACCAGTGTGGCAATAAAAATCGTAGTACCCGCCTTTTCCAGATAATCCTTGATTTTCTCCCAAACATAGATGGCCACGGTTCGAGAATCAGGCAGCTTATACTCCGGTAGCTCTATCATCAGGTAGTTGACACTCTTTTTTCGATCCAGTATGTGGATGACAGCGGACACCACAATGGCCACCACTATACCAATCAGGTACATGGAATAGGCCACCACCATGGCGTTATTCCCAAAAAACATCTCGGAGAACAGAATGTAAATCGTCAGCCGGGCGTTGCAGCTCATGAAGGGTGTTACCAGCATAACCTTGAACCGATCCCGTTTGCTTTCCAGCGCACGGGAGGCCATAATAGCGGGAACGGTGCAACCAAAGCCCAACAGCAGAGGAATGAATGCTTTGCCGGAGAGCCCCAGTTTACTCATAATTCCTTCCATCACATAGGCCACGCGAGCCATATAGCCGCTGTCCTCCAGCAACGCCAGACACAAAAACAGAATCAATATGTTAGGAAGAAAGGTAACAATGGTGCCCACACCTCCGATGATGCCATCTACTACCAAAGAAGAGAGAATGGTTCCGGCATGAACCGCCGTCAGCCCACTCTGCACCACATTGGAGAGCAAGCTAATGCCCATTTCAAAATAGCCCTTGATCCAGTCACCGATAGTGAAGGTCAAAAAGAAGGTGATGGCCATAATTCCCAGAAAGATGGGGATACCCCACACCTTGCTGGTAAGGAACTTATCCGCCTGCTCTGTAAGTTTGTCTTGCCGTTCTTTGTGGAGCAGTACCTCCTCAATGATTTCCCCAATGAAATCGTACTTCTGGTTGATGATGTCTGATTCATAACTACGGTCCAACACCTTTGGAAGAGTCATCGGGTACTTTTCCGTAATCTCCTTATCTCCTTCCAGCAGTTTCAATGCGTGCCAGCGGTAGTTGATCAGATTAGGATAACAGTGCTTCAGCTCCAACATGATCTGGTCGATCTTGTCCTCAATCTCATCGGAATAGACCATGGCATACTCTGAATGATGATCATGTTGATGCTTAGAAGAAACCTTGTGATGGTGAACCAGGCAGTCCGGGTCAGTACAATCCTTGTGGTGCGCAGCAGCATGGAGCAGAATGTCCAATCCACGGCGTTTTCGGGCAGAGACCGGGACCACTGGGATGCCCAACATTTCTGGCAGCCGGTGCAGGTCGATTTCCATGCCCCTCTTTTCTACAATATCCATCATGTTCAAAGCCAGCACCACCGGCTTTCCCAGCTCCAGTAGCTGCAAGGTCAGATAAAGGCTGCGTTCGAGTGCGGAAGCGTCCACCACATTGATGATGACATCCACCTCGTCACTGAGAATGAACTGCCGGGAGACTGTTTCCTCCATGGTGTAAGAAGTCAGGCTATAGGTACCGGGCAAATCTACCAAGTGGATGATGAGGTCATGGTCCTTCATCACACCTTCTACCTTTTCTACGGTCACGCCTGGCCAATTGGCCACCTTCAAATTGGCACCAGTGTAGGCATTAAACAGAGTGGTCTTGCCACAGTTAGGGTTGCCGATAAACCCAATCGTCATTTCATGCTCACTCATGCACTTCACCTTCTTCCACCGTAATATTTTTGGTAATGTTATACCCTAGGGCAAAGCGGGTGCCCCGCAGTTTAATAATCAAAATTCCTTTCCCTTTTCGGTTCAGTACAGAAATAGCGGTCTGCCGGGTCATTCCTAAAGCTTCCAGACGCCGCTCCAACTGAAAGGGAAGATGAATGGACTTTACGGTATAAGTCCGTCCAATCTTCGCATCCTTCAAAAGCATCTTTCTCACCTCTCAATATCAATAAACAATCATTTAATCGTTCTGTCTGCATTGTAGAGCTGGGATAATCGAAAATCAATGGACGGAGCGCAAGTCCTTCCAAGGGGGATAAGAAAACTTCTGAATGGGTAAACAGTGCTGAAAAAAGGTTCTGACATTGAAGCACAGCTCCATGTCAGAACCCATTTATTTCACAAATTATTTTTTGGGGTTGCGTCTCCCAGTGTTTTCCGAGCCACGCACTTCCTCATGGTAAAAGTAATCCACAATGACCGGGTGCCCAGGCTCTGCCCGGCCGTAGGGCAGCTCGTTGTCCACGAAGGGACAGCTGTTTTCTTTCGCCAGCCGTTCCGCTTGATCCTCCAAACCACGGAAGTAGCTTCTGTCTCTCTTGTTGTAGATAGCGTCGTACAGCGGAACCAAGTCAGGATGTTTTTTACGTATATAGTCAAGGATGTCTTTTTTGAATCCGCCTCGCAGGTTTAGATTTTCTAACCATATCAGGTCGCATTGATTTCTGACCTGATGGAAGATAGCCTCAAAATCCGTGATACCGGGAAAAACCGGAGCGATAAAGCATACGGTGCGGATACCTGCGTCATAAACCTGCTTCATGGCATCCAGCCGTCGCTTAATGCTGACGGCATTGTCCATATCGTTTTTGAAATCCTCGTCCAGCGTATTGATCGACCAGGAAACCGTGACCTTTCCCAGTTCTTTCAGGAGGTCGATGTCACGGATTACCAAGTCTGACTTGGTACAGATGAGAATTTCTGCCTCACTGCCCCGGAGCTGTTCAAGAAGCTTTCGGGTGTTCTGAAACTGAGCCTCCTGGGGCAGATAGCCATCGGTCACAGAACCGATGACTACGCGCTGCCCTTTGTATTTTTGCGGATTTTTGATTGCTGGCCAATGTTTCACATCCAGGAATGTACCCCACGGTTCGGTGTGCCCGGTAAATCTCTTCATAAACGAGGCGTAGCAGTATTTGCAGCCATGGGTACAGCCCACATAAGGATTGACGGAATAACCGCCCACCGGCAGGGTGGATTTTGTCATAATATTTTTGGTTTCCACATCCTGAATCAGAATGCTACTATCTTTCACTTCCGCCATGTTTTCTGTTCCTCCAATACCCGGTAAAAGGCCGGGGGAAATTTCTGTACCATCTGTGCCTCTCCCATGATAGGAAGTAGATCTTCCTTCATGAATACAGGGATGCCAAGCGCATGGGCCTGATGTGTCAGGTTCCACACCCATTCCGGTTTCGATACGGATTTGCCCTTCCTATGTCCGGTCTCAGTCCCAATGACGATCCACTCAATTCCGGTAAGGTCCACCACGCCAACATCATCAAACATAGGTTCAAAGGTCACATGATAGTGTCCGCCATGGATATGCTCCCGTAAAGCCTGGATGCGGTCCTTTTCCTTGCTGGAGGTAACAGTTACACCAAACCAAGCGTTGTCTAATGAGGTGGAAAAGACGATGCCCTCCGGTCTCTTCGTCAAGAACAGATACTGATGCTGTGGGTTTTCAGCCATTTTAGAAAATATCTGATTCCGCCATTCCGGATTCCAGTGGGCAAAATCACTCATGCCGGTGAGCAGAAAATTCTGTGGGCGCTTTTTCTCCATCAGCCGCAGCTTATTGGGAAAAAACTCCGGCTTTTCAAAGTCGTCGATCATGTGAAACCGGCGGACATTGTTTCTGGCGTAGCAGTAGCTGCAACCGATCGTACAGCCGATCACCAGATTCATGTTCTGAATACAGTCTTTAATACAGACAGCCACCGCTAACGCCTCCTTTCCGTTTTAAGATTTAGCCTTCTGCCGCAGGTGCAACTTTCCCGAAGCCGTTCCAGGCATACAGGCCCTTCTTGTCCTCATCGCCCAGAAACTTATCCACCTGACAGATGTGCAGGATATGGTCGCCCACCTCCACAGACTGCTGCAGGGTGGCCACCATTGCCAGACGAGTATCCACCGGAATCTGGATGTCACTGCCCTCCACAGCCATCATCTCGATGTTGTTAGCGGCCACCTTGTTGACCTGTGCACCGGTAGAACCGCCGCAGGCCATCACCACCTGAGCAAGACTCTCGCCAGGAACGGTGACAATCACCTTGCCAGTCTCCCGTACCTGCTTACCGGTGTGGGACTGTTTGCCAGTGGCGAAACCCACCATGGGCGGATTGAAGGAGAGGTAAGACACAAAGCAAATGGGAGCCAGGTTCGTAGAACCATCCTCCTTTTTAGAGCAGATCAGTGTCAGCGGATTGGGGGAGGTCAGAACAGTAGCCTCCATAATGTTCAGTTCTTTCATGTCATTCAGACCTTTCTGAGAAATTTCAGTCGTTGACTGCATGGCCAACCAGTGATATATTTATTATATCTGATAGTAATTTTTGTTCAAGTACGCAAATTATTTGTACCTGGTATCAAAAAATATACTGTAAAAGACGAGGAAAGATCCAATCATGACTTATGAAGAATTCAAAGAAAAGGTTGGCAGTGTCATTCTAACCGGCGAGGGAAACTGCCCGGTCACGCCGGTGGTTCAAATGCTGCAGGGCAAATGGAAACTCCAAATTCTCTATGAACTGTGCATCAAGTGTCCTATGCGGTTTGGGGAACTGAAAAAGATGCTAAAGCCAATTACAAATACGGCGCTGACAAATGCCCTCAAAGAGTTGGAAGCCGATGATTTGATACAACGAATCCAGTACAATGAGATGCCGTTGCGAGTAGAATACTCCCTAACACTGAAAGGGCAAGATTTGTTGCCGGTATTTTATGCCATTATGCAGTGGGGAATAAAATATATCCCTTGAATTTCTAAAACAAATGATTTCAAAAAATTACTGGTGTAATTTACCCTTGACAAATCTCATCACAATGCAAAAAGCTCTTTAGATGGGCGAAGCTGGCTGTAGTCATAACAAAGATCCTTTGTCCGAGCCAGATCATCTGATAACTCTTTAGATCATTCGCATCATGAAGCATTTGCTCAGCATTTTTTCCTTTTCTGTTATTCTGGCTCACCCTCATCTCCGAAAGCCCGGATTTGTGGGACTTATCATACCATAACGCAAAAACGTTTGCTACTGAAATTACCGACAGGGATACCTGTATATTCGCAAGAAAATAGGCGTCGCGCAGGGAGCAATGCCTATCGACCTCAGAAAACGGCAAACAAGTCGTTTTGACAAGCGGCCGTCCGGCGTTTCAGCAGCACGTAAAGCACGCCGAGGGTAGTGATACCACCCCTCACCTCGCACGTTCAGAAAGTACTGCGCACAGAGTGAAAGAACAGTAACATCACCAAGTTGCAAACAGAGCAGCGCAGCCCAGCGGGGCCGCGACGCCTCGGAGCAGCGACGCGCATAAGCGCATCGCTGCTCCGAAGGCTTTCTGTGTTCTTCGGGAGCACACCCGACCAAGGCCCAAAAGCGGCAAAGTTTGCCGTTCTACCCCCTGGCCACGCAGGGTTTCCGAAACGTGTGAAACAGTCCGAGGGTAGTAATAGCGCCCCCATCTGAATCGCCCCTGTTTCGCCGTGTAAGCCGCTGTGTGCGATCCTGTTGGCGAAGGCGAGTGTGTACCCGCTTTTGCTCGTGAAAGCGAACGTGGGCCGTTTGTGCGAGAAGTTGAAAAATGCGCTAAAAAGCGGTTTGGAACAGCGTTGTAACAGTAACTTTTTGGCGATATTCGTGGAAGTGATTTTGTGGTTTTTTGACAGGTTGAGAAAGGCTCCGGCGCTTTTGGCACCGGAGCCTTCCTTGAGTCTTACTTCGCAAGTACAACGGAAATTTTGATTTCCTTTTCCGTCTCGCTCAGGTCGAACGCGCCGCCGTCCGCGACACTCACACGCAGCTCATACAATGTGCCGTCAGAAAGCGTATCCACGGCGCTGTCTTCTTCATCCGTGATCGACCACAGTTCGTTGCTGACCTCCGCCAGCTTTCCGTCTGCACCGTAGGCATAGAGCTTCAGCCCGGCGGTGTCCCCGGAAAGGTTGTTCATCCGGAACGAGACCGTCGTGTTGGGATGAACATTTTCGACCGTCACAGTATTGCGCCAGCTGGCGACCGTGCCGTCACCGCCGTCCTGCTCAAACTGTTCCTGTGTCAGTACGTTCCGCGCGGCCTTATCGAGATCGACCTTGCGGTAGGGCATTTCGGGAAGATACACAAAGCGGTCCTGCAAGCACAGCAGCTCTAGATAGCCCGTCGGGCAGTAGAGCGCGTTGCCGCTGTTTCCGGCATACATACCGATAGCCATGTTATTGTAGCCATATTTGTTGGAGACGTCCATGGTGAATACCGTCTCGCCGGTGGCGAAGTCCAGAATGATGTACTGCCACATGCCGCTTTCCAGATCCTGCACATAGCCGTAGATATAGCCCGTCGCGGTGGAGAGCTTGAGAATCGATGTATCGCTCAGGTCATTTCGAGACCAGATGCTCTTCATCTCATAGCCGCTATCGGTTTTCACGGTGTCCACACGCTCGATGCCCGGGGCAATCATAACATTACCCTTCATCAGCCAGTTCTGGTCATAAATGTTGGCATAGCTCTGAATCGAGGAGTCGCTGTTGGGGTCGGCAAGACCTGCGTTGCCCGCGCCGAACCAGTTGCAGACAATCGTGCTGACCGTGCCTTCACCGTCGTCATAGACGATCGCAGAGTTCTCAACCGCCACCTGATACCCCTCGGGCAGATCATCCAAAACCGGCATACTGGCTACGACCTCACCGGTCTTCATGTCGAGCGCAAGAAGCTTCACGGGGTCTGCGTTGTCGGTGAACATCACAAGGTTCGGCGTCAGCGTGGGCGAGCAACCGCCGCCCCATGCAAGACCGCCGCCGGTGGTCTTATCGCCTTCACCGCTGACCTTTGCACCAACGCTCTCATACGGCGTGCACCACGCAACGTCCACGCCATTGTCGGCGCGCAGCAGATAGCAGTTCATATTGGTCAGAATGACTGCGCCGTCACGGGAAGCGGCGATGCCGTTTTCCGCACCCTCGCCGGGCGTCAGCTCATAGACGAAAACTGCCTTCGAAAGATCCGTCTGTTCGCCTCTTAAAATCGCATCGATGGCCGGACGGGCAATGTAGCCGAGAACGCCCTGCTGCTGGCGCTCGGGGTAGATACGGAAGCCGCCCGTTGCAAACCAAAGGTTTCCGTCGTAGTCAAAGACCACAGACAGAAGATTCTGCGTCAACTCCTTGCCGAGCGCAGCCTCAGCTGCAGCCTTGATGTCGATGTCCAGAACCTTTTCAAATTCCGGAATGACGCTGCCGTCTTCCTCCGTCGCACGCAGCATCAGCACATGGTTATTGCTGGTCGGGCAGACGATACGGTTTTCGGAGTCAAGGAACGTGTAGGAACTCTGGATGACGTAACCACCGCCGTCGTGCTGCTTCGGGGAGAAATAGCCGAGCGTCTTCGTCTCTTCGGCGTTCAGATCGCGGATGGCGATGCCGCCGAGCAGCGGCACGACCGCATGACCGTAGCTGTCAAAGTAGATGGCAGGGGAGGCGTTTGCGTTCGTCGTCTCGTAGGAGACATTGATCTCTGGATAGATGCCCAGCGGCAGAATTTCATCCGTGGAGTCGGTGTTGTACCCGTCGTGGTGAATATTCGCGTCGCTCTTTGCCATGTAGGGGTTTTCCTCCACCTGTTTGGGCTGCAAAGCCTTCACGGGCAGCGCGCTGGATAACGGCGCAGAAGATTCTGAAGTTGTACCTTCGTCTGCGGGTGTCTGTGTTCTACCACAGGCGGCCATTGACAGACACAATACTGCTGCCAGCACAAGGCATAACGCAGAACGGATGATGCTTCTCTTTTTCATGAATAGTCCTCCTTGTTGGTTTCGGCGTAGTTGGGCCGGAGCTGCGCAACCGAATTTTTCTCGTTCAGCCAGACGTAAAGCCCCTGTTGGAAAGCTGCTTTTGTTACCGGCTCCAGCAGAAAATAATCTGCACGCAGTCGGAAAGCATGAAGCGAAAAATCCAGATCGCTGCACCAGATAATGCGCGTATTGCGGTAAAGCGCACGCAGATGTTCCACCGCATTCAATCCGTCGACACCCGGCAGGGCGATCACCGCATTGGTCGGCGGCGTTTTCCGTGTGGTTTCAAAAAACTGTTCCTGATCGCGGAATGTTTCAATTACGGGAAACCGTTCACATTCGGCGCAGAACTGCGAGATCTGCTCTGTAAAAAAAGCTTCTTGCGCTTCACTATTTATCAGCACGGCAATTCGGTACACAGCGCTCCTCCTTTCTGCCGTCGTTGACGTTTTCTGCTTGTCAGTATACGAATGCGCACACGCTTTTCAAGCTGTTTGGCACGAAAGCCCCGTTTCCGACACGAAATCTGGCTTTGCTGGTGTGCCGGGGCAGGACATCTGTGATATAATCATACTGGAGTTTTTTACGGAGGGGAGGAGTAGGTCAGCATGAGGATTGCAATTGTGGATGATCTCAAGACCGAACGCGCACTGCTGAAAGAACGCTTATCGCAGCAGTTGGCGCTTCGCGGTGTGGAAGCGGATATTTTGGGATTTGAAAGCGGCGAGGCTTTTCTCGCGGCAGAAAAAGAGCGGCGCTTTTCGGCCGCGTTTCTCGATATTTACATGGAGGGCTTAAGCGGCATGGACGCAGCGAAGGAGCTTCGAAAGACGGACACAGACTGCCTTCTGATCTTCACCACGACGTCTACCGATCACGCGCTCGAAGGCTTTCAGGTACGGGCACTTCACTATCTCGTGAAGCCCTTTTCCGAGGAAGAACTCTCCGGTTTGCTTACCGAAATGCTTGCAAAACTGCCGCGTCCTGAGCCGGTTCTGACTGCGAAAGTCAGCGGCAGCGACGTTCGTCTTCGCTATCGGGACATTATTTCCGCCGAGCATTTTGCTCATAGGATCAACATCCGCACCACCGCCGGAAAAACGCTGGCCACGCGCCAAAGCTTCAAGGCGTTCACCGAGCCGCTTAAAAAAGATCCGCGCTTTTTCGTCTGCGGCCGCGGTGTGATCGTCAATTTAGAGCACGCCGCTGATTTCCGGGATGCCGCCTTCTGTATGACGGACGGCAGCCGTGTCTATGTCAACCAGGAGCTTTTGAAGCCTGCCCGGCAGGCGTTTATGGAATTTCTGCTGCAAGGGGAGCGTATGAGATGAAAGATATTCTGCGTCCGATGCTGGAACTGTTCGTCGCACTCCCTGGCCTTTTGCTTGCATATTTCCCTGTAAAATCCTATCTGAAGCAGTCGCCAAGAAACCTTGCCGCCTGGCTTCTGCCGCTGATGGCGGGCC
>ERZ779850.1048-NODE-1048-length-29568-cov-5.746959_pt1 | contig 29568 bp, 21 predicted proteins | sample MGYA00511249_ERZ779850 | MGnify/ENA primary metagenome ERZ779850 (study PRJEB29588, sample SAMEA2162475) | human gut metagenome | biome: human gut; feature: human-associated habitat; material: faeces | place: Denmark | collected 2008/2010 ...
GGGCGAAGGCCGCGCGCAGAAGCCGCTCCTTGGTCTGATTGACCCGTTCGTAATCCACCTCGGGCAGGGCGTTCAGCTCGTCGCGCAGGCGGCGGTACTCCTCGTCGTCGGGGACCCCCGCCTCGGTCAGTCGCAGAAACTGCGGGTGGAGGGCGAAGATCGAGTTGGCGTTGTAGGGGTAGGAGTCCTCCCACGTGCCGGTCATCGTCGTGTCGTTGATCGGAAGCACCTGGATCACCCGCTGGCGGGTGGCGGCGGCCCAGTCAACCAGCAGTTTCAGGTCGAGGAATTCACCCACGCCGAAGCTCTCCTTCGAGCGGAGCGAGAAGACCGGGACGGCTGTTCCGGCACTCCGCCAGCGACGCTCGCCGAAGCGGGGCAGCAATGTGGCGTCGAGCAGCTGTTCGCCCGTTGTGCGGGGCTCCTCCCACGTGCGGTTCGAACCCTCCTCCCATTCGATCGGGGCGAGTGTCGTGCGGTTGACGATCAGGAACTTGTATTCGCACCCCTGAGGCAGGGCGATCCGCAGCCGCCACGTCGGGAAGAGGGCATCGTCGAACGGCACGATGCGCTGCCAGTTGTCGAGTGTCGCGGCGGCCAGGGCCAGCGTCTCGTCGGGACGCAGACTCGGGGCCACGACCTGCAGCAACACCTCCTGTTGCGGATCGCCCTGGCGGGAGTTCTTCTTCCGCGTCGGGCGGGGCTCCTCGAGCGGTCCGTTGGCCCGGGCGAAGATCCCCCGCGTGTAGGCTGCCGAGCAGAAGGCCGATTCGGCGGGCATCTCCTGCCAGCGGTCGCGCAGGCGGAGGGCCTGGTGCGGCGCCAGTTCCGGCAGGAACAACCGGTGGCCGTGCCATTCGGTTCGGATGCAGACGCCGTCGCGCTCGACCGTATAGCGGTAGCTGAGCGGCATGTGCGGGTCGCGGCACTCGGCCACACCCTGCCAGATGCCGTTGCCGAGGTGCTGCATGGTGATTTTCCGCTTCTCGAACAGCATCACGAGCTGTTCGCCCCACTGGGTGCGGTATTCGATCTCGAAGTAGAGTTTCATGATGGTGTATGGATCGATGATAGCTTTGGATTCAATACTTACAAAATTAAAACTTTTACACGCATTTCTTGCGTCCGTGCGGGTTTTTTTCGGCAAAGTGGTGCAAGGTTGTCGGAAAATGCGTACCTTTATTCTACCGACCAAACCAAAACCACGAACCTATGAAATTCTTTATCGACACGGCGAATCTCGATCAGATTCGCGAAGCCAACAAACTGGGTGTCCTCGACGGCGTTACGACCAACCCGTCGCTCATGGCCAAGGAGAACATCCGCGGCCAGGAGGCCTGCAACCGCCACTATGTGGAGATCTGCCGCATTGTCGGCGGGGATGTCAGCGCCGAGGTTATCGCCACCGACTTCGAGGGCATGGTGCGCGAAGGCGAGGCTCTGGCTGCGCTCGATCCCCACATCGTCGTGAAGATCCCCTGCACGGCCGAGGGTATTCGCGCCGTGACCTACTTCTCGGCCCGCGGCATCCGCACGAACTGCACGCTGGTCTTCTCCGTCGGGCAGGCCCTGCTGGCCGCCAAGGCCGGCGCCACCTATGTCTCGCCCTTCGTCGGACGGTTAGACGACATCTCGGAGGACGGCGTCGGGCTCGTGGCCCACATCGTGCGCGTCTACCGCACCTACGGGTTCAAGACCCAGGTGCTGGCCGCCTCGATCCGCCACACGCACCACATCATCCAGTGCATGGATGCCGGTGCCGATGTGGTGACCTGCCCGCTGTCGGCCATCCTCGGCCTGCTGAAGCATCCGCTCACGGAGAGTGGCCTGAAGCAGTTCCTGGCCGACCATGCCCGTGTCAATCAGGGCTGATTTCCAACCTGTCCTCCCGGCTGAAAAGAGGGCGGCGACTCCGGACGGAGCCGCCGCCGGTCTTTCTCCGGGTTTTGTCAGGGAACGGTTTGAACCGTCCGGTGTGGAGTTGTAGCCGGTTTGCGGGCCGGTCAGTTCAGCTGCCGGAACGAGATGGCAAAGCCGCCGCCGGCCGCCAGCTGCATCTTCAGCACGTCGGATGCCTGGACCTTGCGGCGGGTGATGCGGTAGGCCTCGGGATTGGTCCGGTAATCGGCATCCGGCGCATCGGCGTAGATCGTGGCCTCGTAGTGTTTGCCCTTCTCGAGGAAGTGCAGCGGCACCTCGAGCGTACGGCTGTTCTCGTCCGTGACCCCGCCGACGAACCACTGGCCCGACTCCTTGGCCTGGCGCGCTACCACGATGTAGTCGCCCGGCTCGGCCAGCAGGTACTCGCTCCGGCGCCAGTCAACGGCCACATCCTTGATGAACTGGAAGGCATCCATGTACTGCTCGTAGTGCTCGGGCAGGTCGGCGGCCATCTGCAGCGGCGAGTACATCGTCACGTAGAGCGCCAGCTGGTTGGCAATGGTCGCATTGACGTGCGAGTGGTTGCCCGGGGCGAAGCTCGAGATGTCCATCACGAAGATGCCCGGCGTGTAGTCCATCGGACCGCCGTTCAGACGCGTGAACGGGAGGATGGTCACGTGGTGGGGTTTCGTCCCGCCGAAGGCTTGGTACTCGGTGCCGCGCGCCGACTCGTTGCCGATCAGGTTGGGGTAGGTGCGGCACAGTCCGGTCGGGCGCACCGCCTCGTGGGCATTGACCATGATGTGGTGGCGGGCCGCCTGCTTGACGGCGTAGAGGTAGTGGTTCACCATCCACTGTCCGTAGTGGTATTCGCCGCGCGGGAGAATGTCACCCACGTAGCCGCTCTTGACGGCATTGTAGCCGTAGCGGTCCATCAGCCGGTAGGCCTCCTCCATGTGGCGTTCGTAGTTGCGCACCGACGACGAGGTCTCGTGGTGCATCATCAGACGGACGCCCTTTTTGTGGGCATAGTCGTTCAGCGCCGCGATGTCGAAGTCGGGGTAGGGCGTCACGAAGTCAAAGACGTAGTCCTTGCTGCAGTTCGACCAGTCCTCCCAGCCGATGTTCCACCCCTCGACCAGCACCTGGTCGAAACCGTTCGCGGCGGCAAAGTCGATGTAGCGGCGGACCTTCGCGTTGTTGGCCGAGTGTCTGCCGTTGGGTTTGCTCGTGAGGTAGTCGGTCTGGCCGAGTTTGACCGAGGTGTGGTCGTCGGTGTAGGACCAGCTTCCCTTGCCGGTGATCATCTCCCACCACACGCCGATGTACTTCACCGGCTTGATCCACGATACGTCGTCGTAGACGCACGGGTCGTTCAGGTTGAGGATCAGGCGCGAGGCCAGCAGATCCGTGGCGCGGTCCGAAACCTGGATCGTCCGCCACGGCGTATGGCACGGCGTCTGCATGTAGCCCTTCCACCCCTGGGCATCGGGCGTGAGGTGCGACAGGAAGGTGCGCGTTGCGGGGTTGTAGTCCAGGTGCATGCAGGCGTAGTCGACCAGGGCCGCCTCGTGGATGTTGATGTAGAGCCCCTCGTCGGTCTTCATCTGCAGGGCGGTCTGCACGCCGGTCATCGAGAAGGGGGTCTGCGACGAGTTCCTGCAGATGGCCGACTGCATCCGCTGCGGAATCTCGCTCAGACGCGATTCGACGTATTCATACTCCTGCGTGTCGTAGTCGCCCGGGATCCACCATGCCGTGTGGTCGCCCGTCATGGCGAAGCCCGTGAGCTCCTCCTTGATGACAAAGTAGGTCATGTTTTTCTGTTCGGGAAACTCGTAGCGGAAACCCAGTCCGTCGTCGAAGAGGCGGAAGCGGATGCTCATCCGTTTGTTCGAGGCCTCCCGGAACAGGTCGACCTTCAGTTCGTTGTAGTGGCAGCGGATCTCGGACTCCTCGCCCCAGACCGGATTCCACGTCGTGTCGCACGTGTCGCGTTCGACGTTTTCGATCGTAAACCCGTCGTGGAGCGATTCCGCGGGGTGTTCGTCCACCTTGGAGATCGTCTCCTGACCGAAGACAAGCCGCGTAGCCTTGATGTCTCCGCGCAGTTCGAAGCCCAGCGGGCTGGGCAGGATGACCGCCCGGTTCTTGTAGCTGAGCGCATACTGCGGGGTACCGTCGGCCGCGAGGCTGAAGGTCATGCGCAGATTGCCGTCGGGCGATTCGAGCACCTGTTCCGTGGCCGAGGTCGTTTGCCACGCCATGGTTCCTGCCGCAAGTGCAACGGCAGCCATCATTCTCAATCTATTCATTTTCGGAGGTTTGGGTTCGTTTGAATTCGACGACGAGCGCCTGGCGCGGGCCGACCGTCGTCGACGCGTCGGGCATCAGCGCCTCGCCCGTCAGGACATTGCGGCCGTCGTGCAGCCCCGCGGTGATCTCGGCGTAGTGCGCCCACGGAATCCGCTTCCGGCCGCGCGAGTTGTTGATGAAGACGAAGACGGCCTCCGCAGCGTCGTAGCGGAAGTAGGCGTAGGTGTTGTCGCGCGAGAGGAAGTGCATCGTGCGGCCGTTGTGGATGACGGGTTTCGACTGCCGCCAGCGGAAGAGCCGCTGGGCGTAGTCGAACAGCTCCTTTTCGGTGCCCGTACGCCCTTCGGCCGTGAAGAGGTCCTTTTCATCGCCCTCCCAGCCGCCGGGGAAGTCGATGCGCAGACCGCCGTGGCCCTGCGAGAGGTCCTTCGAGGTGAACATCATCTCGTCGCCGGCAAAGATTTGCGGAATGCCGCGCAGCGTCGCCAGCAGCGTCAGCGCCAGCTTCATGCGCTGGGGGTTCTTGCGCAGTACGTCGCCGATGCGGTCGGTGTCGTGGTTGCCCAGGAAGATCATCATCTTCGAAAGGTCGTGGTAGACAAAGTCGTGCGACAGGCAGTCGTAGACGCGCGTCATACCCTCGCCCCAGCGCAGCGAATCGGTCGGCAGCGCCCGGCAGATCGCCTCCTGCAGCGGAAAGTCCATGATCGAGGGAAGGTGCGAATCGAAACCGTCCTTGTTTTCGTTGCCGCCCTGCCAGTAGGCCAGTTGCGGGATCGACGAGGTCCAGCACTCGCCCACGATGTTGAGGTGGGGGTACTCCTTACGCACGGCGGCGCACCATTCGCTCATCGGGCCCTTCTCGTTGTAGGGGTAGGTGTCGACCCGGAAGCCATCGAGATCGGCGTACTCCGCCCACCAGACGGCCCACTGCTGGAAGTAGCGCAGTACGTAGGGGTTGTCGAGGTTCATGTCCGGCATCGACGGCACGAACCATCCGCTCTCCTGCAGGTTGAGGTCGTATTTCGAGGCGTTGGGATCCATGTTCGTCGAGAAGCAGACGTTCGTGGCGGTGTACTCCGGGAACTGGTGGATCCAGTCGGCGAAGGGAAGGTCGTGCATCCACCAGTGGGCTGCCCCGCAGTGGTTGGGAACCAGGTCCATGATCACCTTCAACCCCTTGGCGTGGGCCGCGGCGACCATGTCGCGGTACTCCTCGTTCGTGCCGAAGCGCGGATCGATGCGGTAGTAGTCGGCGCAGGCGTAGCCGTGGTAGGAGCCCCGGCGGTCGTCGTCGAGCAGCAGCGGGGTGGGCCAGATGACCGTGGCGCCAAGATCGGCGATGTAGTCCAGATGGTCGGTAATGCCTTGGATGTCACCGCCGTGCCGTCCGAAAAAGGCTTCGCGGTCGGCCTTCTCGCAGGTGTCGTCCGTCGAGTCGTTGGCGGGGTTGCCGTTGGCGAAGCGGTCGGGCATGAGCAGGTAGATCAGATCAGCCGTCGTGAAGCTCTGACGGGCTGCCGAGCCGTCGCGGCGGGCGGCGATCTCGTAGGGCAGCTTGAAGGTGCGGTCACCCTGGCGAAAGACCAGATAATAGGTGCCCGGCATGGCATCGGGGTCGATCGCCACGTCGGCAAAGAGGTAGTTTGGGCTGTCGGCCCGGTGGAGCTCCGTGATGCGGACGCCCTGCCCGCCCTCGATGCGGACCTCGCAGTCGGAGATCCCCTTGCCGGCGACGAGCAGCTGGAGCGGCGTCTGCATGCCGGTCCACCACGACAGGGGCTCCACCCGGGTCAGCTGCTCCGGCGTGGCATCCGCCACTGACGACGGATCGAAGGCCGCAGGTTGCGAGCAGGCCATCGTCGCCGCGGCAAGCAGCATCAGTAGGGTTCGTTTGATCATGTGTTGGCAGTTTGAAGGTTCGTGAAAAAGAGGCGTCCCTCCCCCGGCTGAATCAGCCGCAGGTGGACGCCTCGGGGTTTTTAGCGGTAGATGCGGTAGGCGAAACCGTCGAGCGGAAGCTGGGTCGAGAGGGTCGTCTGCTCACCCGTCATCAGATCGGTCACCGTCCGGTTCTGCCATTCGGCCGGCAGTTCGGCCGTGACCGCCCGGTCGCGGACGTTCGCCGCTACGAGCACCTCCTCGTCGCCGAGCCGCTTGGTGAAGAGCATCCAGTCATCGGCCGGATGGGAGGTCGTCTGCCCCTTGCGCAGGGCCGGAATCGTGTCGTAGAGGTGCATCAGCTTCGCATACTCGCGGCGCAGCGGGGCGTTGCCCGTCCAGTCGACCGCGACGTAGTTGAAGAAGTTGATCGGTTCGGGGTAACCCACCTCCTGCGATCCGTAGATCAGGGCTCCGCCGTGGAGGAAGGCGGCAATGACGAAGGCCGACATCGACCCGCGTTCGCTCCGGTACTCGACGATCGGCGAGAGTTTGGTCGCCTCGTCGTGGTTGGTCGTGAAACGGAGCTTCACGCACCCCTGCGGAATCGAATCGTACTCCAGACTGTCGATGTGGCAGAGCCGCGAGGCCGGTGCCTCGTGGATGAAGACATCACGCAGCCCTCCGAGGAAATCCCAGGCGTAGTTCATCTCGAAACCGGCCCGGAAGTGGTCCTTGCGTTTGCCCTCGGCCAGCATCAGCAGCGTGCGGTCGGGGATCGCCCGCAGCGAATCGATGGCCTGCTTCCAGAAGTCGTACGGCACGAAATCGGCCGCATCACAGCGGAAACCGTCGATGCCCGCCTCGCGGACCCAGAACTTCATGGCGTCGATCATCGCCAGGCGCATCTCCGCATTGTCGAAGTCGAGATCCGCCACGTCGAGCCATCCGGTCCCTTCGGGGCTGATGATCTCCCCCTGCTCGTCACGAGTGTACCAGTCGGCGTGTTCGCTCACCCAGGGGTTGTCCCACGAGGTGTGGTTGGCCACCCAGTCCAGAATGACCGACATCCCCTTCTCGTGGCACAGCGATACGAGCCGCGTGAACTCCTCCATCGTGCCGAATTCGGGGTTGAGCGCCTTGTAGTTGCGGATGCAGTAGGGCGAGTTGACCGAGCGTTCGCGCCCTACCTCGTAGATCGGCATGAACCAGACGACGTTGGCGCCCAGCGCGTGGATCGAATCCAGCTGCTGCGCAATGGCGTTGAACGACGAACTGGGGGCGAAAACCCGCGGATTGATCTGATACATCATCACATCCTCCGGGGCCGGGACCGTATGGGTCGGCTGCGCCGGGCGGCCGCACGAGCCGAACAGCAGCGTGAGGCTCAGCAGAATGGTCGAAATAAGGTTGTATTTCATGGCGTATGGCTACTTTTTCAGAATCAGGTATTGATAGGGATCGAGCTCCAGAACCGACGACAGGGTGACGCTCCCTCCGTCGATCAGGTCGGTCAGCGTGTCGCCGACGCGCTCCATGGGGGTCTTGACCGTCTGCGGCTGGTCGGAGAGGCTGGCGATGACGAGCAGCAGCGATCCGTCCGAAGTCTGGTAGCTGAAGGCCATGGCGCCCGTCATGCTGTAGCTTTTCAGCGTGCCGCCACGCACCTGTGCGGTCTGCCGGTAGGCCGAGAGGATCGCCTGGTAGCGGGCCCGGTATTCGGGTTCCGAATCCCAGTCCAGCACGCGGTTGTTGAAGAACGACAGCGCTTGCGAATAGCCGATCTCCTGCGAGCTGTAGACCATCGGCACGCCCGGCAGCATCGTCGCGATGACGAAGGCCGACAGGGCGGCATCCCGTCCGCCGTAGGTCGTGATCGGCGAGGCGGTCGACGCCAGGTCGTGGTTCGTCGAGTAGCGCATCCGCCATTTGCCGTCGGGAATATCCCGGTACTCCTCCAGATGGGTCTCGAAGAGCTCGGCCGCCGTGGCCGACCCCTTGAAGAGCTGCTCCAGCTCCGAGGCGAAGCTCCAGCCGTAGACCAGGTCGAATCCCGCCCCGTAGAGTTGCGATTCACCCCCTTCGGCCAGCATGAGCAGGTCGCTCTTCTCGCCATGCAGCGCGTCGATGGCCTCCTGCCAGAAGTCGAGGGGCACCCCCTCGGCATAGTCGCAGCGGAAACCGTCGACATCCGCCTCGCGGATCCAGTAGCTCATGGCATCGATCATCGCCCGGCGCATCTCCGCATTGTCGAAATTCAGGTCGGCCACGTCGCTCCAGCCCATCCCTTCGGGCGAGATGATGTTGCCGCCGGCATCCTGGGTGTACCACTCCTTGTGGTCTGTGATCCAGGCGTTGTCCCACGAGGTGTGGTTGGCCACCCAGTCCAGAATGACCTTCATCCCCATGCCGTGGGCCGTCGCTACCAGCGACTGCAGATCCGCGAGCGTTCCGTAGTCGGGGTTGACCGCCTCGTAGTCGCGCACGCAGTAGGGCGAACCGATGGCGTTGAGACTGCCCGGTTCGTAGATGGGCATCAGCCAGAGTATGTCGGCCCCCAGTTCGCGAATGTCGTCCAGGCGGCCTTCGATGGCCTTGAGCGACTCCCGTTCGGCAAACAGCTTGGGGTTGGCCTCGTAGATGACGCTCGAATTGGCTTGTCCGGAGGCCGGAAGCTCCGGCCCCTTTTCAGCGGACGTTTCGTCGCCGCATCCGTACAGATGCAGCAACGAAACGACCATCATGATGTGTGTGAGTTTTCTGAACATCTCCTCTTATAGTCTTGGTGTGATAGCTTATCGCTCGATTCCGTACTCCGATTCGTGGCCGATGACCAGACTCTCGGCCAGCGAACGGAAGTATTCGCCGCGGTCCGAAGCCACGTTGCAGTTCGGTACCTCGCCCGTGAACTCCTCGCCGAAGAGCGTCACGAACTCCACGCACGCCTTCAGGTAGGCGCTCGAACGGGTCGGGTGTTTCGAATCGCCCGAGTAGTAGAGGCTCCAGCCCGAGTGGTCGGTCCGCGACTGGGCGAAGGCCGGTCCGACGGGGGCTACCCACGTGTCGGCGGCTTCGGCCATGGCCATCGTACCCTCCTTGAGCAGGCGGTCGAACTCCTCGTAGCTCTGGTAGCTGCCGTAGCTGCTGGCCGGGTAGGCCCACGTCAGATCGAGGATGATCTTGCAGTCGGGCGAGTACTGGCGGATCTTCCGCGCCAGCTCCACGCAGTTGTCAACCACCGAGGCGTAGGCCGTCGGGTTCGAGGCATATTTGGCCGGGTTGGTGCTCTGGTCCTGGATGATGGCGTAGTCGTAGCCGCCCTGCTCGATGGCGTCGCTCGACATCGACAGGCTCAGGTGGTCGGCGAAATCCTGCGAGCCCTTCAGATGGGCCTTGATCTTCAGGTCGTAGCCCTGGCTCCAGGCGATCTCCTTGAGCATGAAGACCGGATTGAAGTAGTACGAGAAGGAGTTGCCCAGCACGAGGAGCTTCCGGGTCTGGGTCGGCTTCTGCGTGCCGAAGTTCTGCACGTTGACGGCCGTGAAGCCGAAGTCGGGCATGCTGCAGGCGCTGCGCGAGGTCTCGTTGATGTTCTGGGTGCTGCCGTCGCAGGTCATCGATCCCACGGCGCGGCAACGGATCTTGACCAGTCCGTCGGTGAGCGGGCTGTCGAAGGTCATCGACTGCAGAACGGTCGTGTACTGGTAGGAGTCGGCCGCCCCGGAGCCCGTCGAGACGTCGCCCGAACACTTGTAGGTGTAGCGGATCGACGGATCCTCCTCGGCCGTGCGCAGATCCTCCTCGACACTCTTCCAGACGCCGCCGTCGAGGTATTCGACGATGAAGTATTTCGGCGACTTGGCATCACCGGCCATCGTGGCGTCGAACTCGATCGTCGAGCCGGCCGTCAGGTCCTGGGCGTTGAAGGTGAAGAGCCAGTAGTCGCCCTCGACCATCGTGCTGACGTTGGGGTTCTTGCCCTTGACCGTGCAGGTGAAGGGAACGTCCGCGTGGGCATCGCCGCGCACGATCGAGATGCAGCCGGCCGCACCGTTCGTCGCCGGGATCAGCTGCCGCGTCGGCCACAGCGTCTCATACGAGGCCAGGCTGCTGTCCTGGAAGACCCACTGGCTCAGGAAGGCTGCCCCCGAGGGGCTCTGCGAAACGGCGATCGTGGCCGTCTGCGAACCGTCGGTCGAGGTGAAGGTCAGCGTCGTCGAGCGCGTCATCGACGAGAGGTTCGGATCCGCGCAGATGCGCAGCGTCTGGATCTTGTCGCTCTGGCTGCCGCCCGTGAGGATGTTGTTCGACATGTCGGTGACATAGACCCACGTGTCGGGCGAACTGATCGTCCAGTCCCACTGGGCCGACGAGAGGGTGAAGACCGTCGACGTACCCTTCGAATCGAACGTGCAGCTGTTGATGCTCAGCTCGAATGTGTCGCTGACGCCGGCACGGTCGTAGGGATCCACCTCCGTGACACCCGAATTGGTGACCGTCACGTAGTAGTCGCGGTCGAGCGTCAGGTGGAAGTCCGGGGCCTGCGACGAGGAGCAGTTGAAGATGGCGTTCATCTCGGCGCCGGTGAGCTCCGTGCCCATCTCGATGTACTTGTACGTATAGCCGTTGATGGTCTTCTCGCCCGTGACGGGAATGCCCGGCCAGGCGGCCGTGACGTCACCCGTATCGAACCAGCCGTAGACGTGGGTGATCCCCCACGAGGTCAGATCCTCGGCGTAGAGGGTGTAGCCCGTATATTCGCTCGGGCGCTCGATGGCCGTCCACGAATCGGCCGTGATCGAGTAGTAGTAGTCCTTGTCGACCGTGATGCCGCTCTGGCCGTCGAACTGCGTGCCGGCGTTGTTGTGGAAGATCAGGTTGATGTTCTGACCCTCGTTGGCCTCACCCATGTCGAAGTACTTCAGCGTCGTCTTGCCGATGGTCACCTCGCCGTCGGCCGGAATGCCCGGCCAGGCTCCGAAGATCTCGCTGTCACCCCATGCGTAGAGGTAGAGGTCGTCCCAGCCCGAGTTGTCCTCGACGTAGACCACGTAACCGTCGTGTTCGGACTCCTCCTCGTCGTCGGACGAGGTGTCGAAGAACGAGGCCCACTTGTTCACGTAGATGTTCGTACGCGATCCGGGGGCGGGGTTCTCCGTGCGCAGCACCGGCTCGTTGAGGGCCGAACGCTCCTCGCCGTCGTTCGTCGAGACGAAGTGGTAGCCGTCGGCCAGCGTCTTGCCGTTGACGAAGGTCGACGGATCGAGGTAGATGCCCCATTTGCTGTCGACGGTCGTCGATTTCTCCAGTTGCCACCGCAGATCTCCGGCTGCGGTTTCGTCGCCGCCGTTGAAGGCGCCGGCGATGTAGATGATGTCATTGTCGACCGTCTCCCGGGGGACGATCACCTCGAGCAGGATGTTCCTGTCCTTGACCTCGAATGCCGGCTGTTCGTGATCGAATACGATCTCGTCCCGATCGCAGGCCCCCAGTGCGAGGGTGGCCGTCAGCAGCAGTATGATGTTGGTGATAAACTTTTTCATAACCTAATGGCTGTTAATAGTTCGGATTCTGTACAAGACCGGGGTTGACCAGCAGCGCCGACGACGGCAGCGGGAACCATTCGTATTTGCGGTCTCTCTTGGCCGGAAGATCGAAGGCACTCTCCGTGGCCCGGCCGAAGAACCACCACTGCCCCTGGGTGAACTTGTCGAAACGGCGCAGGTCCGTACGGCGGCGGCGTCCCTCGCAGAGGAACTCCTGGCCCCACTGGTTGAGCATCCAGTCCATGTCGAAGGCCGTGAAGCCGCGGCCCGGGTTGTCCTTCTCGACGCTCCAGTCGCTGCTCGAGAAGTAGCGCTGGCGGACCGAGTTGACCAGATCCTTGGCCCCGTCGGCATCGCCCCGGCGTATCTTGCACTCGGCCAGCATGAAGACCGCCTCCGAAAGCCGGAACTCCACCTCGTCGATATCCTTGAAGTTGTAGCCCGTCGAGGCCGGGTAGAGCGGGTACTTGATCAGCCGGACTCCCGAGTTGGTCTCGCCCCAGCGCGGCGACATCACCGTCTCCAGCGTGCGGCCCGAGTTGAGGAACGTCCCGACCTGATCGACGTAGACCAGCGACTGTCCGTCGCGGTCGGCGTCGGCCTTCAGCGCCTCGCCCGTTCCCATGTTGGTTTTTACCTCGCCCTTGAGGAACATGCCGCTGTAGTTGCCCGCATCGTCGCAGACGAAGTTCGACTTGCGGATATCCTTGTCGCTGAAGCGCTCGTAGACGGCGCCCAGCTTGTCGTTGTAGGGCGCGTCGAGGAAGCAGACGCCGCCGTCCGTACCGCCCGTCGGCAGCACGTTGCCCGAGTTGTCGTACGACGGTGCCAGGCAGCAGCAGTTCCAGCCGTCCTGCTTCGAGATCGGCTCGCCGGTGTACTCCCAGATGTTGTAGGGCAGGAAGGGCATGTCTCGCATCCAGGCTCCCTCCATCTTGCCGTCCTCATAGGCAAAGGCCAGTATCACCTCGGGACACGTGGTGTTGTTGATCGAGTAGATGTCGCGGTAGTCGTCGGCCAGTTCGTAGGTGCCGTACTGTCCGCCGATGATCTCCTCGCACAGTTGGGCGCACTCGTCGTAGTGGTCCTCCTTGATGAAGACCTCGGCGTTGAGCAGCATGCGCGCCTTGATCATGCGGTTGGCAGCCTGGTTCATGCGGTTCACCTCGTTCTTCTTCAGGGTGGCTACGCTCTCGTCAAGCTCCGTGACGATGAAGTCGTAGATCTTCTTGCAGCCCTTGTCGAAGTCGGGGTCGGCCGAGGGGGGAACCTCCGAGCTGACCGAGATGTTCAGCGGCAGCGCGCCGCCCCAGATCTCGAAGACGTTGTAGTAGGCCCAGGCGCGCAGCGTGCGGACCTCGGAGATGTAGGACTGGAGCTCCTCGGAGGTCATGCCGATCGAGCCGGCGTCGATCCGCCCCAGGTCGTAGATGACGTTGTTGCACAGTCCGATGGTGGTCCAGGCCGTCTCCCACGTCTGACGGATGATCTTCGAATCCGCCGTCCACGTCTGCGACGAGAGGACGAACTTCTCGGCCTCGTCGTAGCCCCACAGTCCGCCGTTCCACGAACGCCAGGCGATCTGGTCGGCCGAGAACTCCTGCAGGTACCAGAAATATTCGATGTAACTCTTCACCGCCTTCTCGTAGATGGCGGCTACCGCCCCCTTGACGCTGTTCTCGTCCGAATAGTAGATCGATGCATCCACCCGGTCGAAGACCTCCTCCTCGAGGTCGAAACACGATACGGACGACAGGGCAACGGTTATTGCCACGATGGCTTTCAATATGATCTGTTTCATCTTGCTTGTCGGTTGTTTGAGGTTAGAATCGCATGGTCAGACCGATGGTGATCTGCGTGGCAAGCGGATAGGCGCTCGATACGTCCACGCTCGGTGTGAGGCCCGTGATCGAGACGATCGACGGATCGTTGCCCGAGTACTTCGTCAGCGTGAAGAGGTTCTTGGCCGAAATGTAGGCACGCAGGTTGCTCAGCACCGAAGGCCGCTTCGGGCGGAAGTTGTAGCCCAGCGTGATGTTCTCGAGCTTGAAGAAGTTGCCGTTCTCGAGGAAGTAGGAGGAGATCACGCCGCCGCCGGTGATGACGTTGGCATCCTCCAGGTAGGCGCTCCGCAGCACGTTGTCCGTACCGCAGCCCTGGAGTCCCATGCCGTACTTGCGCATGTTGAAGATCTCGAAGCCGAAGGCGCCGCGGAAGAAGATATTCAGATCGAAGTTCTTGTAGCGGAACGTGTTGCTCCACGAGAGGAAGTGCTGCGGCGTACCGTTGCCGATGTAGCGTTTGTCTTCGGGTGCGGCGGCTGAGGTGGGGATCTTCTCGCCATCCTTGTTGTAGACGAGCATGTCGCCCGCTTCGGAGACGCCGGCATACTCATAGCCGTAGAACTGGCCCACTTCGCTCCCCTCCTGGATGCGGAAGAAGTACTCCGACGATCCCACGCCGGGCTTCAGATACATGTCCACGTAGGAGGCGTGGTAGACGTCGTTCGAGAGCTTCGTCAGCTTCGTCTTGCCCCAGGAGTAGTTGGCACCCATCGTCCAGCCGAAGTCCTCGCTCTTGAAGATGTCGCCGTCGAGGCTCACCTCGATACCCGAGTTGGTCGTCGTGCCGACGTTGACCAGGATGTTCGAATAGACGAACGGCGGCTGCGGGGCGGTGTAGTTGTAGAGCAGGTCACGCGACTGACGGGTGAACCAGTCGATCGATCCGCGCAGACGGCCCTTCAGGAAGCCGAAGTCGACACCGGCATTCACGCTGACGAGCTTCTCCCAGCCCAGGTTGGGGTTGGCGTTCACCGACGGGGCGTACCCCGTCACCCAGTTGCCGTCGATGAAGTAGCTGCCGCTGGCGCTGTAGGTCGACAGCGACTGGTAGGCGTCGAAGTCCGAACGGCCCGTCACGCCGTACGAAACACGCGGCTTGAGACTCTGGACGATATCCTGGTGATCCTTCATGAAGGGCATGTTGGCGATCTCCCATGCCACCGAGGCGGCCGGGAAGTAGCCCCACTTGTGGTTGGCGCCGAATTTGGTCGAACCCTCGTAGCGGATCGAGGCCGAAGCCATGATCAGATCCTTCCAGTTGTAGTTGGCGCGGGCGAAGACGCCGATGAGCTTCGAGAGCGATTTGCCCGAGTACATCGAGGCCTTGCCCTCGTTCAGGTAGGAGCCGCTGCCGATGTCGTTGTAGCTGATGTTGTCGAAGGTGAAGTCGTTGTTCTGGGCCTGGAACGTCTCCCACCACGACTCCTCGTAGGTGTAGCCGCCGACTACCTGCAGGCTGTGGTCCTCGTGGTAGAACGAGTAGTTGAAGAGCCACTCCATGTGGTTGGTCCACCATTTCTGGTACTGGATCGTGGCGCGGCCCTTGTAGCCGCCCCAGTACGATTCGGACGAGGTCGACGGCGTGTAGTAGTTCGATTTCAGATCGTTGTAGTGCAGCGAGTAGTTGAGCGTGGTGCTGAGGTTGTGCTTGCCCGTCTGGATGAGGTTGAGTTTGGCCTCGACGGTTCCCAGTAGGTAGAGACGCTGGCCGTTGTTGTCGTTGACCAGCAGTTCGGATACCGGGTTCTTGGCTCCGGTGGGCGAGGTGGGCTGGTAGAAGGTGCCGTCCTCGTTGTAGACCGGCATCGTCGGGTTCATGCCCAGTGCCGTGTCGAACATGCCGTCGTTGCCCCACTCCTCGTTGACGCGGCGGGCGTTGAGCGACATGTTCAGCTGAAGCCGGTTCTTGAAGGCGTTCTGCTGCACGGCGATGCGGCCGCCGAACTCCTCACGCCCGGCGCGCAGGTCGAGACCCGTCGCATTCTTGTAGTTGACCGACGCGTTGTAGGAGCCGTTCTTCGAGTTGCCGTCGATGGCCACGTACTGGTTCACGTCGTAGGAGAAGTCGCGCATCAGCAGACCGTACCAGTCGGTATTGTAGCCGTAGTCGGTGCCGCGCAGCGAACGGCGGAACTCGTCGGCGCTGAGCACCTCGGCGTGCGGCTTGGCGATGTTGATGCCGAACCAACTGTCGTAGGTGACGTGTGCCGTGCCGGCCGCGTCGGACGAACCCCGGCGCGTCGTGATCAGGATCACGCCGTTGGCACCGCGCGTTCCGTAGATGGCTGCCGAGGCGGCATCCTTCAGCACGGTCATCGACTCGATGTCCTGCGCCGCAATGTTGCGGATGTCACCGCCCGGCACGCCGTCGATGACGATCAGCGGGCTGTTCGAGGCCGACAGCGACGTGGCGCCGCGGATCTGCAGATCGGAACTCGAGTTGGGGTTGGCACCGGCCGTGGTGTTGACTGTCAGACCGGCCACCTTGCCCGTCAGCATCTCCATCGGGTTGTTCATGCTGCCCTTGAAGAACTGATCCTTGTTCACCTGCACGATCGAGCTCGAGAGCTCCTTCTTGCTCAGCGAACCGTAACCGATGACCACCACATCCTCGAGGGACATGGCATCCTCGGCCATCTCGACGACGGGCTGCTGATCCCGCGCCACGAACGAGACGGTCTTGTAGCCGATGCAGCTGATGTCGACGACCGACTCCGGGCTCGATACCTCGAGCACGAAGCTTCCGTCCACGCCGGACGAGACGCCGTTGCTGGTCCCCTTTTCGAGGACCGTCGCTCCGATAACGGGACCGGCCGGGTCGACGACTACGCCTTTGACCTCGTATCCCTTCTGGGCGAATAGCGGTGAGATACTGCTGCACGCCAGCAGGAATCCCACACATAGTGTAAAGATTCGATTCATAAGCTCATAGTTGTTAGGTTATGGGTTATTGTTTGTTTGCGGTGGAGTGGCCGGGGTGTTTCTCTCGGATGAAGTGCACGCTGAGGGCGGCCAGCAGCATGAAGAGGGCGGCAAGGGTCATCATCCAGCCGGCGCTTGCGCTGTCGATGCGCACCTGCTCGACCTGGCTCAGGAGTGCGTAGTCGCGCCCCTCGAGGACCAGCGGCTTGATCAGGTGGATGATCCCGCCGCCGAGCAGCCCCATGCAGATCTGCGGAATGGTGATCGTGAAGTTGAAGATGCCCATGTAGGCTCCCGAGTTCCGGGCGTCGATCGCCCGCGAGAGGATGGCGTAGGGCATGGCCAGAATGCCCGCCCAGGCGATCCCGACGAAGATCATCGGCACCATCAGCAGGTAGCGGTCCTCGAAGAGCGTCAGCCCCAGGTAGCCCGCGGCGCCGCTCAGCAGACACAGTGCATAGATGCCCTTGTTGCCGTAGCGGTTGGCCAGGCGCGTCATGAAGAGGGCCATCAAGCAGGCCGGCACGGGGTAGACGGCATTGAGGACTCCGGTCCATGTCTCGGCCGCACCGATGTCGACCGTCCCGGCCGCCTCGTCGATGAAGGCCGAGGTGATCAGCGGCTTCAGGTAGTTCCACATCAGGAAGAGGGCCGCCCAGCTGAAGAACTGCGTCACGCCGAGCTGCCACATCGTGCGGGGAATGTGGCGCAGCAGCGTCAGAAGCCCCTGCGCGGGTTGCGGTTTCTCCGGGCTCTTCTCCTCCGTGTTGTAGCGGGCGAACTCCCTGGGGGGATACTCCCTGACCTTGAAGGAGGTGACGAGCACTGTCAGCAGCAGGATGGCCCCTCCGACGTAGTAGGAGTAGGCGATGTGGCGCGAGACGCCCCCCTCGACCGGCGAGTCGGAGACGCCGCACCAAGTCATGATGAGCGGCAGCAGGGCCCCGATGACGGCCCCGAGGTTGATCAGAAAGGTCTGGATGACGAACCCCTCGGTCTTCTGCGAATCGTCGAGCATGTCGGTGACCAATGCCCGGAAGGGCTGCATCGTGATGTTGAACGAGAGGTCCATGAACAGCAGGATCAGTGCCCCCATCACCAGCGGGGCGAAGGCCAGCAGCGTCGGGCAGTTGGGCATCAGCAGAAGGGCGATCGTCGAGATGACGGCACCGCCGAGAATGTAGGGGATCCGGCGTCCCAGACGCGTCCACGTCCGGTCGGAAAAGAGGCCTACGATGGGTTGAACGATCAATCCGGCAAGGGGCGCCGCCAGCCAGAAGTAGCTCAGGTGACTCAGGTCGGCCCCCATCGACTGCAGAATGCTCGACGTGTTGGAGTTCTGCAGCGAATAGCCGATCTGTACGCCCAGGAAGCCGAAGCTGAGATTCCAGATCTGCCAGAAGGAGAGTTCCGGTTTTTTCATTTCAGGTTTTAGGTTGTTTTCGATTGGTAATACTAAATTACCATAAATAAATCTTACCCGAAAGCGTTCGGGGATGAATGGCCGGATCGATCGGATGAATTGTCGTTTTTGTATGACGAAAATAATACAAATGGCGTTTTTTCGCGAATATTTTGTATCTTCGGGTAAACAAAGCCCTCTGTCCGAGTATGAAACCGTTGAGTATTCAGGGAATTATCCACCTGTTCGCCCTGCTCCACGCGGTCGTTACGCTGATCTCCGTATGACCGGGTACGAGGATTCGCTGCTGCTGACCATCCTGACGATGTCGATGGCCGTGATCCTCTGTACGAGACTGGCCCTGAAGGTCGAACTCATCGCCGCCACGGTCATCGTCGTCAACGTGGCGGGCTATCTGCTCGGTACGATCGGCGGCGAACTCTTCGCGCGCCTGATCCACAACCCCTGCATCGTCCACTCGCTGGCCACGCTGCTCACTACCGAGATTCTCGGCTGGGGGATCGTCGGCTCCACCAAACTCCTCAAGTCCGACACCTCGGATCCGCAGGTCCGTATCCTGAAATATCCCAAACTGCGAGGCCTGATCCTCATTTTTATCGTGATTTTCTGTTTCCGCCTGGGGTTCGGCCTGCTCTTCTCGACGCGGCTGTTCAGCAGTTGGGATTTCGTCGACGTGGTTCAGCGCGTTTTCTCCAACTCGGCCGCTATTATTATCCTCGTCTGCCTCAATATTATTTATATAAGGAATGTCCGCCAATTGAAGGCCCGTGTTCACACACCGCTGCTGCGCGCCATATGGCTGGTGGCATTCATCCTTCTTACCTCGGGGCTGGAGATGACCATGGTGGGGTTGGGGCTCCCCTTCTCGCTGAACCGAAACTTCGGCGAAGAGAGCCTCCAGCTGTTTTTCATCTCGCTGCTGGTTGAAATCACGATCTACTGCCTCGTGCTGATGATCAACTATGCCTTCATGGTACGTTCGGAGATGTACGCCGCACGCAGCAACGCCCATCTCGCCCAGTTCCGCTATCTGAAACTCAAACAACAGGTCAATCCCCATTTCCTGTTCAATTCGCTCAATATCCTTGATTGTCTCGTCTGTGAGAAGAAGACCGAACAGGCGAGTGTCTTTATCCACAAACTGGCTGATCTGTACCGTTACATGATCCGCAACGAAGATGAGACGTTCGTCTATCTGAAGGACGAACTGGCCTTCGTCCGCCTCTATGTCGATCTGCTGAAGGTGCGTTTCCAGGACGGGTTCACGGTCCGGGAGGAGATCGAGGAGGAGATGCTGTCGCGTTTCATCCTGCCCTGCTCGCTGCAGCTCCTCATCGAGAATGCCATCAAGCACAACGAGTTCAATCGCGACCACACGCTGCAGATCCTCATCCGCGCCCGCGACGGACGGGTGACGGTGGCCAATACGCTGGCCCCGAAGATCTCCAAGGCCGCCTCGACCGGTCTGGGGCTCAACTACGTCCGGCGGCTCTATGCGGATCTCTCGGGCCGGCAGATCGAAATCGTCCGGGACGAAAACCAATTCCGTGTGACACTTCCTTTATTGTAACCTGTATGAATGTCCTGATCGTTGAAGATGAAATCATGGCGCAAGCCAATCTTGCCCGCACTCTGGTTCAGAACTTCCCCGATGTGAGGATCGTCGGAACCACCGGCTCGGTCAAGGAGACCGTGGCCTGGCTCATGGATCCGCACAATAGGGCCGACGTGATCTTCATGGATGTCGAACTCTCGGACGGCGACTGCTTCTCGATCTTCAGCCAGGTGGAGGTGCGGTCGAAGGTGATCATGACGACGGCCTACGACAGCTATGCCATCAAGGCCTTCGAGGCAGGGAGTGTCGACTATCTGCTCAAACCCGTCGAGCTGAGCGCCCTGAAGCGGGCCGTTGCGCGGTGTCGCACGACAACCTCGCGGTTCGATGCCGAGATGCTGCTCAACCTGCTCAAGCCCGAGCGGAAGGAGTATCGCGAACGCTTTGTCGTCCGCTTCAACGACCGGATCATCCCGGTGCTGATCTCCGAGGTCGCCTATTTCTATTCGGAGGAGAAGATGAACTTCCTGGTGACCTTCTCGCAGAACCGCTATGTGATCGATTCGTCGCTGGATCAGATCTCGGACGAACTGGATCCGGAGCGCTTTTTCCGCATCTCGCGCAGCTGCATCATCTCGGTCCCGGCCATCGTGAGCATCGTCAAGAAGTTGGGCGGGCGGCTGCGCATCGTCGCCCGGCCCGAATCGGCCTTCGAGATGATCGTCAGCCGTTCGCGGACGGAGGATTTCCTCAAATGGCTCGAAAAGTAGGGGAGGAAGAAGCGGGAAAATCCGCTCCCGAAGGTTGCACCTCCCGGCCCGATACCCCTCGGGAGGATGTCCTGCGGAGTGGTACGGGGTGGATCCGTGGCTTTGCGGGGGCGGGGTGAATCCGTCGTGTTGCGGGGCGGATCCGTCGTGTTGCGGGCAGCGGGGTGAGCCGTATCGCCCGGCTTTTGCCCGCGTTGGGACCGACACAAAAAAGGAGCCTCGACGAAGAAGGAGGCTCCCGGGGTGCAATTTGGTGACAGACTATCGAACTTTTATTGAGGATTTTCAGCGTCTGGTTCAATTTGTAGATTATCTGGATGCGAGAGAGGAGTATTTGCCACCTGTACACTGAAGACAAAGAAACTGTTTGGATTGGCTGTCTCTCTTGGTTTATTCTGTATATCAGGTCAATATACTATAAGCTCCCTTTAATCAATAGGCGGTAGAGGTAGGTGTATTAAGGTGGATACTGTTTGTTGAATATCGCGTACTACTCTCTATGAAAAAATATTTCTCTACTGTACTTGACTTTTCTACTTTCCCTACTATTTATTTATAAAAAGGATAGATATATGGAAAACAAGAAAAGAATTTACAGAGAACTGAAGGATGAAACCAAAGCCAAAATCAGTCAATCATCTAAAAACCGACCAAAATCGGACAGTCATAAAACGCATATCAGTCAATCTATGAAACGCTATTGGCAGACAGTTCCGCATAGACCTGAGATAGAGCATACGACGATGACCGATTTAATTGGGGTTGAGGATAATGATTAACCATTTATCAAGGTTGAGTTTGGGGTTTTACAAGGAGTTAACATCTAAAAATAAAGAGATAAATATGATATAGATTTGATAAGATTGGATAAAATAAAAATAGTTTCTTCAATTGACTATATAAAAATTATAGATAAAAACAGATTCGATATTCATCATAAAGGGAATGATATAGTTAGTTATAAATTCACACAGTTACAACCTTTCTTATTATACGTTGAGGCTAATGTTAAGAATCAAGAATTGATTATTGAATTTACAGGAAAAATTCTTAGAGATAATTATCCTTCATTGATTAACCAAAGTAATATTAAAAATTGCTTGTTATCTATTAATGAAATAGGATTCTGTCTTTTAGATGTAGAAGATATTTTGATTAGTGGCGAGGTTGTAAAGGTAGATGTTACACAGGATGTTCCGTATCCTGATTGTGGAGAATTGACCAAAATGATTCAGGCAAATATTTCCAATTTTCGTAAGTGTTTGCCCAGAATCATTAATGGGAACTTCACGATAGAAAAGAATGTGGTAACCAAGAGCCATAAGTGTCGTCTAACGATTTATGATAAAAATAAGGAGATTAGGCGTGCTGAAAATAGGCTATTCTTATCTCAACTGTCGGGCAAGCAGAAACTCTTGAATCATTTTGAAGGCAAGGTCAGATTTGAAATGAACTTGAATAGTAAGGAACAAATCAGAAAGGCTTTACATATTACAGACCTTTCCATAATGTCTGTTTTATGTGTGAGTGTTAATCCTATTATGGAATTTCTCGATTTGATTCTTGTGGATACAGAATCAGCAGATATTACTGCTAGATGCAACGATTTGAAAGAACTGTTGAGAGGGGCACTTCTTCAAGTCTGTGATTATGATATTAAGAAGGTAGAAGCACAACTGCGTTTGCACAGCTCTCCCAATACCCATATTTCCCAAACCTTGAAGCCTTTTAGGGAGCTACTTGAAAAAATTAACAATACACCAACTTCTTCGCTCAAGCAAACACTTCAATCCCTCTTATTGGAGATTATGATATTCTTTACAGTTGTGGCAATCTAATTTTGTATTAAAATAATCTTTTCAGATGTTTGCAAAGGCACTCAGTTTTGTTGCAATCTAATCTAAAAGATTATTTTGGCAGGTCACGAATTGATAGTTTACACTATCAATTTTTGGTATATAGAATCTTATTCTTTGCCTGCTTTTTTGGGAATGGTGATGAGCGTACCTTTTCGAATAATGCAGAGTTTATTTTTATAGGGCTTTTCGGAGGATAATCCGTAGTTCCTAAGCGACCCATAGGAAATCCCTATTTCTTCTTTGCTGAATTTCTCAAAAATGGCAGCCAAGCTACCAAAATAATGATGGCTGTTATCACACAACAGTTCAACATGGACAACCGTCCGTTCTACTTTCTCCTTTTCCATATTATGCTGTTTTAAGCAAAGCTATAAAAATATGACAAATATTCAAAATAAATCACGTTTATATTTGCATATATGAAATATATGTCATATATTTGTATTGTAAACGAGAGGATATATGGCAACGGAAAGGAAATACAAGATTATGGGGGCGGGAAGTGGGCTTTATGTATGGAATGTGGAGACGGGTGAGAAGGTGTATCGCGGTCGCTCCTATGCTGATTGCCGTAACAAACTCTATGAGCTGATGGGGTGGAGGACTCGCAAACATTGGAAATTCTAACAATAAGTGTAATAAAAAATCTCACAAGTATGGCTCAGGTTATTTTGCTCAACGACAGCACGGTATCGCGAGCAAAGGTTATCGCAGTTCGCACCTCTTCAAGAATGGTGGATGGCATTTCAAAGGCTCTTTTGATAGAGCAACTCAAGCAGAAATTGCGTAGCGGACAGATTGTGAAGTTTGTATATCTCAAAAGTAATGGTGACATTCGTGTAGCCTATGGAACAACCAACGCAGACTTTGTGAAGGATAAGGTCTGTGGCAGGGGAGAGTCAAGAGAGTGTTATGCAACAACAGCCTATTTTGATCTTGAAAAAGCTGCTTGGAGAAGCTTCCGGTGGGAGAATTTGATAGCGGTGTATTAGCCGCTATCTTTCTTTTTTGCAATACCCTGCACATTGGGTGCTGTTCCGAATGTGAAAATAATTTTCTATCTTTGTGTCGCTGAGCAATCAGCAGACATATTTGATGAAAGTGTTTTCGCACTGTCCTTAACAGAAAATGTGGCAATTTTCAATAGCAAGGGACAACGAACAGCACTCATTCCTTGTATAGATACGTGGTTGGCATATCTTGTGCCCATACCCCAATATCTATCTCGGTGTGGGGTATTGCGTCGTTTATTTTGCTATGGGTTCGCCACAACCTTCTGTTAGATAGACGAAACGGCTCCACACTTTCTTTTTGTTTATAATCATCTCTTGGGGAGTCGGGGAGAGCCTAAACTAACCAAACGGTTATGAAAAAACTTTTCTTTGCCATCTTGGGCATGGTCTTTTTAGCTGGCAGTGTTACAGCGCAAGATTATGCCAAGAACATTTACGGAGTCCGATTGGGGTTGAATGCCGCCAAGCTGACCGGGGGTGATGATGGTCATCCTACAACCAAGCCCGGATTTCATATTGGAGGTGTTTATGAACGACTTTTGATGCCATCATCGCCGCTTTATTTGGAAACGGGGCTGAATCTTACGTTGAAGGGCAATGGTGGCTCCATGGCGGAAGTTAGACTGAATGCCTGGTATTTGCAGATCCCGGTGATGGTCAATTACAAATTTTATGTGGGGAAGCATTGGACACTTTATCCTTCGGCTGGACTATACTATGCGTTAGGGGTCGGGGGGACTTGTGATGCAAACTTTTTAGGAGCGGGTAAGGCTTATTCTGTTGATGCTTTTGGTAGTAATGGTATTTTAAAACGTTCCGATTTGGGTATGCGGTTTGGCGGAACCGTACAATGGCGACGCTTCTGTTTCTCGTTGGGATATGAGTTCGGTTTTATCAATGTGGGGCAGGATTTAACGTTGGATATGAGTGATTTTGATGATAATGATAACCGGTATCTGAATAAGATGGGTGTATCTGATGCGAAGACGGGGAATTTTTTTGTTTCGATTGGTCTCAGTTTTTAATGGAGTCTGAAGATGATGAAAAGAACTTTAGTATTCGTATTTGCGATGGTTCTCTTGACTGCTGTCGGATGTTCCAAAGATGAAGATAATAATAATCTCCTTGTTGGCAAATGGGAGCAGGTCAAAACGGTCTGGGTCGACGGAAGTCTTCCGGATGATCAATTCGCCCCGGGAGAACATATGCTTGAATTTACGGCAAATGGGCGGGTTTACGAGTATCAGAATGGAGAGAAAAGTCCTTATTCTGTAAGCTATTCTTATAATAGCAAGACTGGCGAATTGACGCTTTTTTCTGTGATATTCAAGGTTGAGGTATCTGCAGATGAGTTGATTATGCATGGTCAGAGCATTGATGTTACCCCTGCACCTTATGCGGATTATTACAGGCGTATTGAGTAGCGTTTAGCATAAACTTGTAGAGTTTGAATCCCGGCTTCAAAGTCGGGATTTTTTGTTGTGATAAAGGATTTATTAAATATGTAAATATTGCATATATTATATAATTGTAATATATTTGTGTTGAAATAAGGATTGACAGATGATGGAAACGAGAGTGGTAATATACGCACGGGTTTCGACTGCAGGGCAGGACTACGAGCGCCAGCTATCGGAGTTAAGGGAGTACGCATCACGAATGGGATATGAGGTTGTTAAAGAGTTTTCAGAAAAGATAAGCGGTGCGAAAAAGGTTGCAGAAAGGGAAGCGCTGACTGACTTGCTGGAATTTGTCAAAGAAAATGAAATTGACAAAGTGCTCATATATGAGTGCAGTCGGTTAAGCCGCCGAGCTGTCGATTTCTTGCAGGTTATAGAGTATCTGACTGAACGCGGGATTAGCGTATATATCCATCAAAATGGGTTAGAGACTCTCTTGCCTGATGGCAGTCCCAACCCCATAGCCAATTTGGTATTGGGAATTTTGGCGCAGTTCAACAGCATGGAAAGAGGGTTAATTCGTAGTCGCATGGAAAGCGGCTACAACCATTTCAGAATGAATGGCGGTAAAGTTGGTAGAAAAGTCGGTTATCGTAAAAGCGTGGATGAAATGAGAATACAATATTCTAAAGAGATTCAGTTAATAAAGAAAGGTATTTCGTTAAGAAATATTGCTGCAATCTGCGGAACAAGTGTAAACACCCTTCAAAAAATCAAGAAAATTATTTAAAAATATTAAATATAAATTTGGTTTTTAAAAATAAAATTTGTATTTCTACACCAAAGAGTGATTTTGCTCTTCATAATCAAAGTAAACGTGGTGTAATAACGAATATTTGAATATCTGTGCCTGTATGCACGATGGTCTAAGCTTCCATGGCGAGCATAAAAGTCCTGCAAGAATGACGCAGGAGCCGAAAGCGAATAAGAAGGAATATGATTCAATGTGTTTAATTATAAATTAAGCGATTATAAAGATGATTTACAGAAGATAGGCGTCACAAAAGAAATAGATATGATAGCCATTATGGATTATCTGTATACTTTGGCAGGAATTGGTGCTGAGTATGTGAAAATAAAAGAGAATAGCAATTTAAAAGATGAATAGAAATGAACATAGCATAGGTGTAATTTGGACCCGAGTGTCATCCAAGAAGCAGATGGATGAGGGCGGCAGTTTGGAACATCAGATCGATGTTTGCCGGAGTTATGCACAACGTTGCAATATAGAGGTCATCAAAGAATATGGTGGATTCTACGAAAGCGCCAAGGTGCAAGGCAAGCACTTTAAACAGATGATTGCAGAGGTGAAACGCAATCGGCATATTAAATATCTTGTTATCTATTCGTCTGATAGATTTGGACGTAATGGTGCAGAATCCATTAAAACGTCTGAGGAACTAAGGGCATTGGGTAAATATGTCATTGCAGCCACGCAGGAAATAGATGCCCGCACTCCTCAGGGAAAGTTCATGCGCAATTTTAATTTCATCGCGGCTGAGTTTGATAATGATGTGCGCCGTGAGAAATGCACAGCAGGCGTCAAGGCAAAGGTTGAGGCTGGCATTTGGTGCGGGAAGACACCTTTGGGCTATTATTCACAAGGGAAAGGTCGTCATACGCAATTCATTATCAATGAGCAGGGATGGCTATTGAAAAAAGCCTTTGAACTAAAAATGCAGGGTGTCAAAAACTGTAAAATTTTAGAATGGCTATCCAACAGAGGAATGGAAATTAGCAAACAGCAGCTTCATAAAATCTTTGTCAATCCCTTCTATGCGGGGAAAATATCTCACAAGGCACTAGGGGGTGCAGTGATAGATGGAAATCAGCCTCCTTTGATTACATGGAGCGAGTTTGAACGGGTGCAGTTGGCTTTGTCTGCAAGGACAGGACGATATGTTCATGATAGGGAGTCGCCTAAATTCCCTTTGTTGAAGCATGTATTTTGTGCAGGGGACCACACGGCATTTACCAAATATACGACCAAGAACATTGATTATTATAAATGCAATGTGGCAGGTTGTTGCACAAACCGCAATGCAAAAGATATGCACCGCAAATATGCGGAGTTATTAGATGGATTTGCCTTACCCAAAGCGCTTCGTCCCATCTTTGAGAAGGTCGTAAAGGATTTTTTTGCACAGAGTTGCAAGGAGCAGGTCAAAAATAGGACTTTGTTGACCAAGCAACTTTCAGAGATAACAAACAACATCAAGAAGGTGCAAATGAATCGTGCTATTGATGCGATTGATGATGAAATTTACCAGGGAGCAATAGCAGAATTGACTGAAAAGAAACTCAAAGTTGAAAGGGAGTTGGAGAAGGAAAACATAAAATTATCGAACTTTACGCATCATATCCATAAGGTGGTGTTAACTTGCTGTGAATTAGGGGATATGTGGCGTAACGGGACACTTGATATTTGTCAGCAGATTCAGCATTTGGCGTTTCCTGAAGGAGTTGAGTGGGATAAGTCAGTTCAAAATTATCGAACTCCTACCACTAATGAGGCATTGAACATAATGCGCAAATTTTCAGGTGATTACATAAATAAAAATGAGGACAAAACTGCAAAAAATGCAATTTGTCCCCAAATGTGCGGATAAAGGTGCTCCTGCACATTTGTAAGCCTAATGTATATCAACGGTTTGCAACGGTTTTCTATGCTTTATTCCCGCGTCGCCTACCGTCTTTTTGCATGGTCTTGCGCCCGCCTGCCCGTTTCGCCTGCGCCGTCGCCGTATCTCCTTGCATGACAGTACAAATATAGCGATTTTCGGCGAAAAAACCAAATGCGAAGACTTTTGGAGATGCAGGCGGATTTTTATCGTCAAATTGAGCATTATTCGTATTGTTAATATTATGCATTAATAGTTGGTTGTTTGAATGAAATTATGTGAATCGTATCAAGCTCGATTTATGTTCGATATCGATTTTATAAATGAAAAAATAATTTGCGTCATAAGATGACATAAATAAACATTATCTTTGTATTCATAATATAGTCTTAGTCATCACTTAAAACTTTACAATATGGACAGGCTGGGGTATAGTCAGATAAATTTTTTGTTCATTCTAACTTTAATACAAAGAGACGATGGACAAAAGAAACAAACTTTGGAGGAGAGAACAACAGAACCGGGTGTTTAAAGCTCGCATGGTTTATCATGCCGCTTGCGGGTGTGGAATCAAGAAAGCGGATGGTAACTGGAATAGACATCCTCATTGGTTCGAGTTGGCAAGGGTGAAATGGATGCAGATCTACAAAAAAACAGGAACGCCATGCAGTTGTTGGTTGTGCCGAGGAGAGAAGTATGATCGCAGGGGATATGTAAAGGAAACATTGCGGATTATAGCCGAAGCATAGACAGATTCGTATGCGTCACTTTGAAATTTAGTATTGTCAATATGTTGAATAATTTAATATTTAGAGCCTCATAAGTGTTTAATCGACTCGTAGAAAGTTACGGGTCAAACCTTATGAGATCATGAGCAGAAGCAGGAAACGAACACCCGTCAGCACGATCGCGTGTTGCAAGTCGCAGAAAAAGGACAAGCAGTTATGTAACCGTCTTTTTCGTAGCCGATCCAAACGATTTATCCGGGACGGTAAGGAGCTGCCGCTTCGGCTTCGGGAAGTAATGAATATTTGGGATTTTGCCGGTGACGGCAAATGCTATTGGGGCTATGATTGCAAGTATTTCGAGAAGTTGATGAGAAAGTAGCAGTACGCTCTCCTTTACTTTTGGGTAAGGGAGAGCGAATTGTATTTGGGTGGCTGTAAAATAATCGCTTCGACGGATTTTCGATATTTCAGGCTTATTCGTATCTTTGTTTCTATGGACAGAGGGGAGATTATCATTTACCAGACGGCAGACGGCGAGACCCGCTTGGACGTTCGCATGGAGAACGACAGCGTGTGGCTGACGCAGGCGCAGATTGCGCATTTGTTCGGAGTTGACAGAACGGTTATTGTCAGACATGTCAACAACATTTATAAGTCGTCCGAATTGGAGCGGGACGTAACATGTGCAAAAATTGCACATGTTCAGCATGAGGGGCAACGGCAAGTGCGACGTATGATTCCATTTTATAACCTCGATATGATTCTATCGGTGGGCTATCGCGTCAATTCCAAAAATGCCACTCAATTTCGTATCTGGGCAAATAAGGTCTTGAAAGAGTATCTAATAAAAGGCTATGCAGTCAATAGCCAGTCCAAGGCCGAGCAGTTGGAGGAGCTGAAACAAACCGTTCATCTGCTCTCGAACGTGTTGTCGGCAAAGGATGTTACGAAATCCGAGGCAATCGGGTTGCTGCGCGTGATTACGGACTATACTTACGGTCTCGATACGCTCGACCGCTACGATTATCAGCAGTTGGAAGTGTCGGCTACTACGACCGAGGAGCCGTTTCATGCGACCTATGAAAATGCGATGGAGGCGTTACAGGTGTTACGCGACAAGTTCGGAGGCAGCGAGCTGTTCGCCCACGAGAAGGACGAGTCGTTCAAAAGCACGATGGGCGCAATTTACCAGACTTTCGGCGGGCGGGACCTCTATCCGAGCGTTGAGGAGAAGGCGGCTAATCTGCTCTATCTGACGGTTAAAAACCATTCGTTCAGCGACGGTAACAAGCGTATCGCCGCTTTCCTGTTCCTTTGGTTCTTGGAAAACAATCGGATTCTTTACCGAGCTGACGGTTCGCGCCTTTTGGATAACAATACACTGGTCGCCCTGACGCTGATGATTGCCGAGAGCCGCACGGAGGAAAAAGACGTGATGACGAAGGTTGTGGTGAATCTGATCAATAAGAACAATTGACACGATAACAGCGTGTCGGATATCGGAAAAGTGATGAAACCTATGAAGCCTAGTCATTTTATGAACCGAGTTTTATTGTTTGTATTGTTGCTAGTGGTAGGCAAAGGTGCTTTGTCGCAGGAGCGGATAGATACACTCTACTATAGCCGTTCGGGGATGACGGTGCGAAATCCGGTTTTTGCCGATTATTATCGACTGGCGCTTTATCCTGCGGATGCGGCGGGGCTCAAAATGTTCAAGGATTTTTATATTTCGGGAGAATTGCGGAGAGA
>ERZ779850.1049-NODE-1049-length-29561-cov-11.776113_pt1 | contig 29561 bp, 28 predicted proteins | sample MGYA00511249_ERZ779850 | MGnify/ENA primary metagenome ERZ779850 (study PRJEB29588, sample SAMEA2162475) | human gut metagenome | biome: human gut; feature: human-associated habitat; material: faeces | place: Denmark | collected 2008/2010 ...
TGCAAAGATACTATTTTTTGAATGATTTTTCGCATTTCACTTACTTTTGACTATAATATCAGCACACAGGATAACAACTTATTTATAGCACAATATTTTTATATGAGAAACATCATGTTGGCAGCTTGTCTTGCGGCATGCTGTTATTCTTCTGCTTATGCAGGAAAAGCTGACAGTCTGGATATATTCCGTACTGTCGATCTGCGTGAGGTGATAGTTTCTGTCAACCGTGAACAGACACGTAAGATAAACACTCCGCAGCACATTGTGAACGTTCCAAAGAGTTTCATCGACTACGCCAATAAGCAGTCAACGGCCGACTTGCTCGGCGAAACCGGTCAGGTGCTCGTACAGAAGAGCCAGCAGGATGGTGGCAGTCCGATACTCCGCGGTTTCGAGGCGTCGCGCATCCTCCTTGTGGTTGACGGTGTGAGGATGAACAATCTTATATACAGAAGCGGTCATCTGCAGAACTGTCTTACCGTGGATCAGTTCGCATTGAAAAACATGGAGGTGCTTTTCGGACCGTCGTCGCTTAACTACGGTTCCGACGCTTTGGGCGGAACAATCACTTTCAACACCCTTTCGCCGACCCTTGCTGCCGACGGAGCATCCTCTACAAGCGAGGGACATGCTGTCGTGAGATACGGAAGCGCCAACAATGAAGGTACGGCACACGTGGATTTCAATTACGGTACGGATAAGTTCGCGTCGCTCACATCGTTCACTTTCAGCAACTTCGGTGACCTGCGTGCAGGTGCCAACCGCAATCCTTTCCTGCCGGATGACGATAATTACATAAGAAGCGACGTATACGCGCAGCCGCAGAACGGTAAGGACGACATCCTGTTGTATAACGACAAACCGCAGCTACAGAAGCGTTCGGGTTATCTGCAGTACGATTTCATGCAGAAACTGCTCTACAAACCCAACGCCCGACAGTCGCACATGATTAATTTCCAGCTGTCAAACACCAACAATTTCAACCGCTACGACCGTCTGAGCGTCACCGAGATTAAGAACGACGAGTTGCGCCCTAAGTTTGCCGAGTGGTACTACGGTCCGCAGTTCCGCCTCATGGCTGCCTATCAGTATGACGGGCGCGAGCTGCTCGGAGCCGACAAGGTGCATCTTACTTTGGCCTATCAGAACGTGAAGGAGAGCCGCCACGACCGCAAGTTCCAGAAAGAAGAACTGTACAACAACTGGGAGAACGTGAACATTGTATCGCTCAACAGCGACTGGATAAAGTATATGGATAGTCATAAACTGCACCTCGGTATCGACGGTACGCTGAGTTTTCTGAAGTCAACAGCCAACACCGAGAACGTGCTGACGGGTGAGACTTCGTATAACACCACGCGCTATCCTGACGGCCATAACAGCATGCACACCATCGAAGCGTTCGCCACCCACGTGTGGAACATCAGTCCGAAATGGAGCATGCACGACGGCATCCGCCTTGGCTATGCCACCACATATTCCAGCGTGCTCGACGTGGAGGAGTTCCCCTTCTTCGGCGGCGACAGCCAGCGCAAGAACAATCTGACATACAGCGCGGCATTCGGCATGAACTGGCTGCCTACAAAGACATGGAAGATAGCCATGTCGGCATCCACCGCCTACCGCGTGCCGAACATCGACAACACTTCAAAAGTGTTCGACTCAAAGGTCAGCACCGTGACAATCCCCAACAAGGACATACGTCCGGAGAAGACCGTTTCGCTCGACCTTAACATAACAAAGCACATAGATGATGTGCTGACATGGGAGAATGTGATATACGGCACCTACTATTTCGACGCCATAACCACCGCGCGCGGCACGTTCATGGGCGACAGCCAGATGGAATATCAGGGCGAGATGTGCGACGTCTATACATACACCAATGCCAAGAAGGCGGCGCTCTGGGGCTTTTCTTCAAGCCTTACTGCCACTCCGTCGCGCCAGACCGAGCTTTACGCTTCGTTCAATTATACCTACGGCCGCATACTCGGAGGCGAGAAGAAACAGCCGCTCGACCACATACCGCCAATCTACGGACGTGTGGGTGCGGCATGGCTCACGGCTGACGGTCGCGGACGTTTCGACATATATGCCCTGTATAACGGCAAGAAATCGGTTGACGACTACAATATGGACGGCGAGGACAACATCGACTACGCCACCGTGAAGGGTGCCGACGGTGAGGGTATGCCGGCTTGGTTCACGCTCAACATCAAGGGCAGCTACACCATTAACCGTTACATCGCCCTGCAGGCCGGCGTGGAGAACATACTCGACACCGAGTACCGCGTGTTCTCATCGGGCATCAATGCTCCCGGACGCAATGTTTATGCAGCCGTAAGAATGACATTCTGACACGCAACATATCAGGCACAAACATTTTCTACATATTCATAGTTCTTTGTCAAAGGTGGAGACGTGTCGCCGTCTTCCGTGTGAACGGATAAGGCAGACGTGTTTCCACCTCTTTTTTGTAGTGTGCTGCCAAGTCAAAAAACGGTGCGGCACGATGCTTTTCACGATTCACCGTATAAACGGTGCGGGAAGGTTTTTAGTAAAACTCTATTGATATGCTTACAATTTTTCTTGACTAATTTTTGACAAAATAAATTCAGAAAATAGGTGTAAGAGTATGTTAAATCCGGCGTTATAAAGGGTATTTAGGGCGGTATCGTATTTTGATATACCCAGTCTGATAGTCCGGAAAAGTTCGTTTCACGTTCTGATAATGCCCATTTCAGCATACGATAAAGCCCATATTAGGGTGCGAAATGGTGCTTTTCGTCCTCCGAAATGGGCTTTATTGCATGCCGGAATGGTGCATATCACAAAGCGATAAAATACCCCTTAAATGCAAATTATTGATATTCAATATATTATAAAAACCTCTCACAATTCGCGTATTTGCGTCCGAAGGAGAGCTGCTTTGCAAATACTCGCTTATTTTTCGGGGTAGAACCGGAAACTAAGGTGTAAAAATCAAAATTCGGTTACAATCTGAAAGTTGCCTGTATTGACCCATTGTTTCACTCGGTAGTAGGTGTTTCGCCCTGGCGTTCTGTCCTGTATTTCTGCGGAGACATGCCCGCGTTGCTTTTGAAGAATTTGCCGAATGCCGATTGGTCGGAGAAATGCAGCTTGTCGGCAATCGCCTGTATTGGCAGGTCTGTGCCGACGAGCATGCGGCAGGCTTCGGCATACAGCATACCGGTGATGAAGTAGCCCGCGGTCTTTTGCGTCACTTTCCTTATGACGCGCGACAGATATGTGGGAGAGATGGACAGCTGGCGGGCGTAGAACTCTATGTAGTGCTCCTCGCGGTAGTGCTGTATTAGCAGCATGATGAAGCTGTGGAAGAGCGTCTCGTTGTGGTTCAGTGCAGGCGGCAGGGCGTTCACACGCTCTTCCACCAACTCGAGCATCTGTAGCAACAGGGCATGCATTAGATGGTTGATGATGCTTTCCTGATAGACATACGGTTGCATTATGGCTTCCGAAATCTGCTGCATCGAGGCCGTCACATGTCCGGTCTGACTCTCGTTCAGATGCAGGATGGGGCGCGTGGTGCGGCAGAAGAACAGCGTGTAAGACTGGTATGGTTCGAAAGTGGATATCATGTGCTCGAACAGACTGCGCTCGCACATCAGGTCCATAGCCTCAAAGTCGCTGCTCTGGCCGGTGATGGCTACCAGCGTGCTTGGCGAAAGAAGCAGCATGTCGCCGCGCCCGACGGTGCACTCCCGGTAGTTTATCGAGAACACGGCAGTGCCCGACTTCACCGCTATGAACGAGAAAATGTCGGCATAGGCAGGCGATATGGTGTCGATATTCACCAGTCGGTTGTCCATGCGGAAGCACGCTATGCGGTTTTTATAAACCTCTTTCACCTTATGGTAGGCCATAAGGTCGCTCAGTCTTATTATCCTTTCTTTCATCATTATTTGTATATATGTAAGCCATATCGGCCGTTCCTGCCGGAACGCATTGCCGCGGTTGTCAGGCGTTGAGGCTGCGGTCATGGTGCAAAGATAGCTGTTGTTTCGCATTTAACCAATTCTAATCATCTTTTTAACAGCGGGTGTTGGATTTGATTTGCGAACTTTGCACGTTGTAAACAAAGGATAAAAACTAACTGTATATGACAAGAATATGGATTTATCTGGGAGCGGCTATGCTCCTTGCCGTATGCACGCAGCGTGTTGCGGCACAGAAAGAAATAACCATTCACAACGCAGCCGGTAAGGAGATGAAGGTTGCCATGCGCAAGGCATTGCCGGTGACAGCCGACCGTGTGCGCTATCCGGGCTTCAAACAGGAGACTCTTGTGCTGAAGGCAGGAAGCATACGCCGTGAGGGAGCGAAACCGCTCACCTGCGACATTCTGCTCGAGCGCGATGTACCTGTGAAACTGCGCGACGGCGTGACAATCTATGTTGATGTGTTCCGCCCTGTTGACGGCAAGAAGTGTCCGGCAATAATGGCATGGAGCCCTTATGGTAAGGAAGTTGGCGGACAGATGCTCGACGATGTTCCCATGCGTGCCGGAGTGCCGATGAATGCCACGTCAGGACTTGAAAAGTTCGAGGGTCCCGATCCCGCTTATTGGGTGGCACACGGCTATGCTGTGGTCAATGTGGACAAGCGCGGAGCATATATGTCTGAAGGCAACCTGCTGTATTGGGGACATGAGGACGCGCTCGACGGTTGCGACGTGATAGAGTGGATAGCCTCGCGCGACTGGTGTACGGGTAAGGTAGGAATGTCCGGCAACTCATGGCTCACCGTTTCGCAGTGGTTCATAGCTGCCGAAAAGCCTAAGCATCTTGCTGCCATAGCTCCGTGGGAAGGTTTCTGCGACCACTACCGCGAGTCGGGCACACGCGGAGGAATACCTATGCCGGAGTTCCCGGAGATGATAGCCGAGACTTTTTCTTCGGCTCACGGAATGTTGGAGGACCAGCCCCGCATGATTGTCGAGAAACCTTTCATGTGCGACTATTGGGAGGACAAGGCTGCCAAGGTTGAGAACATCGACATACCTGCATATGTTGTGGCAAGCTACACCAACTCTGTTCACACGCACGGTACGTTTGCCGGCTACCGCCGCATGGCTTCTAAAGAGAAGTGGCTGCGTGTACACAACACTCAGGAGTGGTATGATTACTACACACCTGAGAATGTGGAAGACCTGCGCCGCTTCTTCGATCACTATCTGAAAGGCATTGACAACGGATGGGAAAAGACGCCGAGAGTGCGCCTGTCGGTGCTCAATCCTGGTGGAAAGGACATCGTGGGCCGTCCTGAAAACGAGTTCCCGTTGGCACGCACGCAGTATGAGAGACTCTATTTGTCGGCTTCTGACAGCACACTTCAGACATCACTGCCTGCTAAGGAGGCTGTAAATGTCTATCGTTCGGAGGATGAGAATCATCAGGTGACATACCGTTATCGTATGGATAAGCCGACAGAGATCACCGGATATATGAAGCTTCATCTGTGGGTGGCTGCTCCCGACAACGACGATATGGATCTTTCGGTGAGCGTTGAGAAGCTGTCGAAAGACGGAAAACCTCTTCCCGACAAGACTGGTAGTCTGATTGCGGCTACGGGTATGATGCGTGTGTCTATGCGACAGTTGGATGAGGCTAAGAGCACTGAGGCTGAACCGTACTATCCGTTCACAACCGAACAGAAGCTGAAACCGGGCGAGATTGTGCCTGTGGAAATAGAGATATGGCCAATGGGATTGCTGTTCGACAAGGGCGAGATACTGCAACTGACCGTAGGGGCATACTATCCTGCAAAGGCTGACATACCTTTCGGCTCGGCACCAATCTCAATACCGAAAGAAGGATATACATATATGCCGGGACAGAACGTGGAGAAAATGACCATCGGCGGCAACGCTACCGAGTGTGCCGATGCCAATGAGGTTGTCAAGTCTCCGGCAACTCACAATGTGGGCAGACACTGCATATACACCGGCGGAAAGTATGACAGCTATCTGTATGTGCCGGTAATACCGGCGAAATGATGCCTGATGCACGGCCGTTTACCGCAGCCGGACATTGCAAAATACATTTCCAAAATATAAGGGAGGGGCTTTTCTGCCTCTCCCTTTCTTGTTCATCGTTATTATTATTTGGTATATGTTTATATACTATGGAGTTATCAGTATAATATATATGCGGATTCTGTCTATTCAACTTTGTCCGTCATCTCTTTCTTAATCCTGATCAGCATATCTGTCTGCTCGTTTTCCGGCAAGTGAGCGAGATTATTCACGCATCCCAACATGGCTGCTCCTCCGAATTGTAACGACTTGAGATATTCGATTTTATCCGGTGTCACGCCGCCGAGAGCAATTACTTTTTTGTCTATTATACCACGGACTGCCGCATCCTTTAATGTAATATCGTTAAATGCGGACGAATATCCCTGTTTGGATATGCTGTCGAATATCGGACTTAAAAATACATAATCACAGACAGGCTTGTATTTTTTTACTTCCTCCAGCGAGTGGCACGAACGGCTGATGTGGCCATGGTAATCGGTGGGGATGTCGCTTCGGCGTGCGTTTAGGTGTATGCCGTGCAGACCGTATTGTGTGGCAAGCTCAAAGAAATCGTGTATTATTATGTGCCTGTAATCCTCTTCCGGCATCTGGTCGAGCAGTCTTGAGCAGTCATCCGCGGTTGCACCGGGCTTGCGAAGGTGTATATAATCAACGCCGCAGACTATCAGACGGTGAAGGAATGATGCCTCATCGGTGAAGAAAGAAGGAGATGTGACTACAATCCAAAGCATTTTCCGGGTATTGTAAGTATTGGTTTTAAAAAGCTCCGGACACCGAACGACATTGTCGATGCCCGGAGTTGTTGGTTATTATTTCAGTTTGTTGATGATTAGTTCGGCCACTTTCTTTCCGGACATAAGCATTCCGCCGAAGATAGGTCCCATGCGTGGGGTGCCACTTACGGCAGAGGCTGCCATACCGCAGACGTAGAGTCCCGGATATATCTCCTTTGTTCCGTTCACCACTTCTTCTTCTCCTGCGACAACATCCAGAGAGCGTTCGCCTATGACATCGCCCGTGTCAGTGGCAAGACGTATGCCGTTCTTGCGTGCGACGGTCTTACACATCTCGCTGTCGTGGCCTGTTCCGTCAATCACACATTTTGCCATGATGTTCAGCGGATCTACATGCAGACCTTCGCGCAGCACCGGTGTCCAGTTTACAACGACACCGCTTACTACATTGTTCTTGAAGACAACATCCTCAACAGAATAGCAGTTGAAGATTGTTGCGCCGGCATGTACAGCCTTGTAGAGCAGTGCTGAGGTGCTTTCTACAGAATCCATGACGTAGAGTCCGTCGCCGTATGGCTTATAATTTATATCAAAATCTTTTACTATATCGATAGCCTCTTCCTGAACGACAATCTGATTGAACATCATTGCGCCGCCCCACATACCGCCGCCCGGCGACAGCTTGCGGTCGAACTGCGCAACCTTCAGACCGGCTTTCGCAAGATAATAGGCTGCAACTATTCCGGAAGGGCCTCCGCCTACTATTGCCACATCAATGTCGAGATTTCTTTCCAATTTCTCAAAGTAGGTACTTATAATACCTTGTGAAACTTTCTTTTCTATCATTTTTGTTTATGTTATTAAATTGGTAATTCTGGATTTATTTCTTTTGTCAGTTGTTTTCGTCACAATCTTTTATGCTTTGACTGATACGCATTGCGCAGAAGTTAGGTCCGCACATGGTGCAGTATTTTCCTCCTACGTGGTTCGCCGTCTTGTAATATTCGAGTGCGCGCTCCGGGTCAAGGCTCAGATTGAACTGATCTTTCCATCTGAATTCGTATCTTGCCTTGCTCAATGCGTTGTCGCGTACAATGGCACCGGGGTGCATTTTTGCAAGGTCAGCGGCATGTGCGGCCAGTTTATAGGTTACCACACCTGTGCGCACATCGTCGCGGTCGGGCAGGGCAAGGTGCTCTTTCGGTGTCACATAGCACAGCATGGCCGTTCCGAGCCATCCTATCTGTGCCGCACCTATCGCACTTGTTATGTGGTCGTAGCCTGGCGCAATGTCGGTAACGAGTGGTCCGAGAGTGTAGAACGGAGCATTATGACATTTTTCTATCTGGCGCTGCATGTTCTCCGGAATCTTGTGCATGGGCACATGTCCGGGACCTTCGATGAATGCCTGTACGTTCTTGGCCCACGCGCGCTCTACCAGTTCGCCCATCGTGTCAAGCTCGGCAAACTGTGCTCGGTCGTTGGCATCGTATATACTGCCCGGACGCAGACCGTCGCCGAGCGATATGGCAACGTCGTATTGTGCGCAGATGTCGCAGATATCGTCGAAATGTTCGTATAGGAAACTTTCCTTCTGATGCATCTGACACCATTTTGAAATGATGCTTCCGCCGCGGCTTACCATGCCGGTCATGCGGTTGTCGGCAAGGTGTATGTTCTGAAGACGTATTCCGCAATGGATGGTGAAATAGTCAACTCCCTGCTCACACTGTTCTATAAGCGTGTCGCGGAACAGCTCCCAGCTGAGGTCTTCAGCGTGACCGTTCACCTTTTCCATGGCCTGATACATGGGCACTGTGCCTACCGGAACCGGACAGTTGCGTATTATCCACTCGCGGGTCTCGTGTATGTTTGCTCCGGTTGACAGGTCCATAAGTGTGTCTCCGCCCCATTTGCAGCTCCATACCGCTTTCTCCACTTCTTCGTCAATGCTTGAGGTTGTGGCGGAATTGCCTATGTTGGTGTTGATTTTTACAAGGAAGTTGCGTCCGATAATCATCGGCTCAGACTCCGGATGATTGATGTTTGCCGGTATGACGGCACGTCCTGCGGCCACCTCGTCGCGCACAAACTCCGGAGTTATGTGCGTGTCTATGCCAAGCTCGGCACAGTTCATGTTCTCACGTATGGCCACATATTCCATTTCCGGAGTCACAATGCCCTGTTTGGCATAATACATCTGGCTCACCTGACATCCTTTCTTGGCTCTCAACGGCAGCGTGATGTGCTCAAAGCGCAGGCTGTCAAGCGAGTGGTCGTCGCGACGCATGCGTCCGTATTCAGACGATATCTCTTTAAGACGTTCCACACCTCCACGCTTCATAATCCACGCTTCACGCATACGAGGCAGTCCTTTTTTGACGTCTGTTTCTATGTTCGGGTCGCTGTAAGGACCGCTTGTGTCGTAAATGTAGATTGATGGATTCTTACGTTCAACGCGCTTTCCGTCCTTTACAGATACTGTCGGCATCTGGTGTACGACGCGCATTCCAACGTTGATTTCAGGATAGAGACGTCCTTTAAGATAGACTTTCTCTGAACCGGGATAAGTTATTTTTATTTTATTCTCCATTGGTTTATGGTTTTAAGCAAAGTACATTAAGATGTCTCGCCGTACTTTACTGTTTTCAGATTTGCGGTTGTTTATTCTTTATTGGTTAATTGTCTTATGACTTTTTTCATTTCGTCAACAGGGCTTTCGGCACGTAGTATGCTGCTGCTGAGTGCTATTCCTGACACTCCGGCCGACAACAGGCACGGTATGTCGTCGCAGGTTATGCCTCCTATAGCCACTAAAGGCAGGCTGATTCCGGCCTCTTTCATCTGTGAAAGTATGTTTTTATAGCCTCCCAGACCAAGCATCGGCGCAAGATTCTTTTTCGTTGTGGTGAATCGGAACGGTCCGCATCCTATGTAGTCGGCACCTTCTGAGACTATGCGCCGTATGTCGTCGAACGTGTTTGCGGTGCCTCCTATGATGAAGTCGGGACCGGTCAGCCTGCGGGCTTCGGCAACAGGCATGTCGTTTTTCCCGAGATGCACACCGTCAGCTCCTATACGCAAGGCCAGCTCTACGTGGTCGTCTATTATGAATACGGCACCTCTGCGTCTGCATTCAGGTATTAGTCTGAGTGCTGTTTTCTCTATTTCGTCCTCGTCGGCATCCTTCATGCGCAGCTGAATCCAACGGCAACCGCCTTCAAGAGCCATCATTGCCGAGTCGAAATAAGAATATTTGTCTGTGAAATGGGTTATGAACTGTAGATTGACAGGTGGTGGACATGATGGCGAACCGTATAAAGCATGGTTCTTTATTCCGGATGTCGTGCATGTACGGCTTGGTGTATTGTTTACCGTTATGTAAGCCACAGGTTTATAAAAATGATTCACCGGCCCGTGTCCGTTGCCTACATGTATGTCTGCACCGGCCTTCAGCGCTTCCGTAAGATAGTTCTTCGCACAGCGTACAGCCTGTTCAAGTGACATACCCCGGGCTGCAAATGCGGCTATTGCCGAAGAAAGTGTGCATCCGGTGCCGTGAGTATTGTTTGTATCAACGGTCTCCGACGACAGACAAATGCGCTTTATGTCATCACCATTTTTAATATACAGATAGTCGTTTTTGGTCTTTCCGTCTATGTGTCCGCCCTTTATCAGCAGCGCTTTTACGCCGTAAGCAAATATAGCCTGAGCCATACAGTCAATATCGTTCTGAATGTCCTCACCGCTTTTGTATGTCTCTATTCCCGCCAATACGCAGGCTTCGGGAATGTTGGGCGTCACGATATCGGCTATTGGCAACAGACGTTCTCTCATTATGTCCAGCGCGTCGGGCTGCATGAGCGAGCATCCGCTTGTTGAAACCATCACCGGATCGACCACCAGGAATGCAGGGTTGTGTCTGGTCAATGCCTTGACAATGGCGTCAAGAGTCTCGGCATCGTTCACCATTCCTATCTTGACGGCGTCGATGTGTATGTCCTCCATCACAGTCTCAATCTGATCGTAAACAACTTGTGGCGGCAGTTTGTGCACATATTTCACGCCGACAGTGTTTTGCACTGTTACGGCTGTAATGGCAGAAGTGCCGTACACCCCTAATGCGGAGAATGTCTTTAAGTCTGCCTGAAGACCGGCACCGCCTGACGGGTCAGACCCCGCAATTGTCAAAGCTGAAAGATATCGTTCCATCTTTTTCTACATTTATTGTAACAATGTACCACAAAGATGGAACGTGTAAAAACGTATTGAAATATAAAAGATATTATGTTATCAAAATCCCAGCGTCAGCATTACCTGTACTGGTGCAATGTGTATCTTCTCAGCCACATACGACAACGTGTCGTAGGGCACCACCTTTTGAGTACATCCGCAAAGGTAACGCAATAAAATGTAAGGACAAAATTTTTATGTTATTTTATTATTTGAAGTAACAAATATCTTTTATCTTGCACTTTTCTGTTTCATAATGCCGGTTTGTCAGGTCAGCATCCAGTACCGTCTATATTGCATGCGTTGCCTTTTACCTTGCCGGGCGCTTGCAGACCTGCCTCTTCAGGACGGAAAGTTACGGTTCCGTCATCAAGCACGAAACACGGTATTCCTACGGCACCGACTCTTTTCATGACATCGAAAACCGGACTTTTGTCGCGCAGCCGCAAGAATTCTTTCGGATTGCGGACATGCTTGCCTATATCAATCACTTCATATTTATTGTTGCCATACACTTGTTCTTTCACGAATGTACAGTCGGGACATGTGTCCATGACGAAAATCTTGATCATGATAATTATGCTTTTAAATATTAATATAACTATTTATTGATACGGGCCAATCAGTCTTTTCCCGATGATAAGGCCAGTAACAGTGTTCTGAAACAGACTTTATCACGGTCCGACAGAGCCCATGTCAGCATTGCTACAACACGGCGATCATTGCTTATCAATTTATCCCATGTACTTCAGAAAAGCCTCAACCTGCCGCTGAAGGTCGGCCGATTGCCGTTCTGTCAGGTTTACGATACCGGTGGCCCATGCTTCGTTGTCAAGCTGCACGCCGGTCTGTGGCTCGGTCATCACATCCGCGTTTATGTATGGAAGCGTGAGCAGTTCGACAAGTTTCTCGCGGCATTTTGCCGTACCGCTGCCTCCTCCGGCACCGCTTAGCGCGATTTTCTTACCGCTTATTGCAAGTGGTGTCAGTCTGTCGCCTGCCACGAGCGGGCGTGAAAGCCAGTCTATCAGGTTCTTCAGATGGCCGGGATAGCTGTAGTTGTACTCAGGAGTGAAAATCCAAAGACCGTCGGCCTCTTCAATTTTCTTGCGTACTGATGAAACCGCTTCTGGCGCGGGAAACTCCACGTCCTGATTCATCATCGGGAGATTTGAGTAGTCGAGATATTCCACCGTCGCACGTCCGTCAATCATTTTCTCGGCTATTGCAGCCAGTTGTCTGTTGAACGATTCCTTCCGTAAGGAACCTATGATGAATGATATTTTCTTCATTTCCTTATCTTTTTGTCCATTTCTTTTCTTATCCATGCCATTATCACGCTCACGGCATATTCCTGTTCTTCGGCTGTAAGCTCATGTCCGGCAGGAATGTGATGCCATTTTGCAAAGCAACCTCTGCAACAGCAGGCTGTGGCGTGCTGTGCGATGAATACGGGATGACCATGCATGGGCGTCTGTTTGCCGTCGTTGGCTATGTAGGCCGGGGCAAGACGCCGTGCCACAAAGTCCATCGCATGCCGGCGTATGGCGTCCATGCCTTTTGACCTGATGTATTCTGCATCCTTGTCTGAAAGATGAAACCTGCTGCGAAACTTCGATTGAGAAAGTCTTTCGAATAGTTTTGTATGGTCGTAACGGTCGTCCGGCTCGTCGTCGGCCACTGTTTCTTCCGGAAACAAGGACAGTTGTTGCCCCATATCGTGTCTTACTCTCATTGTTCAATGCAGGTTTTTTGATTGTCTTATGCCAGGAAAGGTGAGATGACGTCCTGCAGTGCGTTCAGCGGCATGGCTCCGCTCTGACGCCACAATATCTTCTTATCCTTGAAAAGAATCATTGTCGGGACAGACTGTATCTGGAATTGATTGGCTACGGCCTGATTCTTGTCAATGTCTATTTTTATGATGCGCAACTTGTCGCCAAGCGCTTCCTTCAGCTGTTCAAGGATGGGATGCATCATCTTGCAAGGTCCGCACCAAGTCGCGAAGAAATCTACCAATACGGGCTGATTTGTAGAAATAACATCGTTGAATGTTTCCATATTATATGTTCTTAAATGTTGAATATTACTTCTTTTCCGAATGGGAGCAATGAAAGCTTTGCCATCTTGAAGTGTTGTCGAGCAAAAGGAATGCCAATTATCGTGATGAACAGCAGAATGCCGAACACTATGTGAGTGAGCCATGCCGCCAATCCGCCGCACAGAATCCACACCACATTGAGAACCATGCTCAGACATCCGTAGGATGAGTCGTCGCTTCTCACTTCCGCGCCGAACGGCCACAGGCAGAGCATTCCTATCTTGAAGGTCTGGTATGCAAACGGTATGCCGATAATGGTGATGCAGAGTGCCAGGCTGCCTACGAAATAGCAGCACGCGGCTTCCAGACCTCCGAAGAGCCACCATAACAAATTTCCTATTATGCGCATGATGTTTTTATTCTATTATCTTGTCCAAAGATGCTGTCGTCTCACCGGGAAGTATGGTCTTGAAATGCGAGAATATCCTCATGCGTGACGCTTGCGGACTTCTTTTTACGCGGCACGATTCGCTGCCGAACAACTGCTCGGGCGTTGTCAGCAGCGCCAGTCCCCAGCCATACTGACGGCCGTGCTTGTCGTGGGGATATACGAAATCCTCGGTTACGATGTATCCGGCCATTTGCAGTTTTGTTATAAAGCTGTCGAAACGGCTGCGCATGTTCCTCCCGGTGAATCCGCATGTGGTGCGCAGATCGCGCGTAATCATGCTGCCGTGTTCTTGCAGTGTGAGCAGAATGGCCTCCTCTATGCTTCCCGGTGAGGGCTCGGGCCTAGCGTAACGTCGCCAGTTGCAGAAGTCGGGCCACCATTTCCTGCTTATGAAGGCGGCCTTGCCCTTGAAGAATTTACCATAGGCGCAACCGCTCTCTTGTATCACTGAGCCTTTCCACTCCCATAGCGGCCATTCCCAGCCTCCGTCCGGAAGTTGGGTGTACTGACAATCCTCATCGACAATTTCTTCGGCCGACCATCCGCTAACGTCAGACGACAGCAACGGCAGAAATCCTATCTCGTCAACAAAGGCAGTCAGTTCTGCGCAATTATGTATTTCCGGATATTCCATCATTGGTATTTGTGTTATGTCGGGTCTAAGTATTGATGCTCGGATATGTATCGTTTGTCTGTGGTCCGTCATTATCATCACGTATGGTTGGTAGATGTGATTCATGCCACATAGTAGAAACTTTCTCCGGCTGTTATGCTGAATACAAAAATACAATAAATAAAGAGAAAAACATAGTTTATCGTCGAAAATAAGATTCGAAATCGGTATAATATTTTTGAACTCGGCCTTGAAAGAACGTGTCAGAATATCGGTCTGTCGGCGGTTTATGATGTATGCGTACATACGACGTTGTGGAGTAAAATATTCGTAAAGATGATGTCTGGTAAGAATAAAAACAGTAATTTTGCACCTCATTAATCAAGAAATAAAAACAAAAGATATGTTCAAGGATAGCATGACGTTAAAACAGTGGATGTCATTAATAGGCCTTACGTGCGCGGCTTTCATATTCAATACCTCAGAATTCATCCCCATAGGATTGCTTTCGGACATTGCGGAGGATTTCTCTGTCACAGAGGCTAAGGCGGGTATGATAATATCCGTTTATGCTTTTGTCGTCATGCTGGTGTCATTGCCGCTCATGATCTTTGCGTCTAAGTTCGACCTGAAGAAATTAATCATATCCGTCATATTCCTGTTCACGGTGTTCCAGCTGCTGTCGGCCGTGTCTTCAGGTTACGGCATGCTCATGATGTCAAGAATAGGAGTGGCGTGCGCACATTCCATCTTTTGGTCCATAGTGTCACCTTTGGCTGTGCGCACGGTGCCTGAGAAGTTCAAGAACACGGCGTTGAGCATGATTGTCGTGGGTACTTCGGTGGCAATGATATTCGGACTTCCCATCGGACGTATGATAGGTCTGTACATAGGATGGCGCATGACGTTCCTGTGTATCGGCATATTCTCGTTTGTTCTCATGCTGTATCTCTTACCTGTGTTGCCCAAGACACCGAGCCGCGGGCGCTTCTCTGTCAGGAAACTGCCTGTGCTGTTCAAAAGTCCCATGCTGACAAGTCTGTTTGTCCTGTCGTTCGCAATAGCCACATCATACTACACGGGATACAGTTACATAGAACCGTTCATGAAACAGGTGGCCGGAATGTCCGACAGTCTGATTACGATGACGCTAATGATATTCGGAGGAATGGGAATAGTCGGCAGTCTGGCTTTCTCAAAACTGTATTCCACATACACTTACCGTTTCACCAATGTCGTCATCATTTGTGCTGTCGGATGTCTTATGCTGTTGAGGCTTTCGGCGTACAGCAGCGTTACGGTCATACTGCTATGCTGTGTGTGGGGCGTCATATTCACGGCGTCTAATGTCTTGCTACAGGCCGAGATAATAAATAATTCTCCCGCTGAGGCTGTCTCTGTCTCGATGTCAATATTCTCAGGATTGTTTAATCTTGGCATCGGATGCGGAACCTATATCGGCGGTGTGGTATGCACACATGCGACGATATCTGGCGTGGGTTATGCCGGCGGAGTGGTGGCTTTGCTCACATTCGTTTATTGGCGGAGACATGTCGTAAAGGCGATAAGAAAAAGATGATTGGCAGTGCTGTTCACGTCGGGGTATGTAATGGCTGAAAATTTCAGACCGACGGGTTGTGATGTAAACCTGGATGGCGCGTTTCTCTGTGAATGATATGCTCGCGTTGCCGTGATAGGTGAGTCGTCTCCGCAAGGCCGGTGCGGGTATTCCGTGTCTTTACTCACGCCTCATATCTGTGTCTTTAGGGAAAATTTGCGGGGCATACTTACGATTTTTCTTGATTTTATTTTGACAAAATAAATTCGGGAAAGAGGTGTAAACGAATGTTAAATACCGCATTATGGATACTGTTTCCGTGCTTATGGTCCTTTCATATACCCTGTGTTGTAGTCCTGAATCATTCACTTTACATTCCGATTAAGCCCATTTCAGCTTCCGATTAAGCCCGTTTTAGGGCACGATATGGTGCTTTTCAGCCCCTGAAATGGGCCATTTCGTATGCTGAAATGGTGCTTTTTGAAAAACGATAAAACACATCCTAATTGCAAGTTGTTGATATTCAATATATTATGAAAGTCTCTAATAATCATCGTATTTGCGTCCGAGGAAGAGTAAGTCCGCAAATACGCGCTTATTTTTCGGGGTAGAACGTGAAATCAGGGTGGAAAAATCAGAATCTGCTTTCAATCTGAAAGTGCCACAGATTGCTGTCATTCGGGCAGTAATAAACCACGCTGTCCGGTATTGGTTACACGGCTTTTTATTGTAACCGTAACTCGGTGAATTTATATTGATCCTGAAGTCATGTTGCAACAACATTATTCCCTTTGTCCGATGGCAGTTCCATGTCCTGTATAAGTCATCTCTGTTCTGTCCCTGAAGCGCGGACATGGCTCTCCGCACATGGATTCAATGTATAAAATCCACTTATGTTATCTTATTTAACGCGCCCGTTTTTCCTATTTCACAACTTTAGTGTACCTTTGCATGCTTATTCTATTTAGGGATAACGAGAGAGGGATATATATGGCACAGTCGAAAGAAATGACATCAGGGCCGAGTCTGCCGCTGATTCTGAATTTTACTTTTCCTTTGTTGTTGGGCAACATACTTCAGCAGACTTACTCGCTGGTCGATGCGGCTATTGTGGGACGTTTTCTTGGTATTAACGCTCTCGCATCGGTCGGCGCGAGCACATCCGTGGTGTTCCTTATACTTGGATTCTGCAACGGATGTTGCGGAGGCTTCGGCATTCCGGTAGCCCAGAAGTTCGGTGCGCACGATTATGTGATGCTGAGACGCTACGTGGCAGTCAGTCTGAAACTGGCGACTGTCATGTCGGTTGCCGTGGCTGTCGTCACGAGTCTGCTCTGCGGGTTCATCCTCCGGTCCATGCAGACACCTGAAAATATATACGATGGTGCCTATATCTATCTGCTCATCACGTTTATCGGCATACCGTGCACATTCTTCTACAATCTGCTTTCCAGCATAATACGAGCGTTGGGCGACAGCAAGACCCCGTTCTGGTTCCTGTTCCTTTCAACGGTGTTGAACATCATACTCGATTTATTCTGCATCCTTGTGCTCGGGTGGGGAGTGGCAGGTGCGGCCATTGCCACTGTGTTCTCGCAAGGCGTGTCGGCCGTGCTGTGCTACATCTACATGTATCGTAAGTTTGACATTCTGAAAACCGAGCCTTACGACCGCATCTTCCGTAAGGATATTGCCGGTCAGCTCCTGTCTGTCGGCGTGCCGATGGGCTTGCAGTTCTCCATCACCGCCATTGGCAGCATCATGTTGCAGAGTGCCAACAACGCTCTGGGAACGGCTTGTGTGGCAGCCTTCACCGCAGCCATGCGCATCAAGATGTTCGTTATGTGTCCGCTGGATGGTCTGGGAATGGCCATGGCTACATATTCAGGACAGAACTACGGAGCAGGAAAGCCTGACCGTATATGGATGGGCATCAAGTCGGCCATACTTATGATGGTTATTTATTCCGTGGCTATAGCCATCGTCATGTGGGGACTGGCAGACAAGTTCGCGCTGCTGTTCATCTCGCCGGACGAGACTGAGATCATGAAAGACACGGTGCTGTTCCTGCACATCAACACCTCTTGCTTCATCCTGCTCGGACTGCTGAGCATACTGCGTTACAGCATCCAGGGCGCCGGCTATACACGCTTGTCAATGTTCTCGGGTGTGTCCGAGATGATTGCCCGTGTGCTTGTAAGCCTCATTCTCGTACCTGAATTGAAGTTCTGGGGCGTATGCCTTGGCGACCCTACCGCCTGGCTTTTCGCCAATCTGTTCCTTGTTCCGGCATTCATCTATGTGTATAGACGGTTGAAGGAGATTGTCGCGAAAGAGGGGCGTGTGCCGGCAAATGCCTAACGGCCGGTCTTCCTCGTAAGGAAACATGTGCGTTCGCTGTTTCTGGATGTGTATTTATTGTTGCTGAATACCCGATGTGGCAGGGTAGGTAAGGGTATGTTGTGGCCCTTATTTACCGCGGATGGATTTGGGGGAAGGCAAAGAATATGTCTTTCAGTCGGTAAAGGCAACTGAAAGACGCAGACAAATAAAAGTATAGTCAGCATATTTTCTTACATGTTATTGTGAAATTAATAATCCTGCAATTTAAAATTAAATAGAACTTTTAATAGGAATATTAAAGTTATAATTCCAAAAATATCTGTGTAAAATATGTTATTTCATATTAAATCACTAAATTTGTATATTATACCAATAATGTGATTTTGGTGAATAATTTAAATAGAATATAGAATAAAGCAGGGCGGTTGACTGGACAACTTGGCAAGGAACGTTCTACTATATCCAGATGTGCTCAAATAAAATACAATTGGATTTAATAACTTTGTCAAAGATTGCAGAGCTGTTGAATGTAGCATCAGAGAGCGTTTAAACAAAATATGTAATAATATGGCAAAAAGAAATATAGATAAAGCGAAGGAAGCAAAGAAAGATGAGTTTTATACCCAGCTTGAGGATATTAATAATGAGCTGAAGCATTATCGCGAACATTTTCGTGGTAAAACGGTATTATGCAACTGTGATGATCCACGGGTAAGTAATTTTTTTACCTATTTCGCATATAACTTTGAGTTTCTTGGTTTGAAGAAACTTATTACTACATGTTATAAGAACCAGAATATGGACCTATTCAGCCAAAATAAAAGTGAGCAGGCCGTATATTTAATTTATGAAGGAGACAGGAATGGAAATCATATTCCGGATGCAAATGAAATAGGAGTAATGCCATTGAAAGGTGATGGGGACTTCCGGAGTAGGGAATGTATAGAATTGCTTAAAGAAGCAGACATTGTTGTAACAAATCCACCATTTTCTCTATTCCGCGAATATATTGCACAACTAATGGAATATAAAAAAGATTTTTTGATTATCGGGCATCAAAATGCATTATCATATAAAGAAATATTTCCATTGATTCAAAATAATAAAATGTGGTTAGGATACGGATTTAAAGGAGGTGCAGGACATTTTATTTCAAAATATGAAGATACAGCAACAGCTAGTAATCACAAGCAGGGAATGATAAGAGTTTCAGGTGTAACGTGGTTTACTAATTTAGATATAAAGAAACGTCACGAAGATATTATATTATTTAAATCATATTCTCCAGAAGAATATCCTCATTATATAAATTATGATGCCATTGAGGTTGCAAAAACTGAATTTATTCCAAAGGATTATGACGGTATAATGGGAGTTCCTATTACATTTATGGATAAATATAATCCTGAACAGTTCGAAATTATAGGAATTGGAAATGGTGGAGAGTTAGGTGTAGCTTGTGGAGTTAGTTCAAACTTGACGAATACAGAATGCGAAAACTTGTTTAGAGAAGATAAAAGTTTTAGAAGAGGGAAGCTATGCTACAGAGATAAAAACGGGAAATTAAAAGGTTGTTATGCTCGCATTTTAATAAGAAGAAAAAAATAAAAACTATGAAAGCCGAAGACATAATAGAACTATTCCAGCAATTTGAGTCTATTGCTAATGAATATGAAGAAGTGGAATGTTGGAGCGCAAGAGAACTCTCTTCTTTATTGGGTTATGCTCAATGGCGTAACTTTGAGAATATCATAGAGAAAGCTAAAACAGCATGTGCAAATGCAGGTCAAGAAACATCATACCATTTTGCTGACGTCAGCAAAATGGTTACGCTTGGTTCTGGCTCTGTACGTGAGATAAATGATTATATGCTGACGCGCTATGCCTGCTATCTTATTGCGCAAAATGGTGATCCACGCAAGCCTCAAGTAGCATTTGCACAAAACTACTTTGCATTACAGACGCGACGGGCAGAACTTGTGCAAAAGAGAATATTGGAGCATGAGCGTGTCGTTGCACGCAACAAATTAGCTGAAACAGAAAACCGCCTGTCTGGCATTCTTTATGAGCGCGGTGTGGATAATAAAGGATTCGGTATTATCCGTTCTAAGGGTGACAAGGCATTATTTCATTTAGACACAGCATTATTAAAGCGTAAGTTAGGTGCTCCTGATAACAGACCTTTGGCAGATTTTCTTCCGACAATCAGTATTAAAGCAAAGGATTTCGCTGCAGAAATGACCTCGGTAAATGTACAACAGAAAGATTTACATGGACAGGAACAGATAACCCGTGAGCATGTAGACAACAATGCAGCAGTAAGGAAGATGTTGCTCCAACGTGGAATTGTTCCGGAACAGTTGCCACCTGGAGAGGACGTAAAAAAGGTGGAACGGAGATTAAAGTCAGAGGAAAAATCCTTGACCAAAAAACAAAGCACAAAAGAAATCACAAAAAAGGGAAAGGAATGAAATATGCGGATAGAATTACAATCAATAAAAATTTCAGACCTTATTGATGGTTACGTCAATGATCCGGATACAGGTGTTAAAGGTTACCATGGAAAGTTGGATATACGCCCACCATATCAGCGTGAGTTCCGTTATGATGAGAAGCAACAACAGGCTGTAATAGACACTATACTTAAAGGGTTCCCTCTCAATATTATGTATTGGAGTGTGGATGATGACGGCAAATTTGAAATGATTGACGGACAACAACGTACTCTTTCAATCTGTGGGTTCTATACACACGACTTCAATATAGTTGACCCGAATCGAGGTACATTATATTTTTCAACACTTACCTCTGAGGAAAAAGAAAAATTCCTCGATTATGAGTTAACTGTCTATTTTTGTGAAGGAACAGATAAGGAAAAACTGGATTGGTTCCGTGTAATAAATATTGCTGGAGAAAAACTTCTAGACCAAGAGTTACTAAATGCAGTTTATTCTGGACCTTTTGTGACAGATGCACGCAGACATTTCTCAAAGAATGGTTGTCCGGCATATAAAATGGGGGCAGACTTTCTGAATGGTAATGCAATAGAACAAGCATATTTAGCCACAATCTTAAAATGGACAGCTCGTCATGACGGTGTGGAGAGTATTGACAAGTATATGGCTTTGCACCAGTTTGATCCTAATGCCAATAAGCTTTGGGCTTATTTCGTATCAATCATAACATGGATACGTTCCACATTTGTTAAGTACCGCCGTGAAATGAAAGGTTTGGACTGGGGGGAAATGTTCGATAAATATGGTGATGGTGTTTATGATACCGCCGCGTTGGAAAAGCAAATCCATGATTTGATGGAAGATGATGAAATAATGAAAAAATCCGGTATTTACCGTTATGTTCTAAGCGGTGATTTACGTGATTTAAGTTTCCGTACTTTTGATAAAAAGATGAAACGTGAAGCTTACGAACGCCAGAAAGGTATTTGTGTACATTGTGGTAAACACTTTGAGTTGGAGGAAATGGAAGCTGACCATATCACACCATGGAAAGAAGGTGGTACAACTGTAGCTGAAAATTGTCAGATGCTTTGTAAGAATTGTAATAGAATAAAAGGAGGAAAATAATATGTCACAGAGAAAAATAAATTTCTTTTTTCTTCAGATATCCGAAAATGACCGCATTTTCGAAATAGAAATGAGTGTCAACAAATTGCTGCGTTATATAAGTTCATTTCCGCGTACGATGAGAAAACAAGATCTACCAAATGATAGAATTTGTTTCTTAGAAAGTTATTCTTACGATGAAAATACTCATATAGCAAAATTGCTTTTTAAGAGTGCAAAACATAGCTATCGTGCACCCTTATTAAATAGAAATACAATTGAATTAAGGGATAATCCTAAAACAATGGAAGAAGGAGAACAAGTAAAAACGCATCTTCTTATAAAATTCAAAGAGGGAGATGCCATCGCCTTTCTTGAAACAGGTCGAGATGTCTTAACGATGAAAAGCATAACAGATTATCTAAATCTTTTTGTCTCAATAAAATTCTTGAATATATAAATCGCTAATACAAAGAGATTTACAATAAGTTTTCGCTTAAATGGGTTACTATCTGCAAACCTGCTGGTTTCATTGCATTTCCCAATCTTGCTTTTCAAATAGCACTTTTATTCGATGCAAAGGTAGCATTTTCTTTTCATAAACGAACTTTTACCAAATAAAATTTTGTAGCTTTGTACCCGTCAGACAAAAGAATACGAATATGAACCGAATAAAAGAGATATTGGAAACTAAGGGCATTAGCCAAACAGAACTGGCAAACAGACTTGGAAAGACATTCAACATGGTCAATCTATATGCAACAAACAAGGTGCAGCCTCCCATTCCCGTATTGTATCAGATTGCAGACATTCTTAATGTTGACATTCGAGAACTTCTCATACCCAATAAACTTAAACAAATCTAAAATTGTAAATTATGAAAACACTTAGTTTATTCTCTTTAATTGCTGTTGTAATCATATTACAAGCCTGTTCTACAAGTAAAGCTGTTATTTCTCACGGAATAGACTTGTCAAAGTATTCCTATGTTGTTTTTGGCAAAGAATCGACAGGGGACAGAGAACTTGATGACATTGTAATGGCTGTTCAAAATGAAATAGCAGATACAAAATTACGGGTAATTTCTGAGCAAGACGGACTTGCAAAAATAGCACTTGGGGAGTTTGTATTATCTCCAAACATTCATGTATCAACAGAGAAATGGGATGGTGGTCATACATATATAACAATTACTTTTTACGACTATAACACGAATCAAAGTGTTGTAGTGCTTAAAAGTAGTGGCATTGGCTTGACTATTTCTCAAGACCAAAATATAGCTCTTGGCGCAATTCGGAAAAAGTTAAAAAAGGTGTTTGGAAACAAGGAACAGACACAATAAGAAAAATATGCAAAAACATTCCGCGTATCGTCTAACCTATGCTTTGAATGCGACAGGACAACTTGTAGATGTTGATAAAGTGCCTGTTGGAAATAAGTGTGGTTGTTTCTGTCCTGCCTGTAAAGAACCTTTGATAGCCAAGAATCAAGGAACAAAGCGAATGCACCATTTTGCCCATCAATCGGGAACAGAATGCGATTATGCAATAGAATCAATGCTACATATTCTTGCAAAAGAAAAAATACGTGAAGCGTTTTTATCAAAATCTGAATTTTGGATAGAATTTGAATATAAATCATACTGTACGAATTTTGAACACTGTAAATTCATTCATTATAGTGACTGCTGCGAGAGTAAAAGACAGCGGTTTAACATAAAGTAGTTTTATGATTCCTGTGAGCAGGAAATACCGTATGATAATATCAATCGCCGTTCTGATTTGAAGATATTTTCATCAACGCACCCTGAAAGAAGTCCCATTTATTTAGAGTTCTTCGTGACTCATGCAAGTGACTTAGAGAAACTACATAGCGGCAATAAGATTGTAGAAATATGCATAGAGTCAGTGAATGATATTTTACAATTGGCAGAGAATGGAATCATAGAGTCCAATAGCCATAATAGCGGCGATTATTACGAATTAGAAGGATTTCGAAGTGTTAGCTTTTATGGGTTCAAAAATATGGATTATGGGAATAGTCATATTAGCACCGAGATAGAATTCGTTAGATATATTTTGTACCAGTCAGGGAAAACGCAATGTTTCCAAGATGCATGCGACTGCAAAAGATTGGCAAAATCTAAGGCTTCATCTTTACTTGAAATATGTATTCATACCTCTGTTTCATTCGCTTTGTATGAACAAGTAAGATATATTGGTTACCAAAGGTTTAGGATACCTAATTGTATATTATGCAGGAACTATGTTGACCGTTATAGCGGCATGGGAAAAATTTGTCGCTTATACAAGCATTTGCAAATACCACGACATGAAGATTTCGACACAGCTCGCGCAAAAACATGCCATTATTTTGTAATAGACCAAAAGGGAATGCAATCCGTATTGCAGAATGGATTGAAAGAATGTCATACAATATTTTGCGAGCAACAGAGTACAGGTGATATATTCACTCAGCAAAATACACCTCATAACCATAAAGATTAAAATGGTTATACATGCAAATTTAGACCAACGGGAGCGGGATGCAAGTCTGTTTTGGGCATACCAAAACACAAACTTGCTACCATTGAAAAATAGAGTTTAGACTTTGGAGTAACTCATCCGCTTTTGGGAAATCCAAAGAACAACTTGCTGCTTCTGCCGGAAACAAACGGGGCCAAATGGGTGTAACCCCATTGGCTCATTAGGGGTGTTTTTAGCATGAATGAAGCAGTGCGTGAAGAAAACGTCCTAATGAGCTATGGCTTTTTGTTCCCAAAAAACTGTGGCGGCATCGGCGGCTTTCGGATGCATTTCTCTTTTTGCCAGCCTTGCATGATATTCTGTGCCGTTGTGCCGATACGATTGCCTGTCAACACATGAGCATACCGCAAGGATTGTACTACCGTTCCCACTGCGGACTTTTTGAGGGACGAAAATCCGATGAATTGATGAATGTGCGATATAATAAACTGATTATCAAATCAATAAGCATTCAACAACTTTTCATCAAACCTTTCACCAAAAGAAAGGCGATGAGCGGTGTTGTACTTCCTTTCTCTTTTCATCAGTCCAATCCTTTTGTTGAGGATTTGATGAGGGTGTAAACCTTTGATATTCTTTATGTTTATATATACTTTCATCAATTCATCAAAATAATAACAAGTCTTCTCATGCAATTTGCCATGCCGTATTCCGGCAGACTTGCAGACAAGCCCGAAAGTGTTGAATTGTTGAGGAGCGGAAATAACATATTGATGTTCTGTAATATACACAATCAACAACCGCTCAACAAACCAGTTCACAAAACATTTGGAGGTGAAAAGAAAAAGGAAAGGCATTGGCAGTGTGCCGTTTGACTTTTCCTTTCAACAGCCATTTCGTTTTGCTGGAGAATTGTTGAGAGCATATCTTGTTATATATCAACATATTGTTTGCCACATTCAACAATTCAACAAAATATGATGGTAAGATTGGCGGTTACCACTCTAACACCCATACATTTGACCGCCACTCAAAGCAACCCACAGGACTTGCCTTTCTTTTCGCAAGCACAACCTTTCCAACAAGGTGTTTCGCACACTTGCGGCATTTGACGTGTTGATACGGAAAGCGAGTGCTACGGCCATCGCCAAGGCATACGCTTCCGAATAATAACCGTTGGGCAGCCTGATGCGCCTTTCCACCTCACAAGGGTTCAACACTTCGCTCTTGTACACGGCTCGTATGGCGGCACGAAGTGTTGGGGCGATTACATCAAAACAACTCCACCAACTCAAATTCGGTCATCCATACATCTTTGCATGGAATACTCACTGAACCTTGTCTGTTTATTGTTATGACATACCTTTCCATAGCTCTCACATTTGGATTACACAATCTGCATACTTTCGCCTATCCTGCTTTCCAACAAAGAAAAATCCTTGTCCAACTTTTCCACCGTGATTTTTGCATAACGCTGTGTGGTCGTAATCTTTGTATGCCCCAAAACTTTGCTTACGCTTTCTATCGGCATCCCGTTCGATATGGCCATCACTGCATACGAATGGCGGCTCATGTGGAAAGTGAGCCGCTTGTTTATGGCGCATTCCTCCGCTATTTCTTTCAGCTTCACATTCGTCCATGCGTTGCCGAACATATTGAACAGCCGTTTTCCGCTACGGAAAGGTTCGTAACGGTCGATTATCTTGCAGGCACTTCCAAGCAATTTTACACGGAATGGGATACCCGTCTTTTGACGCACCGATGAAATCCACCTGCTACCATTGACGATTACGATGTTGTCGGTAGTCAGATTTCTGATGTCAACGAACGATATACCAGTCAGACAACCGAAAGCGAACACGTCCCTGACCAATGTTTTTATGGGGTCGTCAAACTTATGCGACATAAGCCTGTGCATTTCATCCTCTGTCAAGAACTCTCGCTCATTCGTACCGCCGCTGATATGCACATTTGCGAACGGGTCTCTCGGTATCAGTCCGTTCTTGTGTGCATGGGTGACGATGCTCCTTAAAGGAGTACTGTATAACTTGACTGTGGCCTGCTGCACACCGACTTCATTACGGAGGTAAATGCAGAACTGGTTCAGAAAATCTTCCGTCAGTTCATTCATGCCTATATCGTTGCGCTTGTAATAGTACCTGATGAAGTCAGCTACATGGTTACGGGCTATCCTATGATTATAGAAGGTCTCTTTTACCCTGTCCTTGCCAATGCGCTTTGCAAAATCGCTGTTGTGCTTGTCAAAGGCATGGAGGAGTGTCTCGTACTCAGTGCCGATGCCCTGATAGGCATTACGCACCATTTCGGCTGTTACAAACGCTTCACGGTCAGATATGCGCTGGTAGTGCTTGATAAGCTGCGCTTTGATGTTGTCAAGCGCGAAGTTGATGTCACGGGCTTCCTTGCTCTTTCCTTTGACCTTGTTGGCTTTAGTGTCCCACATGTCCACCGCCACGGAATGCTTGCAACTAAATTGCGCCTTACTTCCGTTGATTGTGACCCGTCCCATGATAGGGACAATACCGTTTTTCTCCTTGCTTCTGTTCACGAAGAACAGGATTTTGAATGTTGCTCTCATACGCCTTGTTTTTGTGTGCAAAATTAGTTTCACATGCGCTAAATGCCTGTAAGCAAACCGCAGCAGAACGGCGCAAAAGCACATTGATGCGTTAAAAGTGCAGGTTTTGCAGGGTTACTATTAGGAAACCAAACTCCTGCTCCAATCCGCATTTATTTGCTTTTTGCCAATTTTGCAACGTCATGAGAAATGCAGCATAAATCACTATTTGTCAGACAGTTGTCACTAATTGGCACTTATTGACATAATCTCGTTTATATTTTGCCTCAATATTCAATAACAATCATAATAGAGATAAAATAAACGGTTTATTTCGCTTCAATATGATTCCACGAGATGATTTTGAGGAAGTATTAAATAATATGCAACGAGTCACTTGCGCTTCTATTTATGTTCAAAAACAAATTTTAGGTAGTGAAGCTCTTAATTTTTCAGATACGACCTATGATGCAAAAGAAGACATTATAATAGAAGTTAAAGCCAAAAGAGGACTTTCATTAAAAACGATGATGTATGATCTGCTTGCAAAATTTAATGGAGGACAAACTATTCAACGGATAAAAGTGACTGGTAAATTGCCTAATAATTCAGAGGCAATTATTGACACTTCATTTATTATAAAAAAAGAATACATTGATGCCCAGCGGAACGAAGATACAGGAGAATATAATACAGATTATATGTTTTCTCAATTAGTTTTGTTATCTAATAACTTTTAAATCAAATGTATTGTGAATTCATTTTTATATTGGTTGATTATTTTTTATCCATTAATAAGCGTATTTCTATCTATGAATGGGGAATGCCGATTGTACTAAGTGTGGTAATTGGATGGTCTGCAATACATTCTGATGAGATAAATCTGCCTTATGAAGTTATAAAAGAGCTAATAGTATTTCTATCAACATTACTTGGATTCACTCTAGCTGCATTGACTTTATTTTTAACAGGACGAGTAGAAAAAACAAAAAAATATATTACAAGTAAGATGATTCGAGGCAAAAATATATCTCTTTATAGATTAACAATTATATCTTATTCGTATATTATTATTGTAGAAACGTTCCTCTGCTTGGGCTTTTATACCTCAAAAGCTTTAGGGATTGTAGTAAATCCATATGTAGCATTATTCGTAAATTGCTGTTTTATAGCTCTTACATTTAATGTACTATTGGCAACAATTCGAACAATTACAGATTTATACCTTATTATAACGAAAGAATGACCTTGAATCCCTAAACATCGAATTCAAAGAATCTTGGCGAGGCGAATATCAGAAATGGATATGCCGTTTCGCCAACACACAAAGCGGTGTACATTATGTAATAAGACAATGATGATTTTGATAGAAGTTAATCAGAAAAAGGAAAATAAGAAAGATTTATTGCCATTTGTATCTCTGCTATAAACAAGAAAATATTAAGCGAAATGGCAAAGGAAAAAGGATTAAAAGAATATCAAATGTATATAGATTCACAATCAGATAAATATTCGATGAAGTATAGAAAAATATAAAGTTTGTACTTAACAAATATAAGCGGTCGGACGCATCATGGTATGTCTATCATATCAGATATAGAAAATATAGTTGAAAATATACGCATTTGATAGTATGGATGTCAAACAATGTATGATTGTTGATTTGGATAAACGCGGTGACAAACGAATGTTTGTTACGGAGCGCGTTTATTCTATTTCCATGAATAAGAAAGGCCTTTGGGCTGTCCGGTTTCAGTCATCACCGCATGTGTTCAATTACAATCCGTCGCGCTTGCTTTATTTGACCAATCCGGAGACAATTGATCTTGGAGAAAAAGGACTTTACATCAATAATAAACATATTAATAATGTATCAGAGTTATTACGTTTTGGAAATAATTACTACACATTTTATCGGGTGACCTATGATAATGGTTACTATGATAATCTGGAAGGAGACGAGGTCTATGTCACCCGTACACCGATTGACAAAAACGGGGGCTCTACATGGGATTATCTTCGTAAACTGGCTGCTGAAACAGGACTGATGGCAGAAGATGATGATGAAAGTATTCTTTCCAAGCAATATGAACTGGTAGATGTGAAGCGTGACAATGTCCCCTTAGCCCAATATCTGGGTGACAAAACAAAGCTTGCTGCGTACTATATGCCTAAACAGGTGTATTATCCGTTTGGATGTAATGCCAGCCAAAAAGCGGCCGTGGAAGCAGCTTTGACGCATCAGGTGAGTATCATTCAGGGACCTCCGGGAACAGGTAAGACACAGACGATATTGAATATCATCGCCAATCTGCTGATGAAAGGTAAAACGGTATTGGTGGTGTCGAACAACAATTCGGCTGTTGAAAACGTGGCCGAGAAACTGAACGGAGAAGGACTGGGATTCCTCGTGGCCCAACTGGGCAGCGTGCAAAACAAAGAGAAGTTCGTCGCCAACCAGCCGGAATATCCAAATATGACAGATTGGAGGATTGACAAACCAACAGTTGTAAACGCTCAGGCAAAAGGCTCGCTGCAAGTTGTTTCACAAGGGTTTGACGGACAACTGCGTCAGGCCAAACTAAAGGCTGAATATGATGCCTTATTGAAAGAATCGAGATACAACGAAATGCGGAAAGACAACCATGCAGGAGATGAATGGTTGAACGGTAAGCCATCGGCTAAACTTATGAAATTGCTCAACCGTTATAAAATGATTGTAGAGAACGGACATAAACCGGGCGTATGGTTCAGACTGCAGTGGGCTTTTTCATGTGGATTCAAGATGTTGGTGTTTCTAAACAGACAACCATCGGACATCATAAACCCAAATCGGTCATTAGAAAGGGATCTTTCCTTATATTTCTAATGACCGCCAT
>ERZ779850.1051-NODE-1051-length-29501-cov-5.841337_pt1 | contig 29501 bp, 18 predicted proteins | sample MGYA00511249_ERZ779850 | MGnify/ENA primary metagenome ERZ779850 (study PRJEB29588, sample SAMEA2162475) | human gut metagenome | biome: human gut; feature: human-associated habitat; material: faeces | place: Denmark | collected 2008/2010 ...
TCAGATTTTGTGTATAAAATAGAGACTGCCTAACTTTTGGTTGTTAGACAGTCTCAATGCGTTATGGGATTGTTAGTCCGTCAGGATTGAGACCCGAGGCTCAACGGCTATGCCGCCAAAGCCCGACGGCTATGCCGGAACGCCCTAATTATTAACAAGCTAATGCTGATAGAATTGAGACATATATTGGTAGAGCTGCAAATGGTATGAATAAGTCTATGCGATTATTTAGGTAGGTAGTAATCAGTATCACCCTTAATCTTGCTCTCGCATCTTCATCTTTAAGTAATTTAAAAAGTTCAGTATCTATTTCTGCGCAACGAAATTGCTCTCTTAATCCTTTAAGCGAATACGTTGGCTTGTTTCTGTTATATTCAACACTACATTAAGCAGCCATATTAGTTGCAACACAATCAGATGATGCGACCAAATGCCAAAAGGGTTTATGCTGCATATGGAAGTATGGTTTAGGTACTTTAGGTTTGAATATCGGAGAATTAGCATAGAATTTCTTTGCATTAGCATTGAAAGTCTTAACCAAAATGTTCGATAATTCTATGTGATTATCGATAATTATACCACGTTCTACAAGGTCTATTACCGATAACAAAAGCAGAGCCTTGTGTGGAGCCGGTTTGCCAAGTTTCAACGCAGTGTGAAGCGAAGAAAAACAGTCAGCATAGTATCTAAAATCTTTCATTTATTAATGAGTTTTTTGATCCTACAATACTCCTAATTGAGGCCATTTGGCGTAAGATTTACATTATGTGCTCTATTTTATCATCTCAATCCAACTTAGAGGTTGTGCCAAAACTTGTACGCCGTCCGGTGTGCAGCCTGTCTCAAAAATTGTTTTCCAATAGCCTTGATCTTTTTTGCCCGAAAAAACAGATGTTGCAAGTGTCCTGTTTTTCCAAACGGGCAAGGATGCGAGATTGCGAATGAAGTTGCGTAAGTTCAGCCACAATTGATCCGGAAATTTCGTTTGAAACAAACTCGTTTCATTGAATGGCATTCCAAGAGTAAAGAAAAACGTCTTGATTATATTCACCAGGTATGGTTGCCATGCATAAATGACCTCTTCTTTGCTTAATCGGTATGCGATAAGGTGTTCATCAGTAATATCTGAGTCACGACCCTCAATTAATTTATTCTCTATACGTGTCAACCCGATTTCTTCATTGAATTTCCCTACATATAGTTCTTCAGTTATGATTGTAAGCAAATGACTGATTTGACTAATTTCAAGTTCTCGTGGATTACATCCATTTTCATTCTTATAGTCCATTCTTGTTGTAAGAATTGTCTTTGAATCCAGGAATTTGGCAAGAAACACTTTGTCGTAAGTACTATGAGAGAGCGGTAATGATTTACCTTTTCCTTCAAAGTCAATATAATCTTTCATTTTATTCTCTTTGTTTGAAGTGATAGAACTTCTAATAGCATCCAGAATGTATGTTTTCATCTTAACACCTTTGAAGTAATCACAAAGCTGCGTCTCAGAGAACGAGAAATTATCTTCAGCAAGATGATGCTCAATCTGGTACTGTTTTACTTTCTCACTGTACTGAGTGTTGTTAAGTTGGCGCATAATTGCTTTGTCAAATGCAATTTGGCGTAGCTTACTACCTGCATTAGCATTCGTCTCTGTCAGTACTGTTACATCTGTATTGATAAACAGGCGTACTAAAATCGTTTTTGCGCCGAGCAATATTTGCGCTACTGCCTTATGCTGACCATCGAACACTTTAATCTTATCATTGTCTATGCGTGCAAGTGTAAGATGTAATTGCGGATTTTTCTTGTAGAATTCTTTTACAAGTAAGTTGATACTGCTGTTTATCCCTCGAGGGTTTATGATTTCATCATGATATAAGTATCTTAATGGGACTTCAATAAAGCAGCTCATCGCACCGGATAATTGGTCGGTAAAAATCTTTGCTTGTTTTGTGGAAATATCATTGCTATCAGCATCGTCAAAAACGTATTTGAATGTGGCACCTTTTATAGAATACTTGAATGTACAACGAGAACCATTTTCTTGTTCAAGCAAATCTTTCAGTGATGCTGCACGATTTTCGGTCTTTTGTACCTTATCTTGCAAAAGTTTTAATCGATGAAGCGCTCGGGCTACACACAAGTGGGCATCTTGCTTCGACTTGTTACAGTTTTCATGCGTCAGAGCAAAATTTGATTCATTGTCTTTGCCGCCTGTATTTAGTGGGACGATGTGGTCTATGTTTGTTTTATGCAAAGATAAATCAATAGGCTGCTGGCAAATATAGCAACATCCATTTTGCATATTATGGAGTTTTATAGTAAGCTCCTTGTATTCGTCACTTGATAATTTTTGAAGATATTGTGATGCCATTTCGGAAATATAAGTATTATAACATTAAACAATATTCTTGTATGCGTATTTTGAAATATAAGCCATTATTTTGTGGCTTCATCAATAGCATTTTTTACATTTTGGTAGTTCCACGAACCGAACATATCTTTCATTGGAATATGAATACCCTTATCCCTAATCACTGTTGGACATAGAGATTTGTTAATTATTGTGCTATTGTATAGAACAACAATGTTTAATCTATCTCTAACAGCCTTGTCGCATTCGTATTCAATGTAACTTTTAAGACTGACACTATGACCACGATAACAAGTTCCAAAGTATCCAGAATAAGAGGTGCAATGTTTGCAACTACCAGCTGTCAATGAATTAGTTTTATTGCCAACTATTAGAACAAATGTTTTTGAAGCATCCATTCTTTGACATAGAGAACTCTTTATAGAGCAGTTTAAGCTGTTGTCATACGACTGATGCAAATCGTGTGCATCCGTAAAATTTAGGCCCCAATATTTGCTATCGTTCCATTTATGTAACTGGTCAATAGCATCTTTATCACCAGTCCAATCACCAGCGATATATGTTCTTGTGCGATACGTCATAAAACAGTATTTTTTAGTTCATAAATATTTAATTCACTCATTATATTGCTTGTTAAACAGATTGAAATTGGCTGCTTAAGATGAACTCCGCTCATTTTCAATGTGCATAGTATACATCTTATGAGGGAATAATGGTCTTTGTGCGGTGTGTCGATAAAACGTGTTATTCCAGAGCCCAATAATGGAAGGAAAATTGGAGTATTTGCATAAACTCTATCAATTTCTTGCCACATTTTTATCAGACATTTTTCGTAATCCGTATGCGAGAGAAATGCGTTATTATTCTCGTTAAAGTGTGTAAAAGCGAGAAGTAAATATCCTTTGAATCTGATAATTCTTCCCAATGGATATTTATTTTTCCCTTTTACAGAGTGTGGCATTCCTCCTTTCTCGTCCGCTGCGTTTTGAATTGTACGGCGCAAATCATCAATGTTACCAACATATTTGTCAATAAAAATGCCATTTAATGAATTATGGGCAATGATAACATCATCGACCTGTGTGTCGAAGTATTCGTTAAATGGAATTAGTTTAAGCCCTTTTTGTTTGAAAATATTGGCTCGGCTAATTTGTACTTCATTATCTCCAACAGTTAGCCTTATCCCTTTAAGTGAGAGTAATAGTTTAACGATGAAAGCACCTATTGTTAAAACGACAAAGATAGAAAATATCAACAGTAGTTTTACCCACCACGAAAGTGAAGCAAAAAAATCAAATTCTACCATACCTGTCACTTCGGCAATAGCTTGTATAGTTGTCAAGATAGCCAAACTAATCGTTAGGCTATCTTTCCATCGTGTTTTGCTTGAAGTCCAATGAAATTTCATAATTTATTAATTATAGTATTCAGATAACTCAAGCTCTGTCGTAACTTGTGAGATGACGAAGATATACATCGCTACGACGATATGGGTGGCACCGATAAGGTCTTGCTCGGTAGTGGTATTTGCTTCGTGGGCTTCCAAGTTGCGCCATGCTCGCAGATTTTCGAGGTGGCTGTTGAACTGCTGATATACAGGAGCCGGGTTGTTGCGCAAACCGCGCAAGCAACGGAAAGCATAAATTGCATTTACGAATGTTGCCATCTTGCCGTCTTCGCCCTCTATTTCCTTGCCGTTAATTAGATAATAGAGTTTCTTCAAGAATGGCTCGTAGTCGCTTACGAGGGTGGTGAAGTGTCGGCGGCGGTCGAGAAGCCGTAAGTTCTCGCCTCGATATACCTGATTGAGCGAGTCCATTACAATGTCGTTGATGCCGTCGAGCGACGAAATCGAGGGTGCTTGAATCACTTTCAGCAACGTGCTGATTACCTCGCTGAGCGGTCGAATGTATGATTTCAGTCCCTCGAAAGTCGATTCCATTCTTTGCAAAATGGCATCGTGCAGTTTATCGATGTCGAGCGGTAAATTGCGGTCGGTTTGTGTGTTGCGTGTGAGCAAGTCGGCAACACCTCTCACGAATTCATTACCAAACGATGTGTTTTCATTGACCTCGTTGAGCAGGCTGAAGAATTTGTCAATCTGTCCGCCGGCTTTCTCCATAATCTTGTCGATAATAAGTTTTGAAAGTACGTCAGGGCTGTTGCCGGCACGGAATGCTGTCAGCAAGTCGGTGTCTACTTGAAGTTCGTCAATGATGGTACGAATTATCTTGTCGTTGCTGTCGAGGAAGCCTTCCCATGGTTCGTTTACGATGTTCAGTAGTTCTTGCAGGTTCTTCTTTTCGTCCTCTTTTGGCTTGTTGATGTCGCCAATGCGCGAACTGACAAGCGTACCGGTATTGTCTTCAAGTTGAAGCATACCTTCATAACTCATCTGCAAGCGGAATTTGTCAAGGTCCACCTTGTCAAGTATTTCCATAGGCAATGTTTCCTTGGTGTATGGCAATTGTTTGTAGAGTACTTTGTAGAACACATAGTGGCGTTCAAGGTCGGGGTCGATAAACTTCATCAACTGTGCCATAAAACCATAACTGCGAATATAGCGGTTGATGAGTTTGCGGTATTTATCTTTGTCCTCGTCGTTCATGGGCACTACACGCTCGTCGACGATACCTTTCACAACGCCGGGTACACTTTCGGCTGTCGCTTTATTGAGAAGCAGTCGCACCACATTCTCTTCTTCGGCGGCATTATATACCTTGAATTGCTCAATCTCGGCGACGAATGAATACAGGCGTTGCACGTCTACCTCGCCTTGCAACGTAGTTTCCTTGTAGTATTTCTGGAATGCGGCAAGCACGTCGTCGGCTTTGTTGCAGAAGTCGAGCACCATAGTGTCTTCCTTTCCGGGATAACAGCGGTTGAGGCGGCTAAGCGTCTGTATGCACTGTATGCCGCCGAGCATTTTATCCACATACATGGTGTGGAGCAATGGCTGGTCGAATCCGGTCTGGAATTTGTCGGCAACAATCAGCAGTCGGTATTCGTCTTCATTGAAGATGTCACGAATGCGGTTATCCTTTATGCCATAGCCGTTGAGTTTGTCTTCGGTATAGGAGTAGCCGTCGAGTTCTACGGTTCCGGAGAATGCCACAAGGGTTTTTATCGCCTTATTGTAGTCTTCTTCAAGTATCTTGTCGATTATCTGCTTATAGCGCACTGCCGATGCACGCGAGTCGCACACCATCATTGCCTTGGCGCGTCCACCGATTTTGTGGATTGATGTGCTGAAGAAGTGCGCAAGCACCACGCGAGCCTTTTTCTCCATATTGTATGGGTCTTTGTTCAAGGCTTGCAATATCAGTCGTACTGATTTGCGCTCCTCATATTCTTTCGACTTTTCTTCTTCCGACAATCCCGACTTTACTGCATAGGCATACATTGTGTCGAAGGTGGTGTAGTTCTGAAGCACGTCGAGGATGAATTTTTCCTCGATGGCTTGTTTCATTGTGTAGTAGTCGTGCGCTGCATAGCCATCGGTAGTTTTTTTGCCGAAAAGTGCGTAGGTCTTGTCTTTAGGGGTGGCTGTGAAGGCGAAATAGCTGATATGTGCCATTTCCTGGCGCATAGCTTGCAGGAATGCGAGCATGGAGTCCATTTCGCTGTCGTAGTCGTCAGCACCAAACTCCTGTGCATACTTCCGGAGTTCTTCATCTGTGGAGAGCGCGTTTACCAAGTCTTTGGCGCTTTCGTTGCCGATTGCCGTGTGTGCCTCGTCGACGATGATGGCATAGCGGCGTTGCTTTTCGCGTTTGAGTTTGTCGAGCGCATAACCGAATTTTTGGATTGTGCTCACAATGATGCGGTTGCCGTCGTTGAGTGCGTCGGCAAGGTTCTTCGAGCCTCGGCGAATGTCTTTCACCGTGCCGGGTTCTGTTTCGAAGTTGTTAACGTCTTCTGCCATATTGGCGTTGAGCACGATACGGTCGGTTACCATAATGATGCTATCGAATATGGGGCGTTGCTGCTCGTCGGTCATATTGGCGAGTTGGTGCGCAAGCCATGCCATCGACTTGGTTTTGCCGCTACCTGCTGAATGTTCGATGAGGTAGTTGTGCCCGGCACCGTCGCTGCGAACCCATTGGCAGAGGTTGCGCACGGCTCGCAGTTGGTGGAAGCGTGGAAACACTGTCACACTCTTGCCGTTTTCTTTGTATTGCTTGATGAAATGTTGAAGGATGTTCAACAGGCTATCGGCTTGCCAAATTTCTTTCCACATATAGCAAGTGGCGTAGTCGCCCTCTACCAGGGGGTTGCGACTATCGCGGTTGAATGGCAGGAAGCGTGTTGCCTCGCCACGCAGCATGGTGGTCATAAAGCAATAGTTGTTGTCCATGGCGAAGTGCACCAGGCAGCTGCGTAGCATTCGGTTTTGCGGCGCACGGTCGTGCTGATACTGATAGATGGCATTCACGTAGGTCTGGCCGGTCTGCTCGTTCTTCAGCTCTACGGTGATAATGGGCAGCCCGTTTATCAATATCACGAGGTCGAGTTCGCACTTATTGTCGGGCGGCAATTGGCTATATCGCATCTGGCGCACCACCGAGAAGCGGTTTTGTAGGTATAGTTGCTGAAATTCGCTTTCGGTGTCGTCGTATTCGGGCTTATACTGCACAAGTTTCAACTTGATGCCTTGTATGTTCAAGCCCTTATTGAGTAGGTACGACATTCCAAAGCCTTGGTTGAGTTTGTTGTTATATTCTTTCACCACAGCATCGAAAGCGGCATCGGCTGTGCGGAAGCGTTGCACAAGGCGTTTCCATTTGTCGCTTTGCGCTTCTACGAAGCGGCGAAGCATTGTGCGGTCGCAGAGGTTTTCGATGTCGAAATCGGCTGCTCTACGTTGCTCATAGAGTGGACTGTCGGCGAGGTAGTCGGCTATATGTTGCTCGAAAAATGTTTCGTTAAGAATGCTCATAATATGATGGTTTTATTTATTGTTTATAATTCAGTTTCCTGATTTGTTGCTGCCTTGGCGGCTTATTATGCCTTTGTCGCGCAGCGATGCAAAGAGTCTTTCGGCTTGTCGTTTGCTAAGGCTCAGTGCATCGGCGGCTTGTGCGGCTGTGGTGCGTGAATTGCCGGCTATTAGTGCCAGCAACCCACGCTCGGCATCGGTTATACCGACATTTATACCGACATTTATACCGACATTCTCGCCTTCTATTCTGTTGCCTTGATGCGTCTTGAGCGTGGCAAGTATTTTGCCAAGCATAAAGTCGATGAATGGACCCGACTGGGCTTGCGCATTGCTTTGTGCAATGGCTTCGTAGTATGCTTGCTGATTGGCATGCACCATATTCTCCACCGGCAGATGCTCAAAGAGTGGATGCAACCTGCCAAGGATAAGAGATTGCCAAAGACGGCCGGTGCGTCCGTTGCCGTCGCTCAATGGGTGTATAAACTCAAACTCGTAGTAGAATACGCAAGAGCGAATAAGCAGATGGTCGGTCGATGCGACAAGCCACGCAAAGAGGTCGCTGACAAGTTGTGGCACTCGGTCGGCAGGTGGCGCCATGTGTACCAGTCCTGCTTCCGAAAACACGCCCACTCCCCTGTGGCGGAAACGTCCGGCATCGTCGGCGAGTCCCTCCATCATTGTTCCGTGAGCACGGAGCAGGTCGTCGATGCTGAATGGATTGAGCGAGCCATAGAGGTCGTAGGTGCGAATGGCGTTTTTCACCTCTTGAATCTCACGCAAGGGTTCAACCACGTTTTTGCCGTTGATGATGTCGCGCACTTGTCCTTCACTGAGGTTGTTGCCCTCAATGGCAAGCGACGAATGGATGGTGCGTATGCGGTTGGCTTTGCGTAGCGGCAAACCCTCGTTTTCAAGGCGTATGGCATAGCGCTCAATTTGTGCCGAAATCTCGGCTATCAGATTGATGGCTCGCGAACTGATATTGAATGGAGGGGTGTACATAATTAGTATTTTTAATATAATGATTTTAACCTTGTTTTTATCCGAATTTATATACGAAATACATAAGATCTTTACTCACTAAAGCATTGTTAATCAACCATAAATAAGTATCTATATATTTGGGATACAGCTAAATTATAACCGAATTTTGCTCAAATTATAACCGAATTATGTGTTTAAAGATTAAATAACGATTCACCCTTATCGGTAATAAACCAGTGACGACCGATTACATCCAAAAGTAGATCTTGATTCATCTTTTTTAGGATTCTTGTAAGATATCTCTTTTGGCTGTTATGCTCTTTTGACATTGGCAAGCTATGTTCAACAGCTTCAAATAATTCGTTTAGTTTGAATCCCTCTTTCCCCGTATTATGTGCAAACTGAAGAATTAGCTTTTTCAATAGTTCAAACTCAAGTCCTTGGCTACGTGTATAATGTGCTACCTGATGAGTGATGCGAGCCACACCAAGTGAAATTGATAAATTTGATGCTCTTCCCTCTATTAGTTTACGCTCTTTCAGATGCTTAATAACAGAAGTTGGAAGTGTTCGGTGCTTTTGAATAGCATCAAGCCACAAACATTCGTTAAGCGACAATTTATTCCCGCTCTTTAGAAGTTGCGAATATTTTTCATCAATCATCTTGCCATAGATAGTAACGCCCACAGTTCTTTTCTCAACATTAATATCATAATCCGGCATTGGGAAATAACGCTCGCGCTGAAGGGTGAAGATTTTCTTTATGCCACGCCCTACAATATCAATCATATTGAAATGAACCATTCCGTCGCAAAGACATTTGTTGCGGTAGTGAAGCATTGGTCCTTTGTGATTGATTGCTGCTTCTATATTTCCTGGCTCAAAATCGCCTCCATTGCAATAATATAAATAGTCAGGTCCTTCAACAAAAATGATTCGCTGACACATAGTGTAGTCTTGATGTGCAATAGCGTTATGCAATGCTTCACGAATCGTATAGTCATCATATTGTTTCATTGTTTCAGGAAAAAGTGTCCCTCCTGGTAGCTCTCGCATCGTAGTGTTTCTTATTTTGGCTAGTACTTTATCCACTGTAAGTAGGAATGGGATGGTGAAATGCTCATAATCCTCCACTATCTCTTCAGCATTCTGAAGAGTCCATGTAATTTGGGCGACAGCTGGATGAAGAAGGCTGATTGACTGCGGTTTCCCCAACAATAAAATGGCTGCTCGTGTCAATTTCCCATCTCGCATCATCTGGCTATTGCTCAAAAAGTCTTCGGGAGACCAACCATCAACTTCATCAGCACTGATTTTTGAGGCATGAACTTTTTTATACATTATTTTCGCTGTGGCTATAGCAAGTTCGTCTAAATCATCTATAGTTGCTTTATCAATCAATTGGGCTGACCAATCTGGCAAAGGTGATTGGTGACGTATTTCATCGCGTTTTGCTTGATTCAATGGTTTTAAACTTTCGCCATCACGTGAATATGCTATGCCTTTCCAATGCATAACTATATTGCGTGGTGACGCCGGTATTTTGAACATTAGTATGCGCTTGCCTTCTATGGTTAGTGGAACAATGTCACGAAAAATCAAGTTGTCGGTTGTATGTTGCGACATATCTTGTTTGAGACGGTTTAATGATTCTTCGCTATCTTTAAAATCCGTACCTGTGATGTTATGAGTCTTGTTATCTATTCCAAAAACCATCCAAGCAAAGTCATATTCACGCAAATTAGCCTCATTACTGAGAGCGGAAAAATATCTGCCCAAATCTTCAATAGAGAATCCATTTTGTGCCTTTTTAAATTCTACAATCTCATTTTCGGAATGAGAAAGAAGCTGCGTCAAGATGTCTCGATAATTATCCATATGATTGATTTAATTTCGTTTAACAAACTTTTATTTTGCCGGTAACGGCTTCGGTGATGACCGATTGCTTCAACTCTTTCAGCAAATCAATCTCTCGCTTTGCCTTGGCGATTGATGCATCTATCGGCTTGATTTTACTCTCAATATATTCAACAATTTCTTGCTGCTCATAAAGAGGAGGTAAATATATAGATTGACCTAAATAATCATGGATATTGAGGTTTTGAATCCCTGTTGTTTGATTAAAAAACAGCAGATTTACTTTATTAGAATATAAAAAATTAAAATAGTAACAAAGAAATTTCAAAGTAGTTGTACTTTTAATATGTAAAAAGTGAATAAAATTTGAGCATACTGCAGGTTCAGAAATATTTGCTATAACTACTCGTCCTACTGGAGAAATTTCACCACCTCCTGATTTTTCAAGAAGTAGATCACCATTATTAACTAACTTGCCAGCTAATTGTTCTTTTGAAATATTTCGCACAGTTGGAATTATATTTTTAATTTCCATTTTGTCGTAGTCAAAGTCTGCGACGCGATAACAATTAATATCTTCTTCATTACCTTTTTCTTCATCTCCCCATATTCCGTCTGCATGGTTATCAATTATGAATTTAATTCTACATTTTTGCCAATGCTCGGGGATATTGCCAATCCAATCGATGCCGGAGTGGCGGAGTTTGGCATCGGGGTTGATGCCGTGGGTCACCGCCTCGGTGATGACCGATTGCTTCAACTCCTCAAGCAACGCTATCCGCCGCTCTTGTGTCGATATCACCGTGTCATATGTCTGAATGACTTTATTGATGTAACTTACAATTTTGAGCTGTTCGTCAAAAGGTGGAATCGCCACCTCAAAATTCTTTAAATCGTCAATATTTACAGCTGCAAAGGTAGCTGTCTTAGTTGTTGACTTGCAATAATCGTCTATAACAAATAGAAAATAAAAGAAGAATTCGTTGTCAACCTCTTTGCTCAACGATTTACGAATTTTTAAATTCGTAAATTGTTGATTCGCAAGCGAATCAACAATTAGCACTGCGTGCTCGCCGATAGTTGCAGTTGTAGCCAAAATAAAGCTTCCGGCTTCAAAAAGTCCACCACCTTTTACTGCTTCTTCAGTAACATACTGTTTTGCTTCATTCAGACGACGCCCACTATCTCTTATATCTTCCATTCTATACCATGGAATTGTACCATCGGTCCAGAAATCTGGATTTGCTTTTGAAGGAGTATAGCCATTTCTAAACTCACATATAAATCTAAGTCGTTTACATTCCCAATGGCTTGGAATCTCGCCAATCCAGGGAGTTCCTGTTTGCTTATATTCGTCGTAACGCTTCATAGTGCTTATTCCTCCTCTTTGAGTTGTTTGAGTTCGGTGTCCATTTCGCGGTCGAGTGCAAAGAGTTCGTCGAGAATCTCGTTGCGTGAGCGCAATGGCTTATACACATAGAAAAGTTTGGAGAATGGGAACTCGCACCCCGTTTTGTCTTTCGAGCGGTCCATCCATGCATCGGGGACGAATCGCAGCACCTCGTCGGCGAAATAGTGCTCGATGTCGGTCTTGAGCGGAATAATCTCGCTGTCGCGCAAAGCCGCGTCGGGCACCAACCCCGAATTTCGGTCGCCCGGGGTGGCATATACTTCCGGAGCATTTTCGTCGGTAGTGGCGTAGGAGCGCAACCGGGTGATATAACCTTTCTGAATACGCTTTGTTTTCAGTTCTTTGCATAGGAACGCAAAGAACTCGGCATCATGCATCACGGCATCCACGCCCTTGAGCGCTGCCACCTGTGAGAAAAATGGCAAATCCGACTTCTTGAAAGCACCTTTGCCGATAGCTTCGAAGAGTTTCTTGCCAGTGTTCTCAAATGTGAGGCGTAGCGGACGCTCCACTGTCACCTTGGTGTAAAGAAAGTCTTCGCGGTCGAGCAGTTTTGCAGCCTCAACGATTTCGCCATCGACTTCGATTTGCGCACTTGTATAGGCGCGATACATGTTGAGTATCTCTTTTGCACCACGCTCGCTGATTTCGTAACGCTTCTTGCCGAGATTACGCTGCAACAGCGATTGATAAGGCTCTTGGAAGCCGTTGATGAAAAGCAACTTGCCGCGATGCGAGGCAGGCTTGTTGTTGTCGAGAATCCACAAGTAGGTTTGAATATCGGTGCTGTAAAACAGGTTCTTCGGAATGGCGATGATAGCGTCGAGCAAGTCGCGGTCGAGCAGCGATTTGCGGATATCGCTCCAGCCGGAGCCGGCATCGCCGTTAAACAGCGGAGAGCCGTTGAGGATAATGCCGATGCGCGAGCCGTTGCCGTCCATCTTGCTAATCATGTGCTGCAAGAAAAGCAGCGAACCGTCGCTTGTGCTTGGCAGTCCGGCAGCGAAGCGTCCGTTCTCCTTTTCGGCTTCAGCCTTGATAGTGTCTTCAAACATTTTCCACTTCACGCCGAAAGGAGGATTGGCAAGCATATAGTTGAAGGTCTTACCGGCAAACTTGTCGTCGGTGAGTGTGTTGCCCACGGCAATCTCGCCGCCGCCAATGGCATCGGCATCGCTCATCAATAGGATGTCGGATTTGCAGATGGCATAGGTCTTTTCGTTTTTTTCCTGACCATAGAGCAGCACTTTCATATCGCGTCGGTCGGTGGCGTGTTCGAGGTAGTCTTTAGCCACGGTGAGCATACCACCGGTGCCGCAGCAGGGGTCATAGATAGAAAAATGCTGACCGATGGTGTTGATTTCTTTCTCCTTGCCGCACATCACCAGCGATACGAGCAGGCGAACAATGTCTTTCGGGGTGTAGAACTGTCCTGCCATGGTGTTCGACGATTCTTTCGACCAACGAATCACCGTTTCGAAAGCCGTGCCCATCATGGCGTTATCCACCACCTCCGGGCGCAAGTCGGCTTTCATCACAAAAGCTTGCGTGACGGCATAGAGCAGTCCGGCACGGTCGAGGCGCGAATAGATGCGAGTGAGGTCGCCCGTGTCGCTATCCTCGTGGGTGAAGTTGTTGAGAATATCTTTTACATTGTCGGTGAAGCCTTCGAGGTAAATCTTGAAGTTGTCGGCAATGTCGGCAGGCACTTGCAGCAAAGTGGAAAGCGTGAATTTCGATGAGTTGTAGAACGAAAGGTTATACTGCCTCATCAGGCTGTTAAGGCGCATCTTTCGCATAGCCTCGGCATTCGGCCCTTCTTTCGGCATCTTGTCGAGTTCGGCATCAATAAGCGGCTTCTTGTCTTGAAGCACGCAGTCCATTCGCCGCAAGAGCGTGAATGGCAAAATTACGTTTTCTACCTCCGGGTCTTCGTAAACGTCGCGGATTATGTCTTTGATGTCCCATATAAGGGCTGCAAGTTGTTGCGCTGTCATAATGAAAGATTTTTATTTTCTACAACAAAGTTAATTACAATGGGCTCAATTTTACTGCGCCTATTCATAATTTTTCCGAGCCGAAGTGATTCTGTTTTTTATTCTATCTTGTAAAACACTTGGCGATAGTACTTTAACATGTTCTGCAAGCGATAAAATTTGTTGTTCTAACTCAAAGTTTGGGATTACATCAATTTGAATTATTGCACCATCGTTGCAATTCTCAATAATTTGCTGTGAGTGGTGAAGCGGTTTTGAAAGAATATATGGCAGCTGCCGCTTCGACACCCAAAGCGTCACCGGCTGAGGCACATCGTCAACTGTTCGCGACACGCCCACCATTTCGCTGAAGAAATTGTCGAAATCGAATTTGCTGTTAGGAATATATCGTTTTGGAATTGTGGTGATTTCGAGAATGCGGTCGAAAGCAAAATTGGTCAAGCATTTAAGTTCTTCGTTCCACCCGAAAAGGAACCAACGGTTGTTGTATTGCTTAAGATAATAAGGGTGAATAATGGCTTTGATTTCCGTCGTAGAATGATAACTGCAATAGCGGACGATTAACACCTGCTTCCGGACAATAGCTTGCAGCAAAGCAGCAAAGTAGCCACGACCTTTCAGGTCGGTATTAGTGTCAAAACTTACCACTCGGCTCACTGATGCGTCGATGCTGACGGAAGGGCTGAAGCGCTCAAGCATCTTGTCGAGCCATTCCTGCCCCGGCATACCTTCAAAACGGTTCAACACAGCGAGTGCTTGTGTAAGCCCGACAATCTCGGCATCTGTGAGAGGTAGGTGATAGATTGAAAAATCGGGATTGCGATAGTGATACGACAAGTTTCTGCCTTGCCGCTTCTGCACAATCTCCGCTTCTGGGTATTGTGCTTCGAGTTCAAACATGTCGGTGCGGATAGTATTCTCCGATGTAACTTTGCGAAAACCTTTTTCTTCAAGTTTGGCATTGCAACGCTCCATGATTTCTGCAACAGAATAGAAACGATGACCACTAAGACAGCGGTCAATCACCTGACGTCGGATTAGTGCTCCTTTGTTAGTTGGCATAATAGGCTCAAAGTTTTTGAGTGTTTTGGTGGCAAATTTAAGAATATTTTCTTAACCAATTGCGAAAAACTATATATATCCACCAAAAATGGGGCGATATTTTCGTAATTACGATTCCGTGTGGGCGGTTTTGTGTTTAAGAACATGTTTTTGACGTATATAGTTGTGCTATAAATTAGTAAATTTGCATTTGGAATTAATTTATTAGTTATGGAAGCAAAAGTGGAACGACAAAAAATCAATAGAATAAAGGCTGTGCTGGCAGAAACCGGGCACACCGGCAAATGGCTTGCAGAGCAACTCGGCAGAGACCCGGTAACCGTCTCAAAATGGTGTACCAACACCACCCAGCCAGACCTATACACACTGCAAAAGATTTCAACCGTCCTCAACGCCCCCATCCGGTCGCTTCTATCTCCGGAAAGCCAAGAAAGCAACCGCATCCCGGAGGTGATTAACGTCTAAATGCTATTAATTCAGACTGATGCTACAATTAATCAAGATTACAAAGATAAAACCACACACAAGATTATTCAACCATTATGAACAACCACATTCAAAATATCCTGACGCTGAATCATGAAGAGGTGTTGGACTTCTTTATGAAATCGGAGCAATACCATGGTTTTGAACTTCCGGAATATTTCGTTTTTGACAAACTGCTTCAGGGTGTAAGAGATTCGGTAGGAGATACAATATATGAGGATTGCCTTCAAGGCGGTATAAGCCCGGAGCAACTCTCGGATGTAAATCTTGACATTTTGCTCAACAAAGATGGACGATATGCTGTCCGCCCTATCGTCTTGGCAAATCCTTTCCTTTATTATTTCCTTGTCCGTGAAATATGCTGCGAACAGTCGTGGACAATCGTGAAGGACTTGTTTGAGAAGTTCAATGTGCCACACATAACATCTTGTGCATTGCCTGTAATCCCTGCCGAAAAGGAACCTTTCCATAAGTCAACCACAATCATTAATTGGTGGAGCAGTATAGAGCAACGCAGCATAGAACTTTCGTTGGAGTATCGTTATATGTTTGTGACGGACATCACCAATTGCTATGGCTCTATAAATCCTCAAGCATTTGATTGGGCATTTGACTTGAAGAATACTCATTTTGAGAAACCATGCAGCTTGCCAATATCTAAGGACATACGGCAATACTTGCGAGCTCTGCAGCAAGGACGTAATATTGGCATACCTCAGGGTAGTGCGATATTTGACTTTATCGGAGAAATCATCCTTGGATATTCCGATTTATTGCTTCACGAAGCTGTTCAAAGGGAGAATATAACTGCACAGTATGAGATTCTGCGTTATCGTGATGACTATCGAATATTCTGCAATGACAAAGATGCACTTGAAAAGATTTCCTATATATTGCAGCATGTGTTAGAAAGTTTGAACTTCCGTATGAACAGTCGTAAAACGATGATAAGCGAAAGCATCGTGACGGATTCTATCAAACCGGATAAACTTGCATACATATACAACACGCCTATCTTCAACAAGAAAGGCGTTGATTTTGACAGTTTTGAGAAGCATTTGCTCTATATACTTATGTTTGCCCGCAAATATCCCAATAGCGGTTCTATCAAGACCCTGCTTTCCGACATTGATAAGCGAGTTGAGGATTGGCTAAAGCCTGAAAAGAACGACATAGAAACAAAAACGGAAAACTGGGAGGATGTGGATCTTGACCTTGACGATAATTCCACTACAGAGAAAAGTGTTTTCTCAGAGATGAAGGTTTACAAGCCAACAAAGCACCTGCCGGGAGGAAGCGTTCGAGCTATGGCAGCAGTATGCACAAAAATTGCATTGGAAAACGTTGACTGTGCACACTATGCATTGCGAGTGCTTAGCCGCATGGTAGATTCTCTGAAAGACGAAGAAGAAAAATGGGGCATCATCGACAAAGTTTATTCCAAGCTTTGCAATCAACCTAATTCGACCTACAATCAACTCTGGCTGCAAAACATCACTTATCAAAAAGATAAGAAGAATGGAGTTTCGCCATATACCTTGCGTCTTTGTCAGCTCGTAGCAGGCAAGCAAATTGAGCCATTATGGAATAACGATTGGCTGAATTCAGAATTGGAAGAAAAACTACCTTATGATTCGATTGTCGACAAGGAAATCTTAAAGAAGGTTACTCCTGTGATAATGTTTAGGGAGACTAGATTATATAACGATTTTTAACAATCATGAAAAATAAACGTCCTATTGACAAAGCAAACCCATTCTTGGATTCTTCAAATGTTGTTCATTCCATCTCTGGCATTCAACGACTTAACGCAAAAGTTGAATTTAAGTCGGAAAATGGGATTATTGTGGCTCTGCCTGATGGTAACACATGCTTATTATTGAATTCCAATTCAGAAGAATTATCTGCATATGAATCAGGTGATCCCATTGACATCTTCTTAGATTCCGAAGGCAATGCATATAAAGCCAATGAAAAATATGAACTATACAAAAGCATTCTTTCAAAAGCGAAGGTAGGTCATATTTTCAACGGAAAAGTAATTGATGCGACAAAACAAGGTCTTCTTGTGACTATTGATGGATTGCAATCTTTCATGCCAGAAGGTCAAATCGGCAATAATAAAAGTGAAGATTTACAATCGTATATTGGGAAAACCATTGATGTTAAACTCATTAGCATTAAACTAAAAGAAAAGGAAGGAAACAGATTTCTCCCGGTTGTATCCCATAAGGTTATTGATAATGAGAAGAACGATGCATTAGCACAAGAAAAACTGAGATTGTTAAAAGTTGGCGATACTGTAACGGGTAAAGTAAAACAAATTGCTAATTACGGAGTATTTGTTACACTATTCCCTTCTGTCGATGGCCTAATTCACATCACGGATTTATCTTGGGAAAGAGTTTCGAATCCCGCTGAAATTGTTTCTGTTGATCAGCAAATTGATGTTGTCATCTTAGAAATGAAACGAGAGAACGACGGCAATCTCAGAATAAGTCTTGGGTTGAAACAATTGACTCAAAAGCCATGGGAGCGCTTCGACAAGAACTTAAAAGAAGGTGATTTAGTATCAGGAACAATTTGTAATATAGTTGATTACGGTATTTTTGTAATGCTTCCTTGCGGAGTACAAGGCCTAGTACATAAAACTGAATTATCGTGGGACACAACTGTTACTCCAAAGTCATTTCAAAAAGGAGACAACATAATATCCAAGATCATTAATATTGATTGGGAACAAGAAAAGCTTCTTCTTAGCATTAAACAGACTCAGCAAGATCCGTGGTTAAATATAACAGACAAGTATTCCATTGGAGACATCATTGATACAACTGTAACCAATATAAAAAACTTTGGATTATTCGTAAGGGTAGACCAAGGCATAGAAGGGCTAATTCATGTTTCGGAACTATCATGGACGGATAAAATTCAAAAGCCACAATTGATTTATAATATTGGAGATTGCATAAAAGTGATTATAAAAAATATAGACACGGACAAAAGATCATTGGAACTTAGTCATAAGCGTTTACAAATGGATCCTATGGAAAATCATCAAATTGGCGAGCATGTCAATGCTATTGTCGTTGATACAATCAAAAAAGGGATTCAGTTGAAACTAGAAAATGACGATTTGCCAGCTTTTATCCCTAAGCATAGCATCCCAGACCGGGAATCATTCACCCCTGGAAGGACACTTACTTGTGTCATTAAAGAGATTAATAAAGACAAAAGAGCAATAATTGTAGCCGTTGAGTAATATGGAATATAATACCGATTTTCAGAAAGATATATGGTTAAAACATATTGAAGTACAAGAACGTGTTCTTCAGCTTAATTCTTCACCTATCGTTATCGAACCAGATTCTATTCAGATATTTGGGGAAAGGATGCATCTAAAGGTATGCCAAACAGATGAGATTGATGCAAAAATAAGTAGTATCAAGGCATTCTTCAATATTACTGACGACGACATCGATTATGTCAATGACACATTAACTTGTGATAACAATTTTGTGGCAGATATTGATGCTATATCGAGATTAGCAGAGGACTGCCAAAAGTATTATATTCAATTATCTAAAAATCCGATAATAGATGGAGTCATACGTTCACGAAAATCAACTTTTTCCAAATGTGTCAAAACTCTAAAAGAATTAAATGAACAATATGCCGTAGATAACAATGGGCGATTGCAAGTTACAGTAGAAGCCCTACGTAAATTGGACAACGATTCATCATTTCCAGAAAACGCCCTTCCAGATACAGCTAGTGGTATATTTGGTATTTCTCCAACCCCCGCATACTTTCTTCGGAAATGGCGCTCTATTGACTGCAACCATAGCCTAAAATATGAAATGATTAAAGTCAATGGTGTCGAAGAGCGAAGATTAAGAAGGCTGCTATCATTGAATGACAGCTACCTGAACGAATCCTCACTTCAAAAACTTAATCAACTATGGGGGGTATGTTTTTTGTCGTTTGACGTTGCTGTTGAGGTTTCTCAAGATATACTAAAACACAACAACAAAGATTCTTTATATGATTTTTCCGATCCAAAGAAAGGGATTTATTATTATCATTTCAATGTAAAGTCTCCTGAGAAACAAGACAACGCATCCATAATAGATGCTAAGTGGCAGATTGATTTACTTAGGGATATCTATGATACAGAATTTGGTAAGAATAGTTATCATCTCCATATAAAATATAATTACATCTATGATAATCGGTTGTTCCATCAATTTGTTGATGGAATAAATTATTATGAATTCTTCCAGGATTTGAAAAGCACCATTCACGATGAAAGAATCTCTATCAGCGAATCCAAGCAATCAATAGGTGTAGATTTCGACTGGAGATCAACATGTCCAGATAATCTTAGAATTGAGCTCAGCAACATGTACGACGACATGGAAGTATCTATTTTTTCTGGCCACAAATGTAATGTGGACATTTGTGACAAGAATGCGGACTGGGAAAAGATAGAGAACTTTCTGAAACAAAACTATTCTTCCTTAAAGACATATATTAGTTTCAAAGATGGTTCAATGCACTATGTTCAAGAATATCATACACAAGAACAAGCCTCACAATTCAGGTATTCTCTTTCTGCTTCTTTGGACGAATTAAACACAATGGGGTGTGAATGTGAAATACACACTTGCCCTGCAGGGAAAAAGAAATATCTACTTCGTATTGACCAAAACAAAATTGCCGAGAACAAAGAGAATGTAGTCAATAGCCTTCGAGGCGTAGAGTTTACTGTTGGAGGACGCTCTATTGGGAAATTATTTAAAGTGATTTTCCCTGAATTATTATTTGACATATCTTCTGCTGAGTATAATCTTTCTGAGGAAGGAGCCTTATCATTTAACAAAATTACGCCGAATCTGGAAGGCGACATAGAAAAAATAAAGCGACTAAAAGATGCCTTTGACAGTATCGTTTCTGGAAAAGGTGTCAAAAACCCCAAGATTAAGGACTTCATTTTTGATGCGAAAAAAGCAACACCCACAAAAGACATTGACTATTTCACAAACGAGTCAAGTGATTATTATCAAGATATCAAAAGCAATCTACTCAATAGACATATAAATCCTTCACAATTAAATGCGATAATTAAGTGCTTGAGGGCTGATGACATCTCTCTTATACAAGGGCCTCCTGGCACTGGCAAATCAACTGCAATAGCAGAATTAATCTGGCAACACATTAGGTTGAATCCAAAAGAAAGAATTCTGTTGACATCAGAGACCAACCTTGCAGTGGATAATGCTATTGACAGGACTGTCAATAGTACTCACAATCTAGTCAAACCTATACGTTTTGGGTCAGACGACAGACTTGCCGTCGAAGGAAAACAATTCTCTGTTGCTGCAATGGAACAATGGGTTGCAACTGGAAAATATGAGTTTGTAGATGAATTTGAAGAGTCTTTAGAAGATAAAAGCAGTTTGATCAAGTCTGGCAAGATGATTCTTGTTAATTGGTTAGACAATATTAAGAAGCGTATTGATTACGATAAAATAGATACGAAATCTGCTTTATTGTGGGAACAATACTTGGCTAATCCAGACAAACAATTAAGAGAACTCATATTCGAAGAATATAAGTCTCATTGCAATGTTATTGGTGCGACATGTAGTTCTATAGGAGAGAAGAATACAAAAAACAGGCCAACAAAGTTCTTTATGAACTATTGCACCGTTTTCGGAGAAGTTAGTACAAAGACTGTCTATAAAAAAGATTCTGATGCTTTCGATGATGAAAATGAAATTGTCATCACAAATTATAAAAGCAAAGATGGTATTACCTTCTCTACTGTAATACAAGATGAGTCAAGCAAAGCCACTCCAGCCGAGTTGGCATTGCCCTTAATCTATGGTAAAAAGAACATAGTGATTGGAGACCATAGGCAATTACCTCCTATGCTCGACAAAGAAGAGTTTATTAACACTCTGGATTTTCTGATAGACAATTCAAATGGAGAAACAGAAATACGTCAATTAAAGAAGTTGAAGTCATATGTTATTAGAAATTTCAAAGAGATGGAGATCTCACATTTTCAGAGAATTTTCGAGAACATAGATGAAAGCCTAAAAGGGGAGTTTACTTTACAATATAGAATGCATCCTGATATAAACGAAGTTATTAAGCAATTCTACACAGAAGACAAAGGGCTTGAATGTGGACTCATTAACCCTGTGGATCTAGGAGTTAATGATGTCGACATGTCAAATCCATTCTCCAGATATCATGGTATATCAATTGATAATTTTATCTGTGGTGAGTCATTAACACCCGATAATCATGTTATATGGATTGATGTCAACTCTCCAGAAATGGTTGAAGGTACTTCACGAATCAACGAAGGCGAAGTAGATGTTATTTCTCATATCCTAGAGAAATTCTCTTTGTCGGATTCATTCAGAGAATATAGCGAAAACTGGACCGATGACGATGACAAGGAAATTGGTATTATCAGCTTCTATAGCAAACAAAGAAATAGAATTAAGAAGATGTGCAAAGCATTCAACAATTTGCCATTAAAAATTGATGTTGTTGACAGATTCCAAGGAATGGAACGAAACATTATCATCGTTTCTATGGTTAGGAGTAATACCATTGTATCTGACCCACAACAAAAGCCAGATTTTTCCGAATATGTACTTGGATATCCGGAACAGACCGATTTAGGATTTGCACAATCACCTAACAGACTAAATGTGGCACTGTCTAGAGCAAGAAGACTTTTGATTATTGTTGGCAATAGCGAACTATTCAGGCAGAAGGAGATTTATAATAATGTATATCAAATAATTGAAGCTAACCCGAATGGGAAAATCATTAAATGCAATCCTTATGAAGACATTCGAAGATAAGATAATTCAGGCACAACTGATATACAAATCTCAATCCACTGACAGTGCATTGAGAACATGGCCTTTGAAAAAAACAAAGTGCGAAGTTTTCTTGTACGAAGATGTATCATGTTCCGATATTGATACGATTATCTGCACTACGCTTCACTATCACAATGGAGTATTACCTGCTGAAGAATTGGCATCAATTCTTGGATTCAATGTCAAAGACGATTTTGACTGTAATCCAAAAAGATATAAAGATGATGCAGAGATTAGCATATTCAACAAATTACTTAGTTCATTAAAAAAGGATGAGCTTATTGAAGATGAAGAAGATATTATTAAACTAACGTCTTTAGGAGAGTTCTCTGTTAGAAACTCGAAGAAAAGACTGTTTTATAAAGCAGAATGCAGATTCTTTGAAAATTTCAGTTTAAAGTCATGTGATGAGAATGCATTCCCATTTAGAAAAGAGCTCTCTATATCTACGACTATACAAAACAAGAAAAGAGTTTCATATTATAATGCATTGTCAATATATGATATTGACCCCCAAATTAAGGAAGAAGAGAAAGGCTTAGTTAATGCGCTGCGTGAACAAACGCCAGAAGGAACTAATATTTTCAGCGCATTATTAATCAAAAATAACTTCTTGATTGAAAGCGAGGGGATCGACATTGCCATTTATAACGATGGTGATGATGATTTTGTTGTTGTATTATCAGATGACGGATCTGTCAGTGAGTACACCTCTAAATTGTTAAACAGTATTGAGAACGTCAAAGCTAAAGCGATCAAAGTTGAATGGGGTTATTATCTTAGACTACTTAATGACTCAAACGCTTTGCTTAATTATGAATGTCTTGCACCTTTTGAAGACATCATAGAATGGAATAAGGTGGTAAAAGATACCAGATTCTGCTGGAATGATCCTACTTTGTTTAAGATGTTATCCAGAAATATTGATGCAAACATTTGGCACGATGTATCAGCAATATGTCCAACTGAGGAGGTTAAAACATATCTAAGAGATGCTTCAGACGATTGGGATTGGAGTGTCCTGTCTGCAAGAATTGATGGCAAATACATAGCAGAGAATGCATCAAAATTCCCATGGGATTTTGATACTGTAATTCACAACGCTCAGGTAAAGATTGAAGATATAGAACGTCTGCTAGTTGATCCAAATCTTACTTCCGTAAATTGGATTTGGACAGATATTATGCCGTACCTATCAAATGAGTTCGTCATCGAGCATATTGATGACGTTTCATTCGATCTATCATTAATTACCGAGGAAAATCCAGAATTAGTGAAGTCAATGATTCTGGATTATCCTGACAAGGCATGGAACTGGGCATATATTTCAGAATCATATGATTTGAATTATATACTTGAGAATATTGAGCTTCTTTTCAAAAGATTGAACCTGAAATCAATAATAACCCGAGTTTTTAGTTCAGATGAGTATGCACAACTATTTCGCCAATCTGATGTATTCAAGAAAGAACTCTGTAGCATCCATAATTCGTCTGTTTCCACATTCAATGTAAACACCTTAGAGCTCTCATGGAGTAAAGAAACTATAGACTTTTTGGAAGAAGTAGGATTGTTGTCATGGTGTGTTCCTATTGTCGGCGGTTTTGAATCAAATCCATATATCAATTGGGATAAGCAATTCTTCTCTAATTATGCAGACAGGATCAATAATAATGCCGGATACACATGCGTTACATCTCGAATAAACGATTTCTCTATTGTAGATGACTATCCAGACTTTATGTGGGACTGGGAGATCATATCATCAAAAAGTAATTGGATTAATGAGACTGATTTCGTCCGGAGACATATATCACAACTTGATTTAGAGAAAGCATTCTGGCTTTTCTCAAGTGACACTTTCTGTGCATTGTTTGAATACACAGATGTGAAGGATTTCATACTATCACATCCTGAAACACGAACTAAAGCCACAGAACTGGCCACCATACAACTAGTAAAGACCAATATCAATTTTGACTGGGATTGGTACATATTAACAATTAAAACTGTAGATACACTAAAGGTTGACAAATTAGGGAATGAGCGTTGGGCCGACAAATGGGATTGGAGTTATTTGTCCGAAAACCTAAAAATTGAAGACATCTCTGATTATCTATACGACTATCAAGATTATTGGAATTGGACAATTCTAACCAGACGCCTCACGCCGTCCACGATTTTAGCAAATCTTGTAGATTTTTCCGAGAAATGGGACTGGACCACACTAATTGATACAATCTTTACAAAGGATGATTTAAGAATTGACGGTTATTTACCTACTATTGCAGCTATCATAAGTCTACAAGAAGAATCCCAGAAAAAACTATGGAGCAAAATAACGAAGCGCTTTTCTTTAGAGGAACTGTATGATTTAGTACATCAAACAGTTACTCTACCTGAATACTCACTTCTGTTCAAGTGGGATTTGTCTTACATTTATGACCATAAAGATTTCAATCTAAATGAATATATAGGTTTATATCCTGATGATGTTGATTGGGAATTACTGTCCAAGTCAAAATCCGCGGAGAGACTATTCTATTACGACAGAAGTATTCTTAGCTTTGAAATGTGGTTGAGAATGGTTAAGTCCTTATTATATAACGATTTATATTATTGGGACTTTCATACCTTATCTCAAAATAAGGCAATAAACTGGCATCCTTCATTGTTGAAAATAAGGAAAAGACAATGGGATTGGCAATACTTATCTGAACACAGTAAATGCTTTTCTGATTATTCTGGCTCAAAGAACCAATCTAATATATCTAAAAACATCCGGCAATTCAAGGATGTATTAGATTTTGGAATACTTTCTAATAGAAATGATATAACATTCGATGATTCTTTACTGAAGGAGTTTATTTTAGAAGATTGGAATTGGAAGTCCATTTCTTCATCCGAGAAATTGTCTGTCAGTAACGAGTTCTTGATTGAAAACCAAGACAAAGATTGGGACTGGGAGCAACTGTCTAAGGGGCAAAAAATTGTCATTGACAAAGAATTATTAGAAAAGACCAAACAAAGAGCTTGGGATTGGGGATGCCTTTCATCAAACCCTGCATTAAGAATAACCTTAGCAGATCTTTTGTCTCTAGAAATATCAAATTGGGACTGGATAGCCCTCAGTGAGAGGAATGATATAGAATTTGACAACGAATCAATTATCACAACCATAGACAAACCGCAAATAACATGGGATTGGAGTTTGTTGTCTTCAAGAAAAGACTTAATATATGATGAGAATCTGATTTTTAAAATTGTTCAAAAGCCGATGGATTGGAAATGTGTTTCGAGTATGGACACGTTTGTGCCTTCTGTCAATGTATTGTCAAAAATATCATCATATGACCTCGATTGGGATGCTATTTCACAAAACAAGTCTCTTACAAAAGACGTATTATGGCCATATCGGGATAAGTTGAACTGGCACTTTGTGAGTCAATCTGAGACATTCCAGAGATTGGGGAGAGATTTCTTTCTTAAATATAGAGATTATTTAGATTGGGCTATTATCTCGAAATCAACTAATTTCTCTTTGTCAATAGAAAATCTGAGAGAATTTAAAGATGATGTCTATTGGAGAATTATCGACCAAAGAGATGATTTCTTATATACAAATGAATTGATAGAAAGCTTCCCTGATTACATTGATTGGTCAGAAGCATCTAGAGCTAATACTATTAATTTTACAATTGATTTTGTAAAAAAGTATTCTGACAGATGGGATTGGAAGGCTCTACTTAGCAATCCTCTGATTGTACAAAAAGAAGATTTGTATTATTCAGCCTTTAAGGAGAAAATTAATGGAGTTAAGTTTATTGACCGTTTTTCTGTTAAAAATCCCAAGGTGTATCATTTTGCTCATTTATTCAATGCTGTAAGCATCATTAAATCTAGAAAAATATTAAGCAGAATAGGCGGCAAAGGATTATTTGAGAATTCAGCAGGAAGTAATGTCCATAGAAGAGAAACTGCCCACTACTATGCAAGATTCTATTATCGTCCACAGACTCCTACACAATATTATAACGAAGCCTTAGGTGAAGATTCTCAAACATCAAAAGAAAGATTTGTTTTCTGTGGGTATGATGGTAGAGGGAAAAAAATATGGGAGTCTCATATGGAATGTCCTACCCAGAAATATTGGGGTGCCCAACGTCTAGGTTCCCCCAAATGTCCGATGCCTGTCTTCTTCGAATTTGATTTGCAAGAAATATTGAACAATTGTTTAGAAAAGTGTTATTATAGCACTGGAAATATGCAACGAGATATTAGCCAAGTTGTTTCTGTTGTAGAAAATCCAAGTCGGCTCAACACATCGTTACTATATACAACTATCAAAGATGGAGTAGATACTTACAAAGAGTATTCTCAACAAGAATTTCTTGTTTGGAAAGAGTTAGACTTTTCTACGCTTAAAAAGTTTAGAATAATATGCTATAATGATGAACAAGCAAATCTTTTGAAACTTCAACTTGGAGACGATCCTATATGCAAACATATCACGACTGATGATCATACATCTTCAGGGATAAATGTCTATCATAGAACAAACAGAACAGTTTCTATAGATGAGACAGAAGATACTATAAGAATAACCACAAATTATAGAGATCCTAGTTCTATCGTCATTGAATGTGACAATATCGAGAGTGTTGATGTAATTAACAAAAGTAATATTACAACTGTCACGGAAGGAAAGATTCAGGCTTATCCATCAATAAGTTTTAGGAAACAATCAGATCCTCTAACCGTTAGATTTGTTGATCTCCAGAAAAATGACAGTAATTCCTGGATTATATACTCAAATGAAAAGAAATGTGAAGATACAACGAAGACCTATCATATGATATCAAAACAAATGATTGACCAATTCAAGAGAGATACATCTGATCTTAAGATAGACATATCAAAGTCTTTGTTTAAGAGTCATATGCTTTATTCTTATCATGGAATAGCACATACAATAAGAGTTATGTGGAATGCATTCTTGATTGCCTCGCTTGACGAACGCATAACAAAAGAAAAGTATAGTTCAATTTTATATGCTTCATTGATACACGATTTAGGGAAACGTAGTGACACGGAGGGAGAAATCCATGGTGAACATTCTGCCGATCTATATCATGAAACTATTCACCAATTACTGGATCACGAAGAAGCAACATCCGTGTTAGAAGCCGTGAAATACCATTCTATAGATGACAGTAAATGTCCGATAGAAGTAAAGGCAAATATAATTTGGAATGTTCTAAAAGATGCAGATGCATTAGATCGAAGCAGATTACCAGGAAAAGGATGTAATCCTTCTTTCTTAAGGAATACAATATTTAGTGAAAAAACAGGTAAGGAAATACTATCTCTGTCCCAAATATTACCATCGTTTACTAGTGATTTTTCATGGGATTCTCCAATTGAGGAACTTACTGAAGTATTATATTCTTTAATCGATGGAAATCATGGGCAAGAAACAGATACTAATTTATCTGCTTCTGAGTATTTCAATAATGATATAAACTCTGATTGGAAATTGATTCTTGCCAGTAATATTCTATTATTTAAGGATATGAGCAAACATGATAAATGTGAAATGCTATATGGATATGCCGAGTGTCTTAGTGACACTTTATCGGCAAAGTTAGGTTTCGATATGAGCGAAGAATCAGATAAATATGTTGAGACTACAGAGAATGGCATCGTAGACAAACGTTTAGATGAATATGTTGCTCAAAAATATAAAACCCTCGATGAGATTTTTTATAAAGACCTGCAAAAGTTAGATATCGTTTATATAGAAAAAAACGTAGAGAATCTTGAACCCTTACGTTTTTGTAAGAACCTTAGATTCTTGGTATTTGATGGCTATTGGATAGACAAATACAAATTCAAGGACTTCTCTCCGCTAAAGCATCTTCCAAACGTATATATTTGGCATAACTCTGGAGATACTAGAATAAAAAATAGTTTTTCTCAATATACTAATATTGACCAATTCAAAAATATACACTATAGCGAATCTGCCGATGACCCATGGGCTGATTTTTGTGATGAAGTAACTAAATTTTCAAACGAATAAATTTATAAATAATGTCATACGTCGAAATAAAAGGGAATTTATTTAATTCCAAAGCAATGGCTATTGTTAATACAGTCAACTGTGTTGGTGCAATGGGAAAAGGAATCGCTCTAGATTTCAAACTTCGTTATCCAGAGATGTTCAAAGAGTATCAACGAATTTGCTTTCAACACCTTCTTAAACCAGGACAGATTCTTCCGTATAAGAAATCTAATCCTATCATATTAAACTTTGCAATTAAAGATGACTGGAAAGATCCTTCAAAAGTTGAGTGGATTGAAGAAACCCTACAAAAATTTGTAAACAATTACAAATCATTAAATATAACTTCAGTCGCCTTTCCATGGATGGGCGCAATGAACGGTGGGCTACCGTTAGAGACCATTAAGAGTTTAACGAGGAAATATCTCCAGAATCTAGAGGATATTGATATTGAAGTTTATGATTTTGACCCAGACGTTCCATGTGTACTCTATAATACTTTAAAAGAGATTGTCATCAGAAATGAATTTAGTCCTTCTGATTTAGAAGATATGTCTCAGATAAAGGCACGTTACTGGGCTAAAATAATTGAAGCTGTTCAAGACCCAAGAACCAAAAGTATCAATAATCTTTGTCATTATATTGTTAATGGCAAGCGTATCATAGGAAAAACTAATATTGAAAGACTATTTCTTTTTCTTACTAAGTATAAGGATGGAAAGATAGTGTCTAATATGCATTTGTTCTAGTGTTACAATGTGACCGAACTCGAATTATCTTGGACAGGGACGACTCGTCTATCGCAAGCCTCGGGCCTATATTTTCAGGAAACAACAGCCATTCATCAGCGTGCTCCAATTGCTCCCAATGCCTAAAGCCACTGAGTGCTTCCTTGTATTGCTTTTCAAATGTGTGTCCGTCTATATGATAGAAATCCTCAAGCGTATGGCAGGTCACACGGGGTGTCTCCATACGTCTCTTTTAAAAAAGCTCCAAATTCTTTGGAGTAACGCGTCCCTTTGGCTACGATATCAAGGTCTATCGGTATGCTGAAACTCTTGCCTGTACGAGTGTCTATCCATCGCCTGCGTCTTATCTTCAGTATGACCTTGTGATCCCTTATGGGAAAATCTGTCACATTAACAGGTTCCATAAAGCCCTTTGATTCAAAATGGATGTCATCTGACAATTCCTTTTTCGGAAGCTCATCCAAGCTGATATGAATCTCCGTTTCTGTCTGTTCAACTCCAACAACCGTAAAATAATCTAATATTTGTGCCGGTAACACAACACTTGCTATTGCTTTGAGATATTCATTTTCCATATCACAAAGGTCGTGTTTATTTTCTAAACTTCAATATTTATCGGCTCAAGCAGAATTTCCGGTGCATGGATTTTTCGAAAAGTGTTAAATTTGCAG